>ERZ1643247.3329-NODE-3329-length-11448-cov-29.966207_pt1 | contig 11448 bp, 14 predicted proteins | sample MGYA00579264_ERZ1643247 | MGnify/ENA primary metagenome ERZ1643247 (study PRJEB29033, sample SAMEA4952262) | chicken gut metagenome | biome: Broiler Chicken; feature: Gastrointestinal Tract; material: Caecum | place: Ireland | collected 2018 | study: Broiler... | reverse complement strand
TGAATGCAGGCCTTATCTCACAAAGAATGAAAGCACCTCATAAGCAAGTGCCTTTGTTGTCATGTCTTCGAAAAACATAGCACCCTCACGGAAGCACCATACAATAGTTGAGATTGCTGTGTTATTTGCAACCTTTATCAAGTATGTGTTGAGTGAGTGGTCTTCCTTTGTCAGTGAATAATGTTTGTATGAATATGGGTCAAATTTTCGATTGACATATATGTCACCATTTTTGTAGTCTATCCAAAAACCAAGTGTTTTGCCTTTGTAATCGATAGCACAAAAGAAATCAGTTTTTTCAGGTCTTTTCTTAATGAATTTATCATTGTCAAGAAAGCCTTTATTTTCAAAAGCATATTCTGAATAAGTTGTGCCAGCAGTCAATTTGCCAATGTTTGAGGCTTGTTTTGACTGAACGAAAACAGGGTTGACATATTTCTCAACTAATAGTCCTCGTGCCTTATCCTGCCAAAATCTACCCTTAAAATTTGGTATATTAAAATATAAGTAATAAGGGTTGGCAACTGTGATGTTATTTCCAAGTAAATAAACACCTCGTGGTCTGACTGCATCAGGTTGAAATTCACGATTTCTGAAAACTGTTTCGATAAGTTCCAAAAGCAAAACAACCTCGTCAGATAAATATTTATAGGTGTTTCCCATGATAAGAAATTCGTCAAAAATGATTTTATCAACTTCATTGAATGATGACGATTTTGCAATTGCCGATGTCGAAAGTGCAATATATTTTCCAATCGGTTTTTTGTCACAATAGAAAGTTCCAATTTTATTTGAGCCTGTGCATGAAAATTCGTGATTTGGAAATTTTGATTTCATATCATCAAAAAATGATTTTTTCATTATTTTGATTTCAGTTGCATATCTTCTGACCCATAAGAATTGATGTCCTGATTTTAAAGCATCATTGATGCTCCACTGCTTGAAAGAGAAAGTTTTTCCACATCCACGATTGCCTGTCAAGATATTCATGAAAGCATGATATGACAGTGTCTGACCGTTGGTGTAATATTCAAGTTTATTCGATGCCATATTGACTTTCCAATTCCTGAATGCGTTTTCGATTCTTTTCTGCTGTTTGATAAAGTTCAGTGAGTTTGTCATATGGGTGTGTTCCGTCATCACAATAAAGTTTCATTGTATATAGTCTGCGATATTTTTGCTCATGTTCAGTGTAATACCCATTAAACCAATTTTTCAAAGCATTAATTTCAATTTCAGCAAGTTCCTTTTGCGTGGGTTGAGGTATTTCAACAATTTGAAATCTACGACCAAAGGTGTCTGCTTCAATTTCTTGTATGGTTAAGTTGCTATATTGTAAAATATACTCTATGGCTTTATTATATTCATTTTCTCTAAATATTGTTCCTAATTCCATATTTCCTCCATTATTTCCATTTTCCTATTGCATACCAATTTACATAAACTGTTTCACTATAACCTGCATAAACTGTAAACCCTGTTGCTGATATTGAACCTATTGCTTGACTATTCATATAAGTTGCTTCAAAACCTTCTTCTCTTTCCATTTGTGTTAAAACATAAATATTTTCTCTTGTTGAGCCTTGTTTAAATGGTTGTGGGAATGTAATTTTCACTCCCTTTGTTAGTCCACTGTAAATTTTCCCAGCACAAAGTAATGTCCCGTCTGCATATTTCACATAATACCCCTTTGTATTTGTGCCATTTGAAATGATAGGTGAACTACTTACTTTTGGCATTAGTAAAAAGTTTTTGCTTCCGGTAATATCTTGTTGACCACTAATTTTAACATTTTGTCCGTCTGCTGTTTGTAAGTCTGTAATCTCAGCTTTAACTTGGGTATCGTCATAGTTATTAAGTCCAGCAAGCTTATTTTTTTCAGCAGTAGTAAAGTCCTCAGTGCTAAGCTGTTTGCCAGTCACTTTGTCTACTTTGCCATTTTGTAAAGCTGTAATAGCTGTAGTATTGTCGGCTATATCGTCCTCTATAGGTTTTATATCTAAAGAGCTTAAAAGTTGGCTACCTCTATATATTTTAGTGCCTAGTCCAGTTACAACTTGGTCTAGTGCCTCTTGGGCTGTACTTTTTGCCTCATTTGCAGTTGTGACTGCTTGACCTGAATTTTGATTTGCAGTTTCTGCAATTCCCTTTGCCTCATTTGCAGTTGTGACTGCTTGATTTGAATTTTGATTTGCAGTTTCTGCAATATTCTTTGCAGTTTCTGCTGTTGTGTTAGCAGTTCCTGCTGATTCAAGTGCTGAATTTGCTGTCGCATTTGCATTGTTTGCAGTGTCAAGTGCCTGACTTGATGTTGCATTTGCACTTTGTGATGTTGAAAGTGCCGTGTTCGCTGTGCCAAGTGCAGTGTTTGCAGTGTCAATTGCAGCGTTAGCAGTATTCAATGCAGTGTTTGAATTTGATAATGCCCGACCTGCAATATCTTCGGCATTTTGTGCTGTTTCAAGTGATTGATTTGCAGTTTCAATTGCTGTGTTTGCTGTGCCGATTGCTTGATTTGCAGTTCCAAGTGCAGTGTTAGCATTTGACAGTGCTTGTCCTGATGTGTCAACTGCATCTTCTGCTTTGGAAAGTGCCTCATTTGCAGTTGAGTTTGATGTGTTCACACTTGACTGAAAGTTCTCTAATTGACCGATTATTTCATTCATTTTGCCAAGCAAGACAAGAGGGTCCGTTCCCTCCACATCAAATACATTTGTCGGCAAATCGTCTTTTTCGATTTTTTCCAATAGCACTTGAATGAAATCTTGATTGTTATCTGCCATGTTTAATTCCTCCCTTAATAAATTTGCATGAATAGACTGTCAAATTTGTCATAAAATTCTGCTTGAATATCTTTGATTTTGTCATGATAGAGTTCCAAGAGTTCAATTTCAGTCAGACCATTATATCCTGATTGTTTTTGATTGTTTTGAGAAATTGACGATGCATAGTCAGTGTTGATGTCAAGTTTCGATTTTGGTGTGTCATTGAAAATTGTTGTATTATCAATTTGTGCATTCATATTCGACTTGACATTGATTGACTTGCTGTATTCGACAAGTAGTGCATCAAATTCCCCCAACTCTTCTTTCCATTTCACTTTGAGATAATGCTTGAATCTTTCGACAGTTTCAAAACCAATTTCTCTGAAATAGTATCTGTCAATAAAGTCATTTTGCAATTGTTCATCTGAAATGATTGCAATGCTTTCAGGTGTTCGTGTATATTCAAAATCAAAAATATTGATGTCATTTCCTACAATTGTTCTCAATTGTGCCGTATATTTACTCATTGTTATCACCTCCGAAATCTTCAAAATTGAAATCTGACTCGTTCAAAATAGGTGGTTTTTTGATTTGCTGTTCTTTCTTTTTGACTTTCAAATTAAGACCAAATTTTTTGTTGATTGAATCACATGCTTTTTGACGATATTCAAAGGATGCAAGATATGACTGTTGAACATAGTCTTGTTGTGCCTCAACCTCTGCTGACTGCACTCGTTCTGCCTTATCTTCAACATAGTTTGAAATTCCAAGCAGTGTGAGGATGTTTGCAATATAGGTGTTTTCCTCGTCATTCAAAAGATTATTGATATATTGAACATCAGTGTTGACAGCATTCAGGCCGATTGTCTGACCAGACCTTGATTTGTTCTTGAAAATGACAGGTTCACCAGCATCCCATTTCTTCCAAACATTGCGTGCTGTGAGTTCAGTTTCGTCAGAGGTTTCAACTTGTATTGGAGTTTTATGTGCATTTCTTCTTAACTTTTTGAGCAATTCAATGTCGGCAATCTGCTCAACATAATATTGAATGAGTTGTCTTGTTGGAGTTGATGTGCCATTGTTTTTTATCATAACACATTCGTCAGGGGTCAATGATTTGATGTAGCTATACCCATTCGCAACAAATCTTGTTGGCTTTCCGACAATGTTCTGACCCTGTGTTTGCACTTTCAAGCAGAGATAGCCATAGTTGTTGTCTTTGAAAAATACTGCTCTTCCTGCCTCATATAACCATTCCTCAATGATTTCAGACGATATGAGGTCAGGTGAGATATTTTCAGGAAAGCCCTCCCATTCAAACATATTGATTGCTATATTTTTAAAATATAGCATGAGATTGTCATAGATTTGTGCCTTTAATAGTTCCGTTGGTGTTGGCACATATTTGATTTTATCAGCCATTTTCTACCTCCGTTGAGATTAAATTCATTTCGGCATTTTCATAATCATAGTTATTCGTTCCTTTCCATGTGTCAGAATCACGATAATGCCAAATCGTCACTCCATTGTTGAACATTGATTTCAATTCATTGACATAGATTGAATCAATATTCGTTTTGATGTTCACTCCAATTGTTTTTATATAATTGAAATAATATCTTGAGCGGTAGTTAGGTTTCTTAAATGCGTTCGCCTTATACCCATAATGGTAGAAATAATTGAATAGACTTTCTGTTTTAGTGGTGCTTTTTGCAAATAGTTTTTTGAAAATGTTTCCGTCAACTATGTCAAATTCGATATTATTTCCTTGTTTTCTTATTGAATCAGGTGCATCTTTTAAATCTTGCTTTTTTAACATTTCACTTCCAATTTGTTGTGCAATTGTTAATGCTTGACCGATTCCAACAACTGCACCAATACCCCCTGTCATTGCACCAATTCCTGCTTGAATAATTGTAGAGCCAAGGGATAGTGCAACACCTGTAGTGGCACTTGCTTTATTTTGGCTCATATACTGAGTATATGCATCTGTCTTTAGTGGGAGTTCGTCAATACCATTATTAATTGAATTATACTCTTTTCCATCGTTGTCACCCAAATAACCAGCCACCCATATTTTTGATTTTTGTTGAACACCACAAGTTTGAACGATTTTAATTGATTTATTGACACCATTTAATTTTTCATTTTTAATTGTGAGTGGGTCTGTTCGATTGTCTGTCACTGAATAAAAATAATAAGGATATGTGTTTAGTTTAGTTTCTAGTTTAATATTTTTAAGATTGTTTTGTGAAACAGACAATTCAGTGTATCCACGAGGTGAAATAAAACCGATAGTTCTTTTTTGATGACCCTCGATATTTTCTAATGAAATATATCTTCCACCACCAACTTTTGATGTATCAACACCACCCCAATTAAGAGCATCCTCTTTAATAGGTCTACAGCATGACCCCAAATCGTTAGTGACACCTGCTTTATAACCTCCGTCAAATTCAATTCTATATTTATTGTCACCTATTTTAGTAATAGTATAATTAACAGGACAATATGCTAATATTCTTCTCGACAATATTGCTGTTGAATTATAGTGGATAAAATCATAGAGTGGAATATCACTTCCGTCATAATCAGGTGTCACAAAACTTGCCACTGAATCTTTTGTTTTTGGAATAATATAGCAATACACTCCATAATCAACACCATTCTCTTTATATTGTGAATCAAATCTTTCCCAAGTTGAAGGGTCTTGTAAATCAACACCTTTGTTTCTGTCATTGATTGATTCAGTGCAAACAATTAATTCCCAAAATAAGTCAAGGGAGTAGGTAGTATCGTCGAGGTATGTTCCATATTGTTCAATTTTATAATTTGAGCCATAGTCAATATCCTCACTTTCCTCGTTATATAATGGGTTGGTTGTGCTTAAATAAAATCTGTCTTGATGTTCCCTGTCAATAAATGATTCTTGAATTTCAAAATCAAACATGAAAGTCTGAAAGGCATCAATTTCAAAATAAATTCTTGTTGTTGTTGGTGAGATGTATTCTTTGTTTGTGATTCGTGCATACCACCACTTAGAATCGTTTTTGAACATGAGATAATTCACTGACAATAAGTCTTCAAGAGATTTTTCAACCTTAACATCTGCATCTTTTCTGATATATGAAAAATCGCCTGTTGTGTCAAGTACATCAGAAATCTTGCTTTGAAAATATGCCTGTTGAGCAGTGGCGGTGTCAAAATCAATTGTAAATTCATTGTCAGCATCAATTTCAACATTTGACAATAAATAAAGTTGTGAATCGTTCATAAGTCCTCCAAAATTAAAATAAAGGGGTATGGCATCGGTCACACCCCTTTAAATTCTTAATCAACAAGTGCAACGGCATTTTTAAGTGTTGAATAACTTAAAACATCGGTCACATGGTAGTAGTAATTTGTGAATCTTCCCTTTGCATTTCTTTCTGATTCAAGTTCCCTTTCGACAGGGTCACGGATGATTGCTCGTCTATCAGCCAAGAATGCTTTGACTTTTCCTGTCACAGTTCCGGCACCACTTGAATTTGGTCTATAAACAGTGATGTCAGTTTCCTCGCCAATGTCAATTGTTTTGACTGAATCAACTTTTTCAGCCGTGTATTCAATTGTTGGCATTTCGTCAATCACAATAATGTTGGAAACAAGGTCTTTCTTTTCCATATTGAAAGCACTTGCAAGAGAGTCAACATTCAAAATTGCTCTTTGCGGTGAGTCAATGATAAGCACCAAGTCCTCTTTTGCACTGAACGCTTTTTTGAATGCAGAGAAATTGTAGTTTGTTGACGGCATTCCCATGTTGGTAGCAAGTGTCTGAATTGCCTTTGTGAATGCATCAGGTTTCTCACCATTGCCATTCAAGTCAACGATGTTAATGAGTTTGTTTTGACTTGCAATATCAGAAAGTAAAGTTTTCATTGCCTCAAAATCTTCAATTGCGGATGAATTATAGATTTCATTCACAATTGCTTTTGAAAGCACTGCCATTTTTTCAGCAGAAAGCATTGACATTTTAATTTGAGCATCAGAAACAGTTGCTTTGAATGTCTTTCTGCGATTGATTTTGTGATAAATACTTGCCAAGTCCATATTCTTTTTGGTGAGAGGGTTTGCACCTGTTGCGTCAAAATCGTCACTCGTCAAGTTGGCAACCTCGATTTCTTCCCATTGAATACCTGTGTCAAGAATGTTTCGTGTAAAAATATTGAAAATTGAGTGTTCAAAAATTTTTGAATCAATTTCCTGTTTAGTTGTTTTTACAAGCAAGTCACCTGTCAAAAGGTCTTTACTTGTTGTGTCAGGGGTATTCCCCTGATAAAATGTGCCTGCCATACCATACCTCCAAAATAAAATTTAGTTCATTTTATGCATCAGGTCATGCATATAATCAATAAGTTTTTGTTCCTGCTCTTCTTTTGTTTCTTCTGCTGACTCTTCAACAGGTTGATTCACTCTTGCAAAGAGTTTGTTGTTATGTTCAATCAACTTTTCGTTTCTTTTAAGCAATTGTTTGTTCTCTTCTTCAAGTTGAACAGCCTTTGCTTTGATTTTTTCAAGTTCAGCAGTTTTTTCAAGAATTGCATTTTGCATCTCTTCCTCTGTCATAACACCCTCCAAATTGCCTTAAATAATGATATTATTTGCGTCAATATTTTCATTCTGCGTTTCAGGTGATGCACTTTCTGAATCTTCATTTGTGGGTGTTGATTCAGTCTTTGAAACATTCACTTGATTTGTTGCACAGACTTGTTTTTCAATTTCCGCAACAATTTCATTTTCAGTGACTTTTGTTTTCGTCTGCAATGCTTTGAGCATCAATTTTGTGACTGCATAGTTCAGTTTGCTGACCCCATTGCCAGACCCAAACATTTGCTCCGCCTCAACAATGACCTCACTGACAAGCGAAAACAGTTTTGATTTCTTTTCTTCGTTGTTCGACTTTCGGTCTAATATGACCCCAACGATTATGGAAATCAAAGCAATTACGGCAGAAACGATTGTTTCCCAGTTGTTAGATAACCATTCCATACTTTGCCTCCATAGTATATTTATACCATAAAATAAATAATTATGCAAGCAATTTTGCATAATTATTTCTTTATTGTGTTAATAATTGCAATTATAATTAATATTGCCATTATAATTACATAAATATACCAATAATTCATATTTCACCTCATTTCAAAAGTTTAAATGTTGATTCTTTCAATATCACACCACCGCTGACTTTTTTCGGCATGAGTTTTCCACCAAAACTTGCACCAAATTTGAATTTGGCAAATGCCTGTTCTTTTCCAAGTTCAATGATTGACTTTTTCACATTGTCAGGCATTCCTGCACAAGTGATTGTCAATCCGTCCTCTTCTGATTCCATAATGTATGTTTTTGCTCTCAACCATTTTCCCTCAATGATGTGATGTTCAAGTTTCCATGCACCAAGTTCTGTTGGGTGAATTTTTATAAACTTGCTTGCCTCTTCCTCAGTTATTCCTGTCAAATACATTGAATCAGTGTCTGAATATACCCAATGTTCATATAGTGCCTGTGCATTGCTGATTGTGAATGCCCTTGCTCTTGATGTAATAAATGCACCAAGTGCTGTATAGACAGGGTCTTGAAATTCAGGGTCAGTCAATTCATATTTGACAAGATTTTCAGTTTTGTCAAGATATGGCTGTTTATTCACTCGCTTTGGGTTTGTGGCAAATTTTCCATAAAGTGAGTTGAGCATGAGTTTTGCAAGTTGCCTCTGACCACCTGTTGTTGTGGCTTTGATTTGCATCCAATAATCAATATAATCACGAAAAATCAAATTTGTTTCCTTGAATTTATAGCCACCATAAAACTCGACATTTGACAAATTATAGTGTTCTTTCATAAGTTCAAAATCAACTGATGTTAATGTCAAATCAACAATTCCTCCACTGTCTTTGATATATTCGGTAGATTTAAAAAATACATTGTTCTTCATTTGAATTGTTGGTATCATATTCTTTTTGACTTTAAATGCACAACTTAATTTGATTATATATAAAGGGTATTTTTTATCTGGCACATATTTACCTTTAAACTTTTTGGGGATGCCATAAGGCAGAGTTCCCATTTTCCCATACATCACAGCAGGATATAGTGAGTTGACATCAAATGATATTCCGCCTTGAATGACTTTCCCTGCATATTTGGGGTTCACAGCAGTAAAACCACCTTTATATGACTTTCTGATGTCATTGTCAACCTCCAATGGCAATACAGGGAAAACATACTTGAATGCCTTTCTTCCTCCCATATCATTTCTGAAATATGTCAATGCATCACTGCCGATTGTCATTTTCTTTAAGCCTTTCGAAAATTGAATAAAAAGTGCTTTTGCAACAATTAAACAGTCATTTGTGATATATTCTTTCTCTTCGTCAGTCAGTTCATACCCCACAGGTCGATATGCATCATAATCAATATGACCTTTACTTTCAGGTAGATTGAATGATTTTGCAATTCTTGAAACAGGCATCGGCAGTTTCTTCAATGAGTCATAGATTGTTGTTTTAACATACCTTTTGTTTAGGACTTTATGCACAATTTCAATTTCATACCAAGCACCGTCTGACGAAATCACACATGAAAATGATTTATTTGTCTTGCCGTCAGCATCATAGACAAAACCATTATGAAAAAGCCAATTGACAATGTATTCACCGTCAAATTTTAAATTGTGAAAATAACACTCAATTCTGCCAAGTTTAAACAAGTTATTCATGAAATCGTCAATGTTATTCACGATAAACTTGATTTGCGGTTCTTCCTCAATTGTGCTACAACATCCAGCCCACACTCTTGCTGTTCCATTGTCAAGTGTGAGCCATGATTCCGTTGATGTTTCAAAGTCACACATATATTGTTTCATGCTCTACCCCTTAAAATTTATCTTTTCGACCGTATTCTCTCAACCTCTTTCGTTAAGGTTTCAAGTTTGACAGCAACTGCTTGCGGTTCATAATAAACATACCCTATGTCTTCCAATTCACCCTCCAATGTCAGTTGCCTCAATTCTTTGTCTGATAATTGATTTATAAAACGATTCAGTTTTCTTCCACTTGTTCCAAAAACATTTGTGACGGCTCTTCGTAAATTCTTCCTGTATCTATCAATGACTTTTGGCAAATATTCTCTTTTTGAAATTCTCTCTAATTGCTTAACATACTGATTGAATTCTCTCTTATTCCTGAATCGTCTGAATGAATATGACTTTGTTGTCATCATGAAATCGGTTCTTACGCCAAATTCAGCAAACACTGACTTTGCTTGCTTTGGCAGTTCATTTTGTAATCGTTTTATTTTTCGATTTGCTGAATTGACAACTGACTTGAAATGCTTTTGTTCAGACATTGAAATTGTCTGTCCATTCGGCAATATAATTGACCCTCGTGCATTTCTTCTATATCTCTTCTGAGCCATAATTCACCTCATTATTTATATTTCATTTCATTGTAAACATATTTTGGAAAATTTTTCTTGTTTTGCAAATATGTGTTGTTTACATCATACCCCATTTTCTTCAAAGAGTCAATTTCTTTGAGGCATTTTTCCTCTCTTTGTTTAATTCTCTCTATGAACATATCAAGTTTCTTTTGACTTGAAAATTTGTAAACAATTCCAAAATCGTCAATATATTCATACGGTGACAAATTCAGGTCATAATAAACACCTCTTGCTGATTTGATTTCTTCTTTCATATTACCTCCATTATAACAAGAAAGAGGACTATTCGTCCTCTTCCTCTTCGTCTTTTTTGACATCGACAACCGTTGCCTTATTTACAAACAGGACGATTTGCACATTGTCTTCTTTGTCACGATACGGTGAAAACCATGCCTCTTTCACAACAATGTCAAATGATTCACCGTCTTTCTTATCAGGCAATTTCTTTTTAACATTCTTTGAGAAATTAAGTAAAACATACCAATTCACCCACTCATCATCCTCGTCTTTTGCACTCCCAAGACAAGCATTGTATAACTTTCTTTTCGAATTTCTGTGTTCCCTAACAAACACTCTCAATTCACCTTTAATCTTATCAATCATTTTAATTTACTCCTTTTAATTTTGATTTTGTTCTTGATTTTTCAAATTCTTCTTTTCCTTGACAAGCAATTTAAAATCATGCATCACATCGTCAACAGTCATTCCCATTTCAACAAGTGACACCATAATCGAAAAACCAAATTTTATGACAATGTCAATTCTTCTCATTTGGTCTTCTTCCTGATTATACTTGTCAACGATTGGTGCAAACACTTCGTCAAATGTCTTTCTTTCGTTCATGCTCTTTATACCTCCCTTTAAGCCAGACCTCTCACATCTGACATTCTGATTATAACACATCCAATTTTAATATGTCAACATTTTTTCGGAAATTTTTAAAAAATGTTTGAAAAATTTATTTTCATTCTATTTTAAAAATTTATTCATTATGATATAATCATTATAGGTGAACATTTTTGTTGTGGCTGTTCATGTGCAAGTGTTCCACCTCTGATGAGGGCTTGCCGTGTTTGGAGTGGAATCCTATCACCACACAACTATGATTTCACCTCATGCTCTGTCTGCACCTTTAAGCAGACAAATCTCAAAGACCTGCATTCAAATGAGAGTGCGGTCTTTTTTATTGCCTTGGACTCTCTTCATC
>ERZ1643247.3325-NODE-3325-length-11458-cov-8.873104_pt1 | contig 11458 bp, 21 predicted proteins | sample MGYA00579264_ERZ1643247 | MGnify/ENA primary metagenome ERZ1643247 (study PRJEB29033, sample SAMEA4952262) | chicken gut metagenome | biome: Broiler Chicken; feature: Gastrointestinal Tract; material: Caecum | place: Ireland | collected 2018 | study: Broiler... | reverse complement strand
GGGCGTTTTTTGTTGGCTTATATTCTATCATAGTTTTGTTAAAAAAAGAGTTGGTAATTAGAGCGATTTAATGGTAAGTGCGAGTTAATGAAGAGAGTTGACGATAAAAGCGACTTTGCAACTCGATGGTTTTATAGGGTTTTACTATATTTAATATATTATATATATATTTAAAATATAATCCTATTATAATGGTATTGTCGAAAAATGAGAGTGGCAGGGATTTTTATTTATTTGAAGATTTATAAAAAATCTAAAAATAATTAAAATATTTCAAAATTTTTCTTGACTTATTGATTTAGTTTTGGTATTATATATTAGCTGTGAATTATGGGTTGAAGCATAAGGTTACCTTGACAACCGGCTATCAAGGAGAATTTATGTGGACAAATGTCGTGGCATAGACTACGGCGACTAACCGAAAAGTCACATTTTTTAATCTCTTACAGCGTGACGCACGCGGGCAAGTGTACCGAGAAAAAGCAAACAAAATTTTTTGCCAAAAATCAGTTTGGGGTAAAAATCGGGAGAGGAAAATTAAAATGCCTATAGTTAGGCTAAAGAGTGCCTAAAGGAAAGTCATTAAAAGGGAAAATGATGATGGTTAGCATTGCTATTACAGGAGGTTATAAATTAATGGCAACACAAGTTATAAGAATTAAATTGAAGGCCTTTGAACACAGCCTTATCGACGAAGCTTGCAAAAGAATTATCGATACTGCTGAAAAGTTTGGCGCAAAAGTTGCAGGGCCTATCCCACTTCCAACACAGAAGGAAGTTGTTACTGTTATTCGTTCACCACACAAAGATAAGGATAGTCGTGAACAATTCGAGTCAAGAACTCACAAAAGACTGATTGATATCGTATCTCCATCTGCTAAGGCAGTTGATGCACTTATGAAGATTGATCTTCCAGCAGGGGTTGATATCAAAATCAAACTATAATAGGAGGAAGACATAGAAATGAAAAAAGCAATTTTAGGTAAGAAACTTGGAATGACTCAAGTCTTCACTCCTGAAGGCGTGGTAATCCCGGTTACTGTTGTCGAGGCTGGTCCTTGCCCTGTTGTTCAAGTTAAGAACAATGAAAAAGACGGATATGAAGCAGTTGTTGTTGCTTTCGAAAAACAAAAACAACACAGAGTTAACAAGCCTATGACAGGCGCTTTCAAGAAAGCCGGAGTTGACTGTTATAAGATTGTTAAAGAACTTAAATTTGAAAATGCAAATGAATATTCTCTTGGTCAAGAAATCAAAGCAGATATCTTTGCAGAAGGTGACAAGGTTGATGTTACAGGCACTACTCGTGGTCGCGGTTTCACTGGCGTTATCCAAAGATGGAATCAACACAGACTTAAGATGACTCATGGTACTGGTCCTGTTCACAGAGAAGTTGGTTCAATGGGTGCAAACTCTACTCCTTCTAGAGTGTTTAAAAACAAACACATGCCTGGACACTATGGCGTAGAGAGAGTGACCATTCAAAACCTTGAAATAGTAAAAGTTGACCCTTCAAGAAACTTGATTTTAGTTAAAGGTTGTATCCCTGGCCCTAAAGGTTCGGTTATTACAATTCGCGAAGCGGTTAAAAAGGCTTAAAGGAGTAAGGTATGGCAAAAGTTAAAGTTTATAATATGCAGGCCAAACAGGTTGGCGAAATCAATCTCCCTGATGACCTTTTTGCAGTTGAATACAATGAACCTTTAATTCATGAAGTCATTGTTGCCTACAACGCAAATCAAAGACAGGGTACAAAATCTACTCTTACAAGAAGTGAAGTAAGAGGTCATGCAAAGAAGCCTTGGCGTCAAAAGGGCACTGGCAGAGCAAGACATGGCTCTACAAAAGGTCCACAATGGAAGGGTGGCGGAATTGTATTCGCTCCAAAGCCAAGAGATTTCTCTAAAAAAGTTAATAAGCAAAAGAAGCGTTATGCACTTCTTTCTGCCCTAAGCACAAAGATTAAAGACGGACAAGTCGTAGTGCTTGACAAATTTGGCTTTGACGCGCCAAAGACAAAAGATGCTAAAGCATTCATCGATGCATTCAAATTTAGCGGTTCAACTCTTGTAGTTAATGACAAGAACGATAAAAACATCAAACTCTCAACCGCAAACATTCCTTCGCTTAGCATCGAAGAAGTTGACAATCTCAATGTTTATGAAGTTGTTGCAAACAAAAACATCGTATTGTCACAGTCAGCGATAAAACAACTAGAGGAGGCGTACGCAGAATAATGGAAGCAGAGAAAATTATTATTAAACCACTTCTCACTGAAAAAAGTTATGCGGGCATTCAAAACAAAGTTTATACTTTCGTTGTAAGCAAAAATGCAGGGAAGGTAGAAATCAAAAAAGCCGTTGAAAAACTTTTTGATGTAAAAGTTGACAAGGTTAATACAAGTGTTGTAAAAGGACACAAGAAAACTCAAAACACAAAGGCTGGAAGAACAGTTGGCAAAACTAGCGATTACAAAAAAGCAATCGTTACCTTAAAGGCGGATTCAAAGTCAATTGCATTCTTCGATAGCTTATCTTAATAAGGGAGGGGAATATGGCAATCAAAAATAGTAAACCAACTTCCGCAGGAAGAAGATTTTATTCATCCTCTACCTTCGAGGAAATCACAAAGAAAACTCCTGAGAAATCACTCCTTGCTAAAAAATCAAAGAATGCAGGAAGAAACGCTCAAGGAAAAGTTACCGTTCGTCATCAAGGCGGTGGAAATAGACAAAAATATCGTATAATCGACTTCAAGAGAAACAAAGACAATATTCCTGCAAAGGTTATTGGTATTGAGTACGATCCAAATAGAACTGCATATATCGCACTTTTAAGTTACCAAGATGGTGAAAAGAGATACATCATTGCACCACAAGGACTTAAAGATGGTGACATACTTATGAGTGGAACTGAAGTTGAAATCAAAGTCGGAAATGCGCTTCCACTTGCATCTATCCCTGTTGGTAGTTTAGTGCACAACATTGAACTTCAACCTGGAAAGGGCGCACAACTTGCAAGAAGTGCTGGAAGTGAAGTTCAACTTATGGCTAAGGAAGGCAAATATGCAACTTTGCGTCTTCCAAGTGGAGAAATGAGAAAGGTGCTTTTAAACTGCCGTGCTACAATCGGTACAGTTGGAAACATCGATCACGAACTTGTTTCTCTTGGTAAGGCAGGTAGACATCGTCACATGGGCGTAAGACCAGCTGTTCGTGGTGTTGCTATGAACCCTAACGACCACAAACATGGTGGTGGTGAAGGTAAGAGCCCTGTCGGTATGGCAAGCCCTGTTACTCCATGGAACAAACCAGCTCTTGGCTATAAGACAAGAAAGAAGAAAAATCGCTCTAACCGTTTGATGGTTAAGAGAGTTAATTAGGAGAGAAGACTATGAGCAGATCATTAAAGAAAAAGCCTTATGTTCATCCAAGTTTGGTTAAAAAAGTCGCTGAAATGCAAGAAAGTGGCGTAAAAAGACCTATCAAGACTTGGTCAAGAGCATCTACTATCTATCCTGATTTTGTAGGATTTACATTTGCTGTACACAATGGTAAAAAGCATGTCCCTGTTTACTGTACAGCAGACATGGTAGGACATAAACTTGGAGAATTCTCTCCAACTAGAACTTACAAGGGACACACTAAAAAGTCGGCAACTGTTGCAAAGAAAGGCAAGTAATTGAGGTAAGAAATGGCTACAAGAATTAGACAAAAGGCTCAAAAGCGTAAAGAACAAGTTAAAAAGCCTTACGCTATAGCAAAATATATTAGAATGAGCCCATCAAAAATCACTTATATCCTTGACCTCATCAGAGGCAAGAAGGCATTGGAAGCAAGAGCAATCCTTGCAAATATGCCAGATAAGGGCGCTTTTGAAAGCTTGAAAGTTTTGAATAGTGCTATCGCAAACGCTGAAAACAACATGGGCAAAAATGCAGATAGCTTATATGTAAGCGAAACTTATGTTACAAGCGGACCTCAATTTAGAAGAATGAGTGCAAGAGCAAAAGGTTCGGGCAACATAATACTCAAAAGGACTTCACACATCACTATTGTGCTTGATGAAGTGGTAGGAGGTTAAGATGGGACAAAAAGTTAGTCCAATAGGACTCAGACTAGGAATAAACAAAGATTGGAATTCAACTTGGTATGCAGATAAGAAAACTTTTGCTATCAACCTTAAAGAAGACCAAGATATCAAGAATACCTTGATGAAAAAGTATAAGGCTTGCTCAATTTCAAAGATCACTATTGAAAGAACAAGCGGAAAACTTACTGTTAACATCTTCACTGCTAAACCTGGCATGATCATCGGAGCAAAGGGTGCTGGCATTGAAGTTATCAAGAAAGACATTACAAAACTTATTAGACCTGTAAAACTCTTAGTTGTAAATGTTAAGGAAATCAAAAAACCTGATCTCGATGCTCAACTTGTTGCAGAATCAATCGCATCTCAACTTGAAAAGCGTGTTGCTGCAAAGAGAGCATTAAAGCAAGCAGTTGAAAGAGTTATGAAGGCAGGCGCTAAAGGTTGTAAAGTTCAAGTTAGCGGTGTGCTTTTGAAAGCAAACGAAAAGGCACAAACCGAAAAACAATTTAGAGGAAGCGTGCCACTTCATACACTAAGAGCAGACATTGACTATGGCGAAGCTGCAGCATATACACTTATCGGAAAGATCGGTGTAAAATGCTGGATTTACAAAGGCGAGATACTCGGTGGCAAGCCTGCTGATAAAAAAGGAGGAAACGAATAATGTTAATGCCTAAAAGAGTAAAGAGAAGAAAGGTGTTTAGAGGCAGAATGACAGGAAAAGCAACTCGCGGAAATACTCTTGCATACGGCTCTTATGGCATTATCGCTACAGAGCCTTGCTGGATTAAATCTAACCAAATTGAAGCTGCCAGAATTGCTCTTACTAGATACACTAGAAGAGATGGTAAAGTTTGGATTAAGATTTTCCCTGACAAGCCAGTAACTAAGAAACCTGCTGAAACTCGTATGGGTTCTGGTAAAGGTTCTCCTGAATTCTGGGTTGCAGTTGTTAAACCTGGCAGAGTGCTTTTTGAACTTGAAGGGGTAAGTGAAGAAGTTGCAAAAGAAGCACTTAGACTTGCTGGACACAAACTTCCATGTAAAGTAAAATTTATCAAAAAAGAAGAAAATGCAAAAGGTGGTGTGGAAGATGAAAATTAATGAAATTAAATATCTATCTGTTAGCGAGTTAAACGCAAAACTCAAAGAACTAAACAGTGAATTATTCAATCTTCGTTTCTCTCACGCTACTAGATCTCTTACAAATCCTATGGCTATCCACAATGTAAAAAAGGATATCGCAAGGGTTAAGACAGTAATCAGAGAAAAAGAATTAGAAAGCAAGGGAGGAAATGATGGAAACAAGTAGAAATGCAAGAATTACTCGCGTTGGCGAAGTAGTTAGCGCTGGAAAGATGGACAAAACTATTGTTGTTAAAGTCATTTCCAGAGTAAAAGACCCAATCTATAAAAAAGTCGTACAAAAATCTAAAAAGTTCAAGGCTCATGATGAAAACAATGAGTGCGGAATTGGCGACAGAGTGCTTATTATGGAAACTAGACCAATAAGCAAAGACAAACACTTCCGTCTTGTTAAAATCATTGAGAAGGCTAAGTAAGGAGGACGCACTATGATTCAACCTCAAACAAGATTAAAAGTTGCCGATAATACAGGCGCTAAAGAGATTATGTGTATAAGAGTTCTTGGTGGTTCTTTTAGAAGAAGTGGCAACATCGGTGATGTTATCGTTGCTTCTGTTAAAAAGGCAATCCCTGGCGGAACTGTTAAGAAAGGTGATGTAGTTAAGGCAGTTATCGTTCGTTCTTCTAAAGGTCTTAGAAGACAAGATGGCTCTCATATTAGATTTGATGATAATGCTGCTGTTATTATCGACAATCAAAAACAGCCAAAGGGTACTCGTGTGTTTGGACCTATCGCTAGAGAACTTCGTGACAAGGGATATATGAAAATCATCTCTCTTGCACCAGATGTTATTTAAAAGGAGCGCGAATAGATATGAAGATGACAATTAAAACTGGCGATAATGTTCTTGTTATCGCAGGTAAAGATAAAGGCAAAACAGGAAAAGTTAGCGCTGTAATAGTAGATTCAAACAAAGTGGTAGTAGATGGTGTAAACATCATTACAAAACACAAAAAGCCTAGAACTCAACAAGATAAGGGTGGAATTATTAAGAAATCTGCTCCTATCGAAGCTTCAAATGTACTCGTTATTTGTCCAGTTTGCGGAAAGGCAACACGCGTTGCTCACGCTGAAATCGATGGCAAAAAGGTACGCTCTTGCAAAAAATGTGGAGCAAGCCTTGATAAAGAGTATGTAAAACAAACAAAGAAAGAAGCTAAAAAGGCAATTAAGGCAAGCGAACTTAAAGGTGCTTCCCTTAAGGCAACAAAGAAGGCTGAAAAAGTTGAAGAAGTCAAAGAGGTAAAAGAAGAGGCAAGCGAAAAGTCAGCAAGCAAAGCTAAGACTTCAGCAAAAAGCACAACTGCTAAAAAGGCAACTTCAAAGACAGCTTCAGCAAAAGAAGAAACAAAATCAGCATCTAAGTCAACTAGCAAGGCAAAAACTTCAGCAAGCAAAGAGGCAAAAGAAGAAAAGCCTGTGAAGAAGACTACTGCTAAAACAAGCAAAGCAAAATCAGCAGAAGGCGAAAGCGAAACAAAGAAAACAACAAAAAAGTCGACAGCATCTAAAAAGGAAACTAAGTAGGAGTAAATAATGGCTAAAGAACAAAATAGAATTTTAGAAAAATACAAGAGTGAAATTGTGCCAGCCCTTATCAAACAATTTGGCTATAAAAATGTCAACGAAGTTCCAAAACTTGAAAAGATTGTTCTTAACATGGGACTTGGCGAAGTTAAAGGCAACTCTAAGAGTTTCAACATTGCTGTAGACGAACTCGCTGCAATTTCTGGACAAAAACCAATCGTTACAACTGCTAAAAAATCAATCTCTAACTTCGGTTTAAGAGAGGGACAGAAGATTGGTGCTAAAGTCACTTTGAGAGGAGAAAGAATGTATGAATTCTTTGACAAACTCACAGCAATCGCACTTCCAAAAGTGAGAGACTTTAGAGGTATTTCCGATAAGTCATTCGATGGCAGAGGAAATTATTCAATGGGAATTAAGGAACAACTTATCTTCCCTGAAATCGTATATGAAAAAGTCGAAAAAATTAGAGGTTTTGATATTACTTTTGTAACTACCGCTAAAACTGACGAAGAAGCAAAAGCGCTACTTTCAGCACTTGGACTTCCTTTCGCTAAATAGGAGATCATTTTATGGCAAAGAAAGCATTAGTTGAAAAACAAAAAAGAACACAAAAGTACAAAACACGCGCATATACCCGTTGCTCACTCTGTGGCAGACCTCATGCTGTACTTCGCAAGTATGGTATCTGCAGAATCTGCTTTAGAGAACTTGCGAACAAGGGTGAAATTCCTGGCGTTAAGAAATCTAGTTGGTAAGAGAGGAGGAAAAAATGTTAGTTACAGATCCAATTGCAGATATGCTTACTAGAATTAGAAATGCGATCATGGTTAAACATGAACAAGTTTCAATTCCTGCATCAAACGAGAAAAGAGCAATAGCAAAAATCCTTCTTGATGAAGGCTATATTGTAGAATATAATGAAGTGGAAGAAAATGGTCATAAAAACATCACAATCACTCTTAAATATGACGAAAGTGGTGACAGCGTAATACAGGGACTTAAGAGAATATCTAAACCAGGACTTAGAATTTACGCACAAAAAGATAAACTTCCAAAGGTTATAAGCGGACTTGGAATCGCTATCATCTCTACAAACAAGGGTATTGTTACTGATAAACAGGCAAGAAAACTTGGCGTAGGTGGCGAAGTTCTCGCTTATGTATGGTAAAGGAGGGTGTTATGTCAAGAATAGGTAAGGAAATTATAGTTATGCCAAACGGCGTATCTGCAAAACTTGAAAACTCTTCTTTAACAGTGACAGGTCCAAAAGGCACTCTTTCAATGCAGATGGACGATGTCATTAAAGCAAACATTGATGGACAAAATCTTTCATTTGAAATTGCTAAACAAACTCAAACCGCAAATGCAAAGCATGGTCTTTACAGAGCACTTGCAAACAATATGGTAAAGGGTGTTAGCGAAGGCTTTACAAAGTCGCTTTTAATTTCAGGTGTAGGTTATAAAGCAAGTGTAAGTGGAAATAAACTTGTTATGAACCTTGGATTTTCTCACAATGTAGAAGTTGAAATTCCTAGCGATATTCAAGTTGCTTGTCCAAGTGCAACTGAAATCAAAATCTCTGGAATTGATAGACAAAAAGTTGGACAATTTGCTTCAAACATAAGAGATTTAAGACCTGTTGAACCATATCATGGTTATGGTGTTAGATACTCTGATGAAGTAGTTATAAGAAAAGTCGGAAAAGCCGCTGGTAAAGGTAAGAAATAGGAGAAACTTCAATGATTAACAAAATAGATAAAAATTCAGTTAGACAAGTTCGTCATAAGAGAGTTAGAAACAAAGTTGTTGGATCAAGTGTAAAACCACGCCTTTGCGTATATCGTAGTTTGAGCCAAATCTATGCTCAAATCATTGATGACGAGAAGGGAGTAACTCTTGCTAGCGCATCAACTCTTGAAAAGCCAATCAGCGCATTATGCGAAGGTAAGTCAAAGACTGAGCAGGCAAAGATTGTTGGAACAGAAATTGCTAAAAAAGCGCTTGAGCAGAATATCAGCGAAGTTGTGTTCGATAGAGGTGGCTATCTCTACATAGGTAGAGTGCAAGCTTTGGCAGACGGCGCAAGAGAAGCCGGACTAAAATTCTAGGAGGAAATCATGGCAGAAAATGAACAAATCAATGTAGAAAATACAGTAGAAAATGCCACAGCTGAAGGCAAAGAGGTTTCTAAATCTAAGAAATCAGCAGGCTTCAAGAAAGCCGATAGACGCGAGAGAGCACCTAAAAAAGAAGCAAGTGAATTTGACAAGCGTGTAGTTTCTGTAAGACGAGTTACAAAGGTTGTCAAAGGCGGAAGAACTTTAAAATTCTCAGCACTAGTTGTCGTTGGTGACGGCAAAGGCAGAGTTGGACTCGGCATTGGAAAGAGCAGAGAAGTAAGTGCCGCTATTGAAAAGGCAACTACTATCGCTAAGAAGAACATGAAGGCTATTCCTATCGTTGATGGCACTATCCCTCACGAAACAACAGGAAAATTCTCAGCAACAAACATTCTCTTGTTGCCAGCTCCAGAAGGTACCGGTGTTATCGCTGGCGGTTCTGCCCGTGCGGTAATTGAACTTGCTGGAATCAAGAACATTGTTACTAAAAGACATGGCTCTTCAAATAAAATCAACTGCGTTAAGGCTACCATGAGCGGTCTATTAAATCTTAAAACTAAAGAAGAAATAGCAAGACGCCGTGGCAAGTCGGTAGACGAAATTTAAGGGAGGAAAGTATGGCAAAGAAAGAAAAAATGCTAAAAGTGACTTGGGTAAGAAGTGCTATTGGCTACAACGCTAAACAAAGCCTTATCATCGAAGCACTTGGCTTTAAAAAACTTAACCAAACAAGAATGCTCCCTGATAATGATTCCATAAGAGGAAGCCTTCATCATGTGGCTCACCTTGTAAAAGTGGAAGAGATTTAGGAGGCGATATGGAACTTAATAATTTAAAACCAGCTGTAGGTGCTACTACTAAAAAGGTAAGAGTTGGTCGTGGCATTGGAAGCGGAATAGGTAAGACAAGCGGAAAAGGCCACAAGGGACAAAATGCTCGTAGTGGCGGTGGAGTAAGACCTGGATTTGAAGGTGGAAATATCCCTCTTATCCGTAAACTCCCTATGCGAGGCTTCAACAACAAGAACTTCGCTAGAAAATATGCTTGCGTAAATGTTGGTGATCTCGAAGCATTTGAAGCAAATGCTGTTATAGATCAAGAACTTCTCTATCAAACAAGATTTATCGGAAAGAGATCAGAGTATGGTCTTAAAATCTTAGGCGATGGAAATTTAAGCAAGCCACTTACTATTAGATGCAATAAAGTTACAAAACAAGCAAGAGAAAAAATCGAGAAAGTTGGTGGTAAAATAGAGGAGTTGTAATGTTTAGAACGATTATAGACGCATTTAAAATAAAAGAAATAAGGAATAAGATTTTAATCACACTCCTTCTTCTTTTTGTGTATAGGGTAGGTTGCTGGTTGCCATGCATCGGCTTTGACACTTCAGCAATCTTTGAAGGAAGTTCAGGTTTTGGCTTCTTTGAACTTATGAATATGGTCAGTGGTGGTGCACTTTATAACTGTTCGGTGCTGGCGCTTGGCGTGTCGCCATATATTACAGCATCAATTGTTATTCAGCTTCTCACTGTCGCTATTCCAGCACTTGAAAAATTATCAAAAAGTGGTGAAGACGGAAGAAGAAAAATCAGTTTCTATACAAGAATTGCGGCTCTCGTTTTAGCTATCGCTCAAGCTATAGGTATAGTCGTTTCATATTCTGATAGCATTGATCCAAACCTTCTTGGTATGCCTAGATGGCTTGTAGGAGCAGGTGTTGTGCTTATCATGGTGGCAGGTGCAATGTTCACCGTTTGGCTTGGCGAGCGTATCACCGATCTCGGAATTGGAAATGGTACTTCTCTTTTGATCTTTGTTGGTATTCTATCAACTGCTGGCACAAGTGTTGCTGCTATTATCGAGCAGTGCACAGTCGATATCACATATATTTGGTATCTTGTACTTTTCATCGTTGCAATAATTGCAATCTTCGCACTCATTGTTTTTGTCGATGGAGGAGAAAGACGGGTTCATGTGCAGTATGCAAAACAGATTAAGGGAAGAAGAATGTATGGCGGTCAAAGCAATTATATTCCTATTAAGGTCAACGCCACTGGTGTTATGCCAATCATATTTGCTTCGGCACTTTTAACATTCCCACAACTTATCATCTCAATTTTCTGGCCAAATGTAACTTGGTATAGCGACTGGCTTGGAACAAACTCATGGCTTTATATAGTTCTTACAGCAGTGCTAATTCTAGTGTTCTCATTCTTCTATTCAAAGATTTCCTTTGATCCAGATGATATCGCAAAGAGAATACAACAGCAGGGCGGAACAATACCTGGAATAAGAGCAGGAAAACTCACTAGTGAGTATTTAGGTAGAATTTCTACTAGAATTACATTTTTTGGAGCAATCTTCCTTGCAATAATCGCACTTATTCCATCACTTGCATTCAAGGCTATTGGTGATTATGCGGGCGCTTCAGTGCTTATAAACGCATTCTCAGCAACAGGTCTTATGATCGTTGTTTCGGTTGCACTAGAACTTGAAAAACAACTATCAGCACAGATGTTTGTAAGAAATCATAAAGGATTTTTAAGTTAATTAAGGCATTTCTAGTAAAG
>ERZ1643247.3323-NODE-3323-length-11469-cov-8.720256_pt1 | contig 11469 bp, 5 predicted proteins | sample MGYA00579264_ERZ1643247 | MGnify/ENA primary metagenome ERZ1643247 (study PRJEB29033, sample SAMEA4952262) | chicken gut metagenome | biome: Broiler Chicken; feature: Gastrointestinal Tract; material: Caecum | place: Ireland | collected 2018 | study: Broiler... | reverse complement strand
AGAAAATATTGGTTGTGGATGATGAAAAATTAATCGTGAAAGGAATCCGTTTCAGCCTGGAGCAGGAGGGGATGGAAGTAGACTGCGCATATGACGGCGAGGAAGCGCTGGAATATGCCAGAAACTGCGAGTATGATCTGGTGCTCCTGGATGTGATGCTTCCGAAGAAAGACGGGTTCGAGGTGTGCCAGCAGATCCGGGAGTTTTCGGATATGCCTATAGTCATGCTGACTGCGAAAAGCGAGGATATGGACAAGATTCTTGGACTGGAATACGGAGCAGATGATTATATAACGAAGCCCTTTAATATTCTTGAGGTTAAGGCAAGAATCAAAGCCATTATGCGCCGCACAACCAAGAGAAAGGAGCCGGCGGGAAGTCCGGTCCTTATAAAGGGGAACATGAAGATTGACTGTGAGAGCAGACGAGTGTTTATTGGAGAACGGGAGATCAATCTGACGGCCAAGGAGTTTGATGTTCTGGAACTTCTGGCTATGAATCCGAACAAGGTATACAGCAGGGAGAACCTTCTGAATCTCATCTGGGGATATGATTATCCGGGAGATGCAAGAACTGTGGATGTACATATCAGAAGACTGAGGGAGAAGATTGAGGTAAATCCAAGCGAACCGAAATACGTACATACAAAGTGGGGAGTGGGTTATTATTTCCAGGGGTAAGCTTCGGCTCAGAATCAGAGACAGAATATTCCGCAATCTTCGTGTGCGGATCATCGTAATTATTATGCTGGCAGGGCTTGTGCCCTGTCTGGCTGTGTTTTTCGGAATCGTAGCATATTACGAGTCCAGAGCAGTACAGCTTCAGACTGCAGAAATTCAGAATCAATGCACAATTCTGTGTAATCAGTTCAGTACTTACGGGTATCTTTCGGATACTTCATCCGAGGTGATCAATGCCAATCTTTCACAGCTGACAGATATTTACAATGGACGTGTTATGGTTATTGACGGCCAGCTCAGAGTTGTAAGAGATACATATGACCTGGATGAAGGAAAAACGGACGTATCGGAAAATGTGATCCGGAGTATGCAGGGCGAGACTGTCAGCTATTACGACAGGCAGAATCATTATATTGAAGTATCCACACCGATTCCGGGACCGGAAGGCGAGGGAATTGCCGGAGTGATGCAGGCAAGTGTGTCTACAGATACGATTGAGGATACAATTTCAGAGCTGCATACACAGGGCGGCGTGATCATCGGAATTGCCATGTTTCTGCTTGCGCTTGCCGGCGTATTTGCGGCAGACAGGGTAGTGCGTCCGCTGCACAGGATTACCCGCGCCATTGAAAGCGTGACAGAAGGTTATACGGATGATGTGCTGCATGTGGAGACATTTACGGAGACCAGACAGATGAGCGAGGCATTTAACAAGATGCTGGGAAGGCTGAAGATTCTGGATGAATCCAGAGAAGAATTTGTTTCCAATGTCTCTCATGAGCTGAAGACGCCCATGACATCTATGAAAGTACTGGCGGATTCTCTCCTGGAGCAGGAAAATGTGCCTGTAGAAATGTATCAGGAGTTTATGGGCGATATTGCTAAGGAGATCGACCGGGAGAATCAGATCATTACCGACCTTCTATCTCTTGTCAAAATGGATAAAACGGGACAGAATATCAACATTCAGTCCGTAAATATCAATGAACTTCTGGAACAGATCCTGAAGCGACTGAAACCCATCGCGCAAAAGAAAAATGTGGAGATGGTAATGGAAAGCTTCCGGCCGGTAACTGCGGAGATCGATGAGACTAAGTTTTCTCTTGCGGTATCCAATCTTGTGGAGAATGCGATTAAATATAATGTGGATAACGGCTGGGTGCATGTGTCTCTCAACGCGGACCATAAGTTTTTCTATATCAAAGTTGAGGATTCCGGAATTGGAATTCCGGAAAAAGACCAGGCCCATATATTCGAGCGGTTTTACCGGGTGGACAAGTCTCATTCCAGAGAAATCGGAGGGACAGGCCTGGGACTGGCAATTGCGAGAAACGCAGTGATTGTGCACAGAGGTTCGATCAAGGTACACAGCATCGAAGGGGAGGGAACGACATTTACAGTCCGGATTCCTCTCACGTATGTGGCGGCATAGGAGGCAGAAATATGAGAACAGGAAGAAAGATAACAGCGGTTCTGATGGCTGTCCTGACTGTTTTTCTGCTGGCCGCATGTGCAAAGCGGACGGATGTGGACAGTGGAGACAGTTATATATACAGTCTGAATACAGACAGAACCGGTCTGGTAAAGATCACGTTTGAGTTTGATGAGGATGATCCTCTTGCACAGGCCGAAGCTGTCCTGGCGGAAATGAAGGAGCCGGCGTCTGAGATTGAGTATACCACAGTATTCCCGGAGGATGTGGAGGTAACGAAATGTACGATCAGTGGAGGCATCCTGGCGTTGGATTTTAACAGCGCCTATCTTCAGATGGGAAATGTGGAAGAGAAGCTGGTACGGGCGGCTGTTGTACAGTCGCTGGTCCGGATAGACGGAATTAATGCGGTCTATTTTTCTGTGAACGGTGAAAATCTTAAAGACGGTGACGGACGGGCAGTGGGCCTTATGAATGAAGACGACTTTGTGGAAAATACAGCGTCTTCCCCCAGTTCTTATCAGACAGAGACACTGGAGCTGTATTTTGCAAATGAAGCGGGAGATAAGCTGGTAAAACAGTCTATGGACGTCCGCTACAACAGTAATATTTCAAAAGAAAAACTGATCGTGGAAAAGCTGATGCAGGGACCGCAGAGCGGTGATGCATATCCGGTTATCAATCCAGGCACAAATCTTCTGAGTGTAACAATTAAAGACCGGATCTGTTATGTGAATTTTGACAGTACCTTTCTTACCGGTACGTATGACATCCTGCCGGAACTGACAGTTTATTCCATTGTTAATTCTCTGACAGAGGGAACAGAGGCAGAGCAGGTACAGATTACGATTAACGGGGAATCGGACAATACTTATATGGAGACAGTGGATTTATCCAAGCCTCTGAAAGCAGATATGAACTGGGTCGCAGCTGAAGAAAATGAAACATGAAACGACCGTTGTGTATGATATGTACACTTATTCTTATTATTCAGGCTGCCGGCAGCGGACTTCTTTTTCAGACGGGAGAGACAGAAAAAAGAAAAACGTCTGAAAAGGAAGCCCTTCTTCCGGGCCAGGCAGAACAGATCCGCCTTACAGGTACGGTGGACCGTATTGAGGAAAAGGAAAAAGTAACTGCAGTTTTCCTGACAGATAATCAGATCTCTGCTTCAGGACAGAAGATCAGTGAGTCAAAAGTACTGGTTTATATGAAACCAGATCAGATTAAAATCAGAAATCAGAATCCGACAAAAAAACAGAACAACAGAATAAGACCAGGAAACAGACTTCGGATTACCGGTGAGGCCGAGGTCTTTTCGTCAGCCCGTAATCCGGGCAATTTTGATCAGAAATCCTATTATGAGAAGCAGGGGATCCGTTTTCTGGTCTGGGCAGAACAGGCAGACCTGGTTTCCGGCAGAACAGATCCGATCAGGGATTTCCTCCAGTGCCTGAGAGACGGATGGAGGGAAAAACTGGTCCGGCATCTGGGAGAATATTATGGAAATACTATGAGCGCAGTACTTCTTGGAGAAAAAAGCGGCCTGGATGAGGAAATGAAGAAAATGTATCAGAAAAATGGGATCGGGCATATTCTGGCTATAAATAGTACCTGAATAGAATTATGTGTTTTGTGTTGACAATGTCCGAAAATTCGGACTAAGACGACATGGTTTACACAAAAAGAAAAAAGTGTGCTATGTGTAAAACTATAATGTATACGAAAGAATTTTTTTGAAGACAGGCAAGAGTTACAATAAAATTGTACTATTGAGTACAGTGAGGGATATAATACTTAAAAAACCATTTTTAATTAGCTCTAATAGATAAAAACAAGAGTTTTAGTAGATGTGTAATTTATATTAAGCCATTGTGCATAAAGCATGAATATTTATTTTAAAATTCTAAAGTAATTGGTAAGATTGAATATTCTATATATTGAAAAAAATATTCATTTTGTTATAATTATTATATGGTGTATGGACAGGTAATAGGAACAGCAGGGTTTCTATTGCCTTTTTTTATTAAGATTATTAGGTATTCTACTTTAGTTGTGCTTTTTAACATGCGTACTGGAGAATAACGAGGATTTGTTATTTTTTTTGAGACAAAATACAAGTAAGAAATGATAGGGGGAATTGGGCATGGACAATACACTAAAGATAAGGCAGAAAAGCTTTGATAAACTTTTGAATCGCGGACAAAGAAAAAATGAAAAAAACTGGGAAATGCTTTGCAGTTCACAATTTCCATTAGTTCCTTTTATAGGTGCCGGAATGTCTGCTTGGTGTTATAAAACGTGGAGTCGTCTTCTGAAAGATATTGTAGCGGAAAATTATTCGGCTATGTGTGCAGATATTGTTGATAAAGCCTTAAACTGTACGGAAAAACCTGATTTTAAAGATGCCGCTAATAAAAGCAATTTTCATTGGATGGAAGAAATCGCAGAATGCATTTTTGATGATAATGAAGAAGATTATAAAAAGAATGTTGAAAAATTTGTCTTAAAAAATAAGACGAGTACAAAAACTGCAGATTCTATACTTCGACAATTACGTTATTACGTCGGAAATGAAGGAATAAACAAGAAAAGTGCAGCTGTTAAAGCGTTGTATCGTGAATTTGATTCTGAATTAATGAATGAGCATGGGAGGGTGCCTGAATATCAGAGCTATTTTCATAGACTTTTTAAAGGAGTACTAATAACGACAAACTATGATAGAGCTTTGGAAAAATGCTATCCTTCTTTATTTAGCTACTCCTATAGAGACCTCAATCAAAGTGTACAAAACTTAAATGCTAATAATGAAGATAAAGAAAGTTGGCTATATCAGGCAGTAATTGCGAAAATTAGTCAGATGAAAAGTCAATTAGAACGAAACGACTTAACGCCAGATGAAGGAGTTACAGTTCCTGATGTCCCTATGTTACTTAAGGTTCATGGTAGCATTGAGCAGGCAAGCAGTATTGCACTGTCTCGGAAAGGATATGATGAAGCTTATCAAGGCGTGATGCCTAAATTACTCAGAGAAATTTTTAAAAGCACTACAATAATTTTTTTGGGATACTCATTAGGCGAAGATAGGATTCTGGATGAACTTAAAAAAGCAAAAGATGAATCTGAAAAAAATTCTAGTATAAAATTTCCACCTCACTTTGCGTTTCTTTCAAGAAAATGGGAAGAGGAGGATGATAAGAAATTTGCAGAAGTCTTGGAAAAAAAGTATGGTGTTTATCCAATTTTTTATGATGAGGATATTATGCCTGTAGAAATGTGTAATAATCAAATGGAAAGAAAGGTATATTTTCATGATTATTGCTTGGGCCTATTAATGGAAAATCTTTTAAGGCGTAAAATGTACTATCCACAGCCTCCGGAAATGCTTTGGGACAAATTCAGATATGACAATTTAACAGCAACAGAGCTTGTAAACCAGTCAAAAATGTCAATAATAGAGAAACGTGATTCGTCCTATGTAAGACGAGAAGAGGCTCAACAGATATGGAATTTATTAAATACGTCCGATGACTGTCCACTTATAGCAATTACAGGTGAACATGGTTCGGGAAGAAGTACCTTATGTAAAAGTTTGATAGAATTTCAAGAGGGGTCTAGAGAAACTCTGCAATTTTTTTATATATCTCTGGAATATTGTAGGAGTTGGGATGAAATATGTATACAGCTATTTCAATCAATGAATATAGTTGAGCCGATTATCCCACCGCAAACAGATTGGAAGACAGTTGCTGAAAAAGTTAATGAGAGATGCGGGGGATACTGGAGAAGTGTACTTATTTTAGAGGGAATTGATGGACTGAAAGATCAAAAAATATTTCCTCAATTATGGAATGTATTTAAAGAAATGCTAAATTATTGGAAAAACCATCAAACGAGAGTGATTTTTATTTGCCATGAATATCCTGAAGATATTCCTTGTTATGTATGGCATATAGGGGAACTGAAAAATACGGATGCCAAGGAAGTTTTCTTTAGTGCGTGTATTTCTGGACGTTATAGAGAAATATCATATTTAGAAGATAAAGTAATAAATAAATTAGTGGGAAAACAAGATTTTCGTGCATCTACAATAGAACAATTAGGAATATATGCAAATAGTAAAGGCGATTTAACAAGTCTGTTTGAAGAGTGGGAATATTATTATCGCCCTGGAGATGATGGAGAGCAGACAGTAACAAGAATACTGTGGAATTATCTACTTGATGAACATAACTTTAGTGAAAAGAGGGAGAGTGAACAAATTAATATAATAAAAAATATTTTATGGATATGGGGATTACTTGGGGAGTATCCCGGAAATTTTCCAGTCGAATTTCTAAATACTTTTTTAGAAAATAATGTTGATAAAACTCAATATCAAGATCCTGATTTGTCAAGAAAGACTTTGCGCTATATGAAAAATATTGGTTTGTATATCGAAACGGAGGAGGAAAAAGAAGTTATACTACTTAACAATATGGTTGAGTGTGTAGAAGAATTTTTCCTAAAACCGCTATCTAATGGTAATGAAGCTATGAATCAGTTGTATAAAAATTTTACTGATAGGATAGATAATGAGAAGAAAAGTTATGGATCAAATGGTTTGAGAAACTTTAGAATATATACTATGCAGCCTAGCCAATATGAATTAAGAACATACGCAATAAAAGAGGCTGAAAAATTTATAGAGAATACAATACATCCAGATGATGATTTAAAAAATGATAATTATATTAATCCAGAAAAAGCCATTATTGAAGTATTAGATTCTCTTGGGGAAAAAGTTAAAAATGATGAAGGAAGGATGAAGAATAGAAAGTTAAATCTGGTATTGCATTATGAGATAAAGTCAATTATACGCTTTTTAATGCATTGTATTCTTAGTAGTGAAGAAAAAGAAGAATTAGAAGAAGCTATATTGAAAATAGGATATAATTTTTCACATTTTTATCATTATGCACCTCAACATGCATTTATGTTAGTTAAACAGCTTTTGGAGGCATATTCGCAATCTCATAATACAATTTTATATAAAGTTGCAGGTATGAATCGGGTTATGGGGGATATCCAGAGATTACTAGGCAGAAAAGATGATGCAGTGCAATATTATAATAGAGCTATTAAGCTATGCAATGAGTGCCTAATTAAAAATTTTAAATCCACAAATGGTGACAATGAAAATGGTGATCGTAAGGAATGTTTACGTATTAAAGCAGGCGTCTTGTTGATACAAAACTATTCAAAAAATTCAATTGATGAAATAGTAGCGTCTATGAAAAGGGCATATGATTTATATTTGAAAATAGAAGATAAGTGGGGAGAAGCATATTACAATCAGCGTATTGGAGAATTATATGCGTTATCTTATACATCAAACAAGGGAGGGAAAACTAGAGATAATCTTTTAAATGTAATTAAATATTATAATGCTGCTTCAGAATTATATGCTAATCATAGAGATAAAACAGGGAATGCATATATTTTAAAATGTATGGGAGATTTAGTTACAGAATTTAACAATATCTGGGGAAAAGATAATTCACAATATTTTTTTCTAGAGGAACAAAAAGTATGTTCGGAAGAAGAGTATATATATTTTCTCGTGAAGAGTGAAGAAGAAATAGACGAAAATGGTAGGGCACGCTACTCCAATGGATGGCTATATGATGCGGTCAGATGCTATATAGAAGCTTTTTGCTGTTATTATAGCCATATTAATTGGAGAGGTTTTGCTAATGTAATACAAGCGATGGAAACTTGTGCTCGTACAAGCGGACAAGGCAATGATGAAAAGTATATTATTAATGTAGAACGTATGTATGGATTGGCAGAAGAATGCTATCGTTGGCTCGGAGATATAAAAGGTTTAGCAGATACATTAGATTATTATGGACATGCCTATCAATATGCATCAGAGGGAAAAGGCATTACGGAGAAACAAAATTATAAGTATAAGGCTAGGAGTAAGTGGGCAGAAAGCGAATTAATATTGGAAAAATTAGGAGATGAAAAAAGATTGAATAAGATTGTGGAAAAATTGAGATCATTGGATAAATAAAATGAGGGTTAATAAAATTATGGATCAAGAATATAAAACAACGGATTTCGAAAAATGTGAAGATATAACAAGAATCACTAAGGAAAATTTAAAATTATTAGCTGAGGATATAGTTAAAAATCCTAAAGAGTGGATATTATTTTTGGGAGAAAATATAACTATATGTATACAATCTGTTAAAAATTGTGAGATGGAAAATAAAAAGCAGCTAATAATACAAATGGTACAAGATGCTATTGAAAATAATAAGCTTAGTTCATATGATACTGAGAGAATGTATGAAGCAGTGCAAAATCAAGATTATAAACTTATAAAGAGTTTACTTTTTGGAAATGTGTGGGATGGAGCTTTGTTTGTTGATAATTATCGAAAATTGCAACTGGAAAGAAGAGAGTGTTATGCAAAAAATCTTCCATCTATTGAAAGAATGAATGTCGAATTTGCAAAATGCAATGTAAATCAGTCCCTTAAGGATAATTCTTTAAGTCTGATAAAAATCCTGAATGACATTATATTAACTACATGTCAAGATGAGACAGTTGAAGCACTTTTGGAGTATGAGAAGGCCATGCCAATTGATGGTTTAAATGTATGTACGCCTTATTCTATGTTAACATCTCCTAAATGGCAGAGAAGACTTAATTCTTATCTGGGGATTAATATTTTGCCCGTTGCCGAAGATAATAATTCACCGATACTCGTTAAATTATATGGTAGTAGTGATAACCCTAAAAGAATGCTTTTATCAGATTGGGATTTTGCTGCACATTATCCTCTAAATTATGAACCTCAAGACGACATAAATAATTTAAAATATTCATGGGAAGAAAAGAAGCCATACACAATGTTATTCTTAGAAACAATTTTTAGAAATAAAAATTTGTTGTTTATCGGAGTGGATGAGTTAAAAGATAATAAAGTAGAAGGAAAATGTCGTATTAATGTGCCGGAAGGAATAAGAAGTTTATTAGAAAAAACTTCTTGTTGTAATAAATCTAGATTTGCACTTACAGAAACAAATCCATATTGTTTCTTAAAACTATTACGTGGTTTAGAGAATGAAATAAGATTATTATCTGATCCAGTTTCAACTGGAGGAAATAAAGAAACAGAAAATAAAAATGTAACACTAGATATTAAATCAGCAGAACAATATTTTTGGGAATTATATACAAGGAGACCAAAAAAGAACATTGCTGTGAGTGAACAAGAAGTGTTTAAGAAGTATGTATTAGAAAAAGGAAAAGATAGCTGGACTAAAATTGGAATTGAAACACTTTCTATCATAGCGAATAAATCAGCGGATTTCTATGATTTAAAAGAAATGTTAGATGAAGAGTGGAATGCAGGTACTGTAGACAATTTTGACTCTATTCCCATAGCAATTATTAAAAAGAGCTTAGACTGTTGCAGTGCTATACTATTTCGAGTTTTATTAATATATGGAAATGGATTTCCTTCTAGTTTTTTAAATCTTTGTTCATGTAATAGTGATCAAGAAAAAGATATTAAACGTTCGGCAATTCGTTTAGTAAATAAAGGAATTTGTTCAAAAGGCCAGCAACGAAAAAATATACATAAACGTATGAAATATGCAGATAACATTATGCTAACGGCTGGAAATAATAAAATACCAAATAGAAATACATTTAGAAGCGAATTGGAAGAAGTGGATCGTCAGGTTAATGACAGTTACTTTTTCTTGGCTGAAATATTTAACAAAAACAATAGTAATTTATGGGAAGAATATAACTTGAAGGCCATAGAAAAATTAGGAATCATGTGCGATAGTCTAATGCGGATATTAGAGCAAAAGAGCAATAGATATAATCACTATCGCTCGCTTCTTGAAACGGAATTCTCTTCGTTATTAGAAATAGTTCCTAAATTGAATAAGGACTCAGTATGGAAGAGTGACTTTGTATATTGTCTGTTTCAAGAAAGCAGACTGGTAAAGGAAGAAATAAAGGAAAGTGGCAATGTGATGCTACTGTTAGAAGAACTTAAGAATCAGCTTGATTGTGATCTGCAAAATAATATTATTAGTGAACAAGAATTTTATCGTAGTAAAGTGAAAAATCTGATTTGCCAAGGTATTGTTCGGAGTCAATCAAGCAATGATGAATTTCAAATAAAAGCAATAGAGAAATGTAATAAAGCACTTAAAGAATTAGAAAAACTATGTACAAGTGTAAATACTAGTCAGGTATTTATTTTGAAAATTAATATATATTTCCTTTATGCTAAAATATATGGGAGGCGTGCTACAATAGAAGAATTAAGTAGATGTGAGCAGAAAATGAATGAATGTCCAAAGCAGCAAGAATTATTACTCCAAATGAAAAAATCTTTAGATACAATAAAAGATTTAATTAGTACATATAATGATTGTAATCCTTGCAGCTATAATGAAATAAAAGCACGACTTGATTATCTATATGGAGAATATTTTTTCAAAGATAGTCAGTATTATAAGGAAAACAGACAATATAGTTCATCAGATTCTGAATGTGAAAGAATAAAAATGGATGAGAGTTATGAAAAATCCATCCAATATTATGAGAGCGCTATTAAATTTTATAATAGGTATCCGGATTTATATAGTCTTGAGATAGCAGATGTTCATAGGAGTATTGGGGACTGTTATTGCCAGCAAGGAAAAGGAAGTAGCAATGCTGGAGAGGAGACTGTAATGGATATACCTTCAAAGTGTTTTGAAAATTTATATGATGCGTTCAAAATATATCGTCTTAATACTAATCTTCGAGGAATAGCAGATGTATTACAAAGTATGGGGAATACAGAGTCATATAAAGAGTTTAAAGTTGATGTGGAAAAGAATAAGAGAAGTTCATTTTGTTTCTATAATGCGTCAAAAGAGCTTTATGATTTTCTTGGCGATGAATGGAGCTTTAATGTGGTTGAAAAGTTCTCAGAAGGAGCAAAAAAAGAAAGGGAATTCGCTTTTTCACAGAGTGGTCTTCTAAATTAATTTGTCTATTGGATAATTAGAGAATAAGGATTAAAAAATATTTATATGAATGTTTTGCTTCAGCAGATATTGGGGAAACTAGACATTAAACAACTTAAAAAGATTTATTATTGTAGGTTTGTCAAACATATGTTACACCATACTTCATAAATTCTTCCAGGACAGTCTGTGGCAATTCCCAAGCCAGAGGTCTCATGGGGAACTGATTATAATCCCTGCGATTATAGACTTGGAGCTGATTAGAAAAGTCCAGGAATGAATAAAACGTATGGGAAGCGTAAAACCGTTCATTATCCTTACGGTGGCT
>ERZ1643247.3321-NODE-3321-length-11474-cov-30.125405_pt1 | contig 11474 bp, 9 predicted proteins | sample MGYA00579264_ERZ1643247 | MGnify/ENA primary metagenome ERZ1643247 (study PRJEB29033, sample SAMEA4952262) | chicken gut metagenome | biome: Broiler Chicken; feature: Gastrointestinal Tract; material: Caecum | place: Ireland | collected 2018 | study: Broiler... | reverse complement strand
GTTTGGCGATTGACATTATACCAGAAAAGGGAGGTCAATGCTCTTTTTATTTCAGATTTTCCTTAAAATCAAGGTTTTTAAAACATTTTGACAATAAAAAACAGGTAGTTTTTGACACTACCAAAGAGGTAGGTGAGGGAATGATATGAAAAAAGAGCATTACGGGGCCATAGATGGTCTTCGGACAATAGCATGCATAGGGATTGTATTGATGCATATGGCAGCTAATAATTCATATAGCATTTCCGGGTTCATTTATGATTCCATGATTCCTTCATTTACGAATTTCGTATTTCTGTTCATGACGGTGTCCGCTTTTGGAATGTGCTGTGGATATTATGAGAGGGTTATAAACAATAAAATTTCCTTTAATGATTTTTATGGAAAACGGTTTAAGAAGATCCTTCCGTTTTTTGGATTACTTGTTCTATTAGATATTGTCATGTTGCCTTCAATAGATGCGCTATATGAGGCGTTTGCCGATCTGACACTTTTATTCGGATTTCTGCCTGGGGCAGGAAATATTACTGTTATCGGGGTTGGCTGGTTCTTAGGACTGATATTTGTATTTTATATCTGTTTTCCATTTTTCTGCGTATTGCTCCAAAACAAACGCAGAGCGTGGATGGCTTTTGCAGTAAGCCTTATCTACAACCTTGTATGCACGGTATATTTTGATGTAAGCAGAAGCAATATCCTCTATAGCGGATGCTATTTTTTGGCTGGCGGATTGATCTATCTGTATCGTCACGAACTTATGAAACTGAACCGATGGACCGGATTTGGAGCTGTTGCCGTATCCGTTGTCCTCTATTATATCTTAGACGGTAACACAGCAGGATGTTTGCTAATTTCGGTATGCTGGCTTTCATATGCCATAATTTGTGCGGGGGGGATACTGCACGGAAAAGTTACTTGCTGGAAAACAGAATTACAAACTTCATCAACGGTATAAGTATGGAGATATATCTCTCACACATGGTTATCTTCCGAGTTGTTGAAAAACTGAGTCTAAATCAACTTATCGGAAATGGATGGATACAATACATTATAACAGTTGCGATTGTACTTTTTGGAACAATTCTTTTCTCAGTTGTAGTGAAGAAGCTGATTGGATTAATTGAGAAGAAATTCGCTGAAATGAGAGTAAGAAAAAATATAGCAGATTAATAAAGACATAGTGACGGGTGTTTTGAAATCAGAAATATATAGTCGATGAATTTATCGAGATTAAGTAAAAGAGGTCAGTTATGAGGATATTGATGATCAATAAGTTTCTCTATCCGAATGGGGGTAGTGAAACATACATATTCAAATTGGGAGATTATTTAAAAAGCCAGGGACATGAAGTCCAGTACTTCGGCATGGAGCATGAAGGCCGTTGTGTTGGAAACGCTGTTAATGCCTATACATCTGATATGGATTTCCACGGTGGCTCCAAGTTGTCGAAGCTTACCTATCCTCTGAAGACTATCTACTCCTTTGAGGCGAGGAAAAAGATCAGATTAGTCCTGGATAATTTTAAGCCTGATGTATGTCATATCAATAACTTTAATTACCAATTGACGCCAAGTATTATCCTTGAGATTCAGAAATGGCGTAAAGAAGGCAATAAATGTAGGATTATCTTTACCGCGCATGACTATCAGTTGGTATGCCCGAATCATATGTGTAACAATCCAAACACTGGTGAGAACTGTGAGAAGTGTTTGGGAGGTCATTTTATAAACTGCATAAAGGGAAAATGCATTCATGGCAGTACGGCAAAGTCTGCTATTGGAACTATGGAAGCTACATTCTGGAAACTGAATGGTGCTTATAAGTATATCGATACTATGATCTGCTGTTCTAAATTCTTAAAGACAAAGATGGACAGCAATCCGTTGTTCGCAAAGAAAACTGTTGCAATGCATAATTTCGTAGACCGAGTGGAATGGAAAGAGACAGAAAAGAAAGATTATGTTCTCTATTTTGGCCGCTTTTCCAAGGAAAAAGGAATTGATACACTGTTGAAAGTCTGCAAAGAACTTCCCGATGTGCAGTTTATTTTTGCAGGTACAGGTCCATTGGAGAATGAAATCAATGGTATTTCAAACATTCAGAATGTTGGATTCCAGACGGGAACAGCACTGGAAACGCTTATCCGTGAAGCCAGGTTCAGCATTTATCCATCCGAGTGGTATGAAAACTGTCCATTTTCCGTTATGGAAAGCCAGATGTACGGTACACCGGTGTTAGGCGCCGACATCGGCGGCATTCCCGAATTGATCCAGGTCGGTAAGACTGGGGAGTTGTTTGAAAGCGGTAATGCCGCTGAACTGAAAGAAAAGATCCTTAAATTGTGGAATAACAAAGCTCTGACTGATCAGTATAGCCGAAATTGTAAAGATATTCAGTTTGACGATATTGAGACTTATACAAAAAAACTGATGGTCATTTATAAAGGAAAGAAAAAATCTGCAGGAACTGCAGCAAAAGGAGAAAGAACTATGGCTAAGAAAAATAGCAGCGAAAAAAAACTAAACGGTACTGTCATTGTGACATACCGGTGCAATGCTCGTTGCTCCATGTGTAACCGATATAAAGCCCCCTCCAAACCAGAGGAAGAGATATCCATTGAGACCATACGGAAACTGCCCAGGATGTATTTTACCAACATCACTGGCGGGGAGCCGTTCATCCGTACAGATCTGAAGGATATTGTCCGGGAACTGTATAAAAAATCTGATCGTATTGTCATCTCAACAAACGGTTTTTTCACAGATCGTATTGTGGATCTCTGTAAAGAGTTTCCTCAGATCGGCATCCGTATTTCTATTGAAGGTTTGGAAAAGACAAACAATGAGATCCGCGGCCTGGAGAATGGTTTCCAGCGGGGATATAAAACTCTTAAAACACTGAGAAAAATGGGAATGAAAGATGTTGGTTTTGGCATGACAGTACAGGACAAGAACGCCCCGGATCTGGTTCCTCTTTATGAGATCAGCAACAAGATGGGGATGGAGTTCGCTACTGCATCTTTACATAACAGCTTCTATTTTGTGGAGGCAAAGAATATCATTCATGACCGCCCGATGGTGGCCAAGAACTTTGAAAATCTCATTAATGAATTACTGCGCAGCAACAGTCCCAAAAAGTGGTTCCGTGCCTACTTTAACCACGGATTGATTAATTATATCTATGGTCAGAAACGTCTGTTGCCCTGCGATATGAGTTTTGACACTTTCTTCATTGATCCTTATGGAGATGTGATGCCCTGCAACGGTACTAAGGACAAAGAGGTCATGGGTAATCTGAACACCCAGACCTGGGATGAACTGTGGAATAGTCCTGAAGCAGAACAGGTTCGTAGGAAGGTACGTCACTGTGACCGTAACTGCTGGATGATCGGCAGTGTAAGCCCTGCTATGCACAAGTATATTTGGGTGCCGGCCTGGTGGGTACTGCGCCATAAATTCAAGGCTTTGTTTACCAAACACCCGTATAGCATGTACGAACTGAAGATCTGCCGTGACTATCGGGATGGTAAAGTGACAAAAGAGCAGCTTGATAAGTGCAGTACATGCGATTTCAACGCTGTGGTTAATGATGGATTGAGCGAAGCAAGCAAAGAGCAGCTGAAGGATAAAACTGGCGAAGAGATTGTGGATGCAGATCTGGCAGCGCAACTAAAGAAGTAAGTTGAGGTAGGGTAGATGAAAGTAGCTGTCATAACCAGACATGCAATTACAAATTATGGGTCCTTGTTACAGGCATTTGCCACGCAGCAAGTTATAGAAAATCTTGGGCATACATGTGAAATTATCGATTATATCCGTGATGATGAATCTTATTCTCAACATGAGAAAACATTACTGGCACGAAAACCTGAATGGAATCGTAATCCCCTGAAAAAAGCAATTTATCTTGCATTGCGTCAGCCGGAAAGTATTGCATCTGGAAGAAGATTTGAAGCAGAACAATCAAAATATTTGCATCTTACAAAGAGATATGCAAGCCCAGAGCGGCTGTTAGATGACAAACCTATTGCAGATGTGTATATGACAGGAAGCGATCAGGTATGGGGGCCAGTAGAGAATGGATCATATGACAGTTCTTATTGCCTGTCGTTTACTGATGATGCTGAAAAAAGAATTGCTTACGCGGCAAGTTTCGGACGTACCGAAATGACTGGTGAGATTGAAAACTTTTTCAAAAAGTGGTTAAGCCGATATCGCTATATAGGTGTCCGTGAGGACAGTGCAGTCAGTCTTCTGAATAAGATAGGCATTGGTAATGTGCAGGTTCTGGATCCGACGTTACTATTGGACTCCAGTTTTTGGTCTAAGATAGCAAAACCGATTAAGGAAAAGAAATATGTCCTTGTCTATCAGCTTCACAATGACAAACGTGTCGGGGCTTATGCGGCTCAGGTTGCAAAATCATTAGGATTGCCACTGATAAGAGTTTCAACCTCTTTTCATCAGATTAATCGTGAAGGCAAACTCATATGGTGTCCAGAGATTGGAAAATTCCTTTCCTATATCAAAAATGCAGAATGCATGGTTACCGATTCATTTCACGGAACAGCATTTGCTATCAATTTCAATACACCATTTGTAGAGGTATTACCAAACAATAAAACAGGAACACGAAATATGAGTATCCTCAAATTGACTGGTCTGTCTGATCGAATATTAACTGATGATGAGAACATAACACTGGCAAAGAAAAGGATTGATTATTCCGGTGCAAATCAGATTATAGAAGAAAAGCGGAAAGAGTCTCTAAGTGTACTCAAAAATATGATTGAGAATTAAGGAGTAATTTGTGTGAAAACCCGGAGGGCAATATGAAAACAGTTTGTGAATTAAATAAATGTGCGGGTTGTATGGCCTGCGTAGATATTTGCCCGAAAGGGGCAATTAAAATTAAGGATTCGTTGTCCGCTTATAATGCCGAAATTGATGAAAATAAATGCATTGGATGCAATGCTTGCCATAAAGTTTGCCAAGCGAATCATCCAGCCAAAGCAAAAGCCCCGATAGATTGGCATCAAGGCTGGACCGAAAATGCTGAGACAAGAAAAGAATGTTCCTCCGGAGGAGCAGCTACTGCCATATCAAAAGGATTTTTAGAAAATGGCGGCATAGTTTGCGGATGTACCTTCAATGAAGGCAAGTTTATTTTTGAGTTTGCTGAAAATGAAGATGAGCTTAAAAAGTTTATTGGATCTAAATATGTGAAAAGTGATCCAAGGGGAATTTATAAAGAAATAAAAAGCAGATTGAAGCGGGAAGAGAAAGTCCTATTTATTGGCTTACCTTGTCAGGTAGCAGCGCTAAAGAATTATGTTAATACAGATTTGTCAGATAAACTCTACACCATAGATTTGATTTGCCATGGGACACCGTCACCGAAAGTTTTAGATATTTTCCTTAAACAATATGGATTGACCTTATCAAGCCTGAAGGACATCAAATTCAGAGTAAAAGCTAAATTTCAGATATATGGTAATTATAAAGGCATTATCACAAAAGGAGTCAGTGATAGATATTCTATAGCCTTCTTAAATGCCTTGACCTATACAGAGAATTGCTACTGTTGTCCTTATGCCAAAACGGAACGCATTTCAGATGTGACGTTGGGAGATTCGTGGGGAAGTGAATTAGCTATAAATGAACAAAAAAATGGCATATCACTAATATTAAGTCAAACAGAAAAAGGAAACGAATTGTTAAAGATGGCGAATCTTCACTTGGAGGTAGTTGATATTGAAAAAGCAATAGCAAATAACCATCAGTTAGAATATCCATCTTTTAAGCCAGCGGGTAGAGAAAAGTTTTTTGATGGACTAAAAGATCGAAAGTTTAACTCTCTTGTATTTCAGCAGCTCCCTAAACAGTGTTTACGACAAGAAGTGAAAAAGATTTTAATTAAACTTCATATAATTGATGGGGGGGGGTAAATTAAATTATGGTCTATTGGTATATTCTTTGTTGATGGAGGAAAAGTAATAATGAATATAATACATTAGATAGATACGATAGATACGGTGAAAAAATGTGTTCAATTGTCAAATTCCTCAGCTGTGACAATATGACGAAAAAAATATATAAACTTAGAATAGTCCAATGGGGGAGCTAACCTATAGTGTGTTTTCATGTTTATCAATCAGGACTTATGTACATATTAAATTGCTATATTATTAAAATATTAGGATATTAAGGAATGAATATGAAGGTTGCAGTATTGATTTCAACATATAATGGAGAAAAATACTTATTAGAACAGATAGAATCTCTATTATCCCAAGAAGGAGATTTTGAAATTCAAATAATAATTAGAGACGATGGATCAAGTGACGAGACATTAAATATACTTAAAAAAATATCGAACAAAACCAATAGAATAATGTGGTATCAGGGAGACAATATAAAGCCTGCAAAAAGTTATATAGATCTTATATTAAATTGTGGTCAATACGATTTCTATTGCTTTTGTGATCAAGATGACTACTGGGATTCAGACAAAATTAAAGTAGGCATCAATGCATTAAAGAATATATATGACCCTTGCATATATTATTGCAATGCAAAATTAGTTGATGACCAACTAAACACATTGGGGAGTAATGTATATAAAAAAGAGCCATATAATGATATTTACACAACGATGTGTGCATCAAATGTTATCGGATGTACAATGATAATGAATCGTGCACTAATTGACTATATTCGAAAACATGAGTCTCCCCAAATAATTTCGATGCATGATTCATACATGGCAAGAGTATGTCTTTCTATAGGGGGGCGTATTATTTATGACAAAGTTCCACACATGAAATACAGACAGCATTCAAATAATGTCATTGGGATTAAATCTAGTTTTGATGGAAAAATCAAGCAGGCAGTTAACTTAATAATGTCTCAACCATCTGTAACAATTGATGAACAGGCAAGCGAAATATTGAGACTATATTTTGACGATATTCCAAATGATAACAGGAAATGGTTAATGATTGTCTCTGATTATCGAAGAAATATTTTAACAAGAATTTATTTGGCTTTGTGTAAAAAAACCAAGTATAAATCATTAACTAGAAGTATTGAAATGCGGTTAGCTATTTTATTGGGGAATAGATAGTTCAATTATAATTCAAATTTTGATTTGTGTAGTTATCTTTTTCAACAAACGATAAACTTTCGTCGCGCCATGCACTTTTATATAGGACTCGATGGCGCAGTGTAGAATTCTTCGGGTAGATGCAAGCATCAGCCCCTACAACAAGCACAGAAAAGTGCTGAGGCAAAGGGATACTCACATTAATTTGATAAAACAATAATAGCAAACCATATAATATCCAAAAGATTATCAGATATGAGGGTTAATAAATGATATATTTACAGATAGCTATACCGATATGCATATGTTTTACTGTAGTTGGGTATTTTACTGAAAAAAGGATTAAAATAAATCCCTTGTCACTTTTTTGTGCATTATGGGCTATCATTTTATTTTTTTCTTCTTTGGAAGAGTACACAATGTATCGTGCGAGCGATGAAATTAACTTTATGATTTTAATCGGAATTATTGCCTATATTATAGGATATTATTTCAATAAAATATTTTTACAGAAAATTCATTTTTGCTTTGGAAAGTATTCTCACTATCGTTCGGATATATTGTATAATGCTATACCACGATATCAATTTCTCTATGCACTTTGTATAATTAGTATATTATATACCCTATACACTTTTCTTAATACCATTAGACAATCAGGGACTTTCAATTTAGGCATTATTCAAAGTATGCTACAAAGTGGCGATATTGTAAGTTCAAATGGTCCACTTTTAAATGCCATTGCATTATTAGTTATTGCACCTTTTAAATTTGTGATTCCTGCAATTACTGCAGTAGATTTTTGGTTCGGCAGAAGAGATAAAAAATTATTATATATGACAATTGCCTTAATTACAATTAATATGCTGTCATCGGCAAACCGAACAAGTTTTTTATTATTTTTCGTATGGTTGTTAGTTGCTACAATCATATACCTTTATCACATAAGACAGGAAAACAGGAAAAAATATGATAATTATTTTAATGGGCGTATAATATCCAAAATAAGAAAATATCAGAAATATATTGTAATTGTGGCTATTGTTGCCTTTGTTTTAATGTCTGTTTCAAGAGGTGTGTCATCTTTTGTTAGGCAATTTTACTTATACTTTTCAATGTCTCCGAGAATGTTCGAAATATGGGCAGAGAAAGTTGAACAAAATAATATATATGGGTATGGTGTCGCATCTATGTTAGGATTTATCTATCCATTATTCTATGTCATTAAGAATTTATTGGGTATCGAAATGCCACAACTAGTTCAAAGCATGTATGATTGGACAATGCAACCAGAATATACATGGGTCTATCCTGGGAGAAATATATATGCAAATGCATATGTGTCTGTTTTTTGGAATCTATATGTAGACGGCAGAATTATAGGAATAATAATTGGAATGCTGGTTTTAGGAATTATTGCTTCTCGTTCATTTTCGAATATAATTGCAAAAACGTATTCTGCAAGACAAATAGCTGTGTATTGTTGTGTATTTTATGTGATTTTATTTTCGTTTGTACGGTTTCAATTTACACTATCGAGAATAGCTCTGGCTTTTATATTTGTGATGTTTTTTGTTTATAAATTTGAACCAAAAGAAACGGGAGTAATAAAAATATGAGAGTATTATTTATTGATAACACGGGAAATAAATCTGCCGGAGCCTATCATAGTATGATTGCGTTAATCCGATATCTTAGAGAATATGGTGTAGAATCATATGTAGCAGTATCTGATAAAGCAGATGGATTAGATTTACTTGAAAAAAACGATATTCCTTTTATTAAAATTCGAGCATGTGCTTATACATGGATTATTTCGAATAAAGCAAATATACTTGAACGATTCAAAATGCCATTTAAATTTATATATGTATTATTGGCTAGTAGATATTTAGTGGATTATGTTAAAAAAAATAAAATTGATCTGATTCATGAAAATACTTCAGCATGTTATATTGGCTTTTTTGTAGCTCAATATTTAAAGAAGCCACATGTATGGCACATACGAGAATTTTTAGAAGAAGATTTTGACGCTTCTTTTTGGTGGAAAAAATTATCATTATCATGCATTAATCGATCTAATGCTGTAATTACTGTATCTGATGCAATCACAAGGAAGTATGCAGGACTGATTAAAAATAATCTCATTCACAGGATCTATAACGGAATTGATATTGATTATTTCTGTCAAAAAAGGTCATTAAAAAAACTTAATAGCACTCCTAATATTCTTTGTGTTGGTCGAGTATGTGAGGGGAAAGGGCAAGCGGATGTCATAAAAGCTTTAGCTATACTAAAAGAAAAATATAATTTGACTCCACAATTATACATCGCTGGAATATATACAGATGAGTATAAGGACTCAATTCTTATTCCGGCAAATAAATGTAATATTGGATGTAATATTCATTTCATGGGACATGTTAATGACATAAAAAAACTTTATAAAAAGATGGACATCCTATGTATGTCTTCGCATAAAGAAGCTTTTGGTAGGGCGACGATTGAAGCTATGCTTTCTGGACTTCTCGTTGTAGGTGCTAATAGCGGAGGTACAGCAGAAATAATTAAAAGCAAAAAAACCGGTTATCTCTATGAGGCAGGCAATGCAGAGGAGTTAGCTAATAGACTGGCATATATATTCCGAAACTTAGATGAGGCATTTAACATTGCATTAAATGGTCAAAAGTATGCAAAAGAGCATTATGACGCTAAAAGAAATGCCAGAGAGATTTATGAATTATATAAATCTTTATTTGGATGATAAAGATAGAAAGGATGCAAAATGCAGAGCAAATTGTTGGTAGGAGATAGTGCCAAGAAAAATTTTATATATCAGTTTATATACCAATTTATAATTTTAGTTGTACCGATGATTGTTTCGCCATATTTGACGAGAACTCTTGGAGGAACATCCCTCGGAGTGTATACATATACATATTCTATAGCTTACTATTTTGTCGTTTTTGCAATGTTGGGAATTAACAAGCATGGGCAGCGTATCATTTCACAAAGGAGAAACGATATTATCGAACTCCGAAAAACTTTTTGGAGTTTGTATTCTGCGCATTTCGTTACTTCTGTAATTGCTCTTATTGCATATGTGTTATATGTCTTTATTATTTGCCAAAGTGATATAAAAGTTGCTTTTGTTCAAACTATTTATGTTGCTTCTGCTATTTTTGATCTGACATGGTTATTCTATGGATTGGAAAAATTCAAGATGGTCGCAATCAGAAATGCCGTGATAAAGCTGTTAAGCACAGCTTGTATTTTTCTGTTTGTTAGGCAATCATCTGATATTGTAATATACACTCTTATAATGACTTTATCTACAATATCCGGTCATTTGATTATGATTCCGCGGGTATTGCGTGAAATACCACCTATAAAATTTGACAAAGCACATGTTGTGGAGCATTTCAAGCCGTTATTAATTTTGTTTGTTGCAGCAGTTGCAGTTAGCTTATATACTGTTTTTGACAAAACGCTTTTAGGTTTGATGTTGTCAAAAGAGTCTGTAGCCTATTACGATTATTCGGATAAAATAATAAATATCCCTAAAACTTTTATTGCTATTATTAGTACTGTTCTGTTTCCTAAAGCGTGTCAATATGCTGCAGTAAAGGACTTTAAGGGAATGAAGGAAAACATGGGAGTTTCTGTTACAGTGACTTCATTGATTGGTTTTGCTTCGGCTTTTGGTTTACTGGCTGTCGCTGATCAATTAGCTCTACTTTATTATGGCGAAGAATTTGCTGTCTGTGGCGAGATTATCTCCTTAATGTGTCCTTTAATTCTTATTATCGGAATTGGCGAGACGGTTCGTTCACAGTATATCTACCCATTAAAGATGGATATGTCCATGGTTAAAATACTGACTCTTAATGCTGTGGTAAATTTGATTGTTTCGGCTTCTTTGATTCCTTTTTTGGGCATCAGTGGCGCTGTAATCGGAACTATCGCTGCTGAAATGATGGGACTTATTATTGAGATTTTTCTCGTGAGGAAATATCTGTCGATACGATGGCTTATTTTAGAATGCTTACCGTTTGCAATTATCGGAGCGGTAATGTATGTTGCGGTAAAAATGGTTGGAGCAGTTACTGGTGAAGGATGGTTATCTCTCGGAATACAGGTTTTGGTAGGAGGCGTAGTGTATTGCTCTGCTACACTGGTCTACATGTATTTTTTCAAACGTGATTTGCTTAATAGGGGGATAAATGAAATCATTAAGAAATACAAAAATAGGAACCAATAATTGGAAAAGCAAAAAAAGGGGCTTGACAAGTTCATGGAAAAACAACAATCTTTTAGCAGAGCAGAGCAGAGCAGAGCAGAGCAGAGCAGAGCAGAGCAGAGCAGAGCAG
>ERZ1643247.3317-NODE-3317-length-11487-cov-4.168474_pt1 | contig 11487 bp, 10 predicted proteins | sample MGYA00579264_ERZ1643247 | MGnify/ENA primary metagenome ERZ1643247 (study PRJEB29033, sample SAMEA4952262) | chicken gut metagenome | biome: Broiler Chicken; feature: Gastrointestinal Tract; material: Caecum | place: Ireland | collected 2018 | study: Broiler... | reverse complement strand
GTGTATGTGAAGTGGATATATTAAGAAGCGGAGCGGTTCAGGAGAACTGCCGGAAGGCCTCCCTGTGATCCGTTTGGGCGGTAGTTGTACATACGCCACCCCGTGGCTGGGAGAGATCCCACCGGCTTACAGCCGTAACAGCCCGCTGCAGAAATTTGCTGTGGTATATGCAGCGGGGAGCAGCAGGAGAATTGGGACAGCAGTTTAACGGCAGCAGCCCGCATGGGATACATCCAGGGAGGGCGGAGAATAGCGTTTTGAAGGCAGCGATGCGGGAATGAAATCGGTTGCAGGTTTCCATGCAGGACGGACAAATGTTTTTCGGAAGATAGCACAAAATTCGTATTTATTGAAAAAAGATAATCGGTATATTGCCTGAAAATGAGAAAACCGTGAAAAAAAGTCTGCCGAACGCAAAAAAGCGTAGTATAATAAGAAAATAATCCGGGCGTTTCCTGCGCAGAATGGAAACGGGGAGATTATACAGTAAAGGAGAAGATAAACATGAAGAAAAGTCTTAGCATGCTGCTGGCCGGCGTGATGCTGGTCGGCACGCTGGCAGGCTGCGGCGGCGGTGCTTCGGACGATGCCGCCACGGACAACGGCGGTGCGGATGAGAGCACGGCCACCGGCACTGCGTTTAAGATCGGCGGTACCGCTCCGCTGACCGGCGACGCGGCGATTTACGGCAACGCGGTTGCGCGCGGCGCGCAGATCGCGGCGGACGAGATCAACGCCGAGGGCGGCATCCAGATCGAGCTGAAGTTCGAGGATGACGAGAACAACACCGAGAAGGCCGTCAACGCATACAACAACCTCAAGGACTGGGGCATGCAGCTGTCGCTGGGTTCGGTTACTTCCAAGCCCTGTGGGGCCATTTCCACCGATATCAACACCGACCGCATTTTTGCGCTGACCCCGTCGGCCTCTTCGGTTGCCACCACTGAGGGCAAGGACAACGTGTTCCAGATGTGCTTTGCTGACCCGAACCAGGGCACCGCTTCCGCTGACTACATCTCGGAGCAGAAGCTGGGCTCCAAGATCGCGATCATCTGGAAGAACGACGACGTTTACTCCACCGGCATCCACGACAAGTTCGTCGCTGAGGCGCAGGCCAAGGGTCTGGAGATCGTTTCCGAAACCACCTTCACCGACGCTTCCGCAACCGACTTCTCGGTTCAGCTGAACGACGCCAAGAGCAAGGGCGCGGACCTGATCTTCCTGCCGATGTACTACACCCCGGCATCCCTGATCCTGACGCAGGCCAACTCCATGGGCTACGCACCGAAGTTCTTCGGCGTGGACGGCATGGACGGCATCCTGACGGTGGAGAACTTCGACACCAGCCTGGCGGAAGGCGTTATGCTGCTGACCCCGTTCAACGCGGACGCAACCGACGACAAGACCGTTGCTTTCGTTGAGAAGTACAAGGAAGAGTACGGCGAGGTTCCGAACCAGTTCGCAGCGGACGCATATGACTGCATCTACGCGTATGCACAGGCACTTGAGGCTGCCGGCGCTACGCCCGATATGTCCAACGAAGAGCTGTGCGACGCGATGATCGAGCAGTTCACCTCCATGACCTTCAACGGCCTGACCGGTGAGAACATGACTTGGGATACCACCGGTGCGGTTTCCAAGAGCCCGAAGGGCATGGTCATCGAGAACGGCGCATACGTAGGTATGTAAAACCGTCCTGAGAGGGACGATATCCCTTTCGGAACATGTTAAAATGGTGTGCGCGGCGCGCACCCGAACAAAAAGACGCAAGTGAGAATCAAAGGAGGGCGCCGTACTGGATGACGGGCCCTCCTTTGTCCTTCTCCCATTTACCGGCATTATGGGGTGGGGCGACGGCTTGACCGACCCTGCCAAGCCACCGCCCCATCCCACAAACGGACAAGAGAAATGAAAAAGATTTGAGGTGTATGAAACCATGGGCTTTCTCAATCATCTGATCAGCGGCATCAGTCTGGGAAGTATTTATGCGATCATCGCGCTGGGATACACGATGGTCTACGGCATTGCAAAAATGCTGAACTTTGCTCACGGCGATGTCATCATGGTCGGCGGCTATATGTGCTTCTGCGCCACGACCTATCTGGGCTGGCCGCCGATTGCCGGCGTGCTGCTGGCGGTTGTGGTCTGCACGGTGCTCGGCGTGGTCATCGAGCGCTTGGCGTACAAGCCGCTGCGTATGGCGCCGTCGCTCGCCGTTCTGATCACGGCAATCGGCGTTTCCTACTTTTTGCAGAACGCGGCGCTGCTCATCTGGGGTTCGAGCACGAAGAGCTTTACCTCGGTGGTCGGCGGCGACCCGATCCAGCTGTTCGGCGGACAGCTGACCATCACCCGCGTGACCATCGTCACGATCGTGGCGTGCGTCATCATCATGGTGGCGCTGACGCTGTTCACCACCAAGAGCAAGATGGGCACTGCGATGCGCGCGGTGTCCGAGGATAAGGGCGCGGCGCAGCTGATGGGCATCAACGTCAACACGACCATTTCGCTGACCTTCGCCATCGGCTCGGGCCTTGCGGCGATCGCGGGCGTGCTGCTCTGCTCGGCCTATCCGACCCTGCTGCCGACGACCGGCTCGATGCCCGGCATCAAGGCGTTCACCGCGGCGGTATTCGGCGGCATCGGCTCGATCCCGGGTGCGCTGCTGGGCGGCATCCTGCTGGGCGTGATCGAGATCTTCGCGGGCGCGTATATCTCGACCCAGCTGCAGAACGCGATCGTATTTGCGGTGCTGATCATCGTGCTGCTGGTCAAGCCGGACGGCCTGCTCGGCAAGCATGTCAGTGAAAAGGTTTAAGGGGGCGGAACAAAATGAACAAACTGAAAAAATACGCCGCCTCCCGCAGCGGACGCGATACGCTGCTTTCCTTTGGTATTGTCATTGTCGCATTCGTTGTGGTGCAGGCGCTGGTGCTGACCGGCAGCATTTCCAGCTCGATGAAGGGCTTGCTTGTGCCGATCTGCGCGTATATCATCATGGCGGTGTCGCTTAACTTGACAGTCGGTATCCTGGGCGAGTTGTCGCTCGGCCACGCGGGCTTTATGTCGGTCGGCGCGTTTTCCGGTATCGTGGTCACCACGAGTCTGGCGGACACCATTCCGTCCGGCGTGGTCCGTCTGATCCTCGCGATCATCGTCGGCGCGATCTGCGCCGCGATCGCAGGCGTGATCGTCGGCGTGCCGGTGCTGCGCCTCAAGGGCGACTATCTGGCGATCGTCACGCTGGCCTTCGGCGAGATCATCAAGAATATCATCAATGTTCTGTACATCGGCAAGGATGCGTCCGGCCTGCACTTCAGCATCCTCGAGCAGAAGTTTACGCTCGATGAGACCGGCAGCATGATCATCAACGGGCCGATGGGCGTTTCGGGCGTGGAAAAGCTGTCCAGCTTTGTTTCGGGCTTCATCCTCATCCTGATCACGCTGTTCATCATCCTCAACCTGATCAACAGCCGTTCGGGCCGCGCGATCATGGCGGTGCGCGACAACAAGATTGCGGCCGACTCGATCGGCATTTCCACCACGCACTACAAGCTGATGGCTTTCGTCATCTCCGCGGCGTTCGCGGGCATGGCGGGTGCGCTGTACGCGATGAACTATTCGACCATTACGGCGACCAAGTTCGACTTCAACACGTCCATCCTGATCCTGGTATTCGTGGTACTGGGTGGTCTGGGCAACATCTGGGGCTCGATCATCGCGGCGACCCTGCTGACCCTGCTGCCCGAGCTGCTGCGCGCGGTCAACAGCTACCGTATGCTGATCTACGCGATCCTGTTGATTGCGATGATGCTGTTCAACAACTCCTCGCTTAAGGAGCGTCTGCTCGAGAAGCGCGCCATGAAGCAGATGGAGAAACTGGAGAAACATGACAAGGAGGGCGCGTAACATGGCAATGCTCGAAGTTACCTCGCTGGGCATCTCGTTCGGCGGCCTGCGCGCCGTGGACGAGCTGTCCATGAAGATCGAAAAAGGCGGCCTGGTCGGACTGATCGGCCCGAACGGTGCGGGTAAGACTACCGTGTTTAATATGCTGACCGGCGTGTACCGCCCGACTGACGGAGGCATCCGTCTGGACGGGCAGAACCTGATCGGCAAAAAAACGCATGATATCTGTAAGCTGGGTGTGGCGCGTACGTTCCAGAATATCCGGCTGTTTTCCAACCTGACTGTGCTGGACAACGTCAAGACCGGCCTGCATAATGAAATTACCTATTCGCTGGCAGAAAGTCTGTTCCACCTTGGTTCCTACCATAAAAAGGAGCGCCAGATGAACGAAAAGGCAATGGAACTGCTGGGTGTGTTCGGGCTGGAAAATGTTGCGGGCTACCAGGCGGCGAACCTGCCGTACGGCAAGCAGCGTAAGCTGGAGATCGCCCGTGCGCTTGCAACCGATCCCAAGCTTCTGCTGCTCGATGAACCTGCGGCAGGCATGAACCCGAATGAGACCGGCGAACTGATGGAGACCATCGAGTTGGTGCGCAAGAAGTTTGGCGTGACTGTGCTGCTCATCGAACACGATATGAAGCTGGTATCCGGTATCTGTGAATACTTGTATGTGCTTAACTTCGGCCGCCTGCTGGCGGAGGGAACGCCGGCCGAGGTGCTCAAGAACCCGGAGGTCGTTACGGCCTACCTCGGCGAATAAGAAAGGAGGAAACACGATATGGCTATGCTGGAAGTCAAGGATATCAATGTTTACTATGGCCTGATCCATGCGCTGCGTGACGTTTCCTTCGAGGTAAACGAGGGGGAGGTCGTTGCACTGATCGGTGCGAACGGCGCGGGAAAAACCACGACCCTGCATACGATTACCGGCCTGCTGCCGAGCAAGGGCGGAACGGTAACCTTTGAGGGAAAGGACATTACCAAAAAGCCCGGGCATGAGATCGTTCGCTTGGGCATGAGCCATGTGCCGGAAGGCCGCCGTGTGTTTGCGGGCCTGACCGTTCGTGAAAACCTGCGCATGGGTGCATACACCCGCCCCAAGAGCGAGATCGATGCTTCGATGGCTGAGGTATACAAGCGTTTTCCCCGTCTGGAGGAGCGTAAAAACCAGGCGGCGGGCACGCTGTCCGGCGGTGAGCAGCAGATGCTTGCCATGGGCCGTGCGCTGATGGCTAAGCCGCGCATCCTGCTGCTGGACGAACCTTCTATGGGCCTGTCGCCGTTGTTTGTGGGCGAGGTGTTTAAGATCATTCAGGAGGTCTCGGCTGCGGGCACGACTGTACTGCTGGTCGAGCAGAACGCGAAAAAGGCGCTTTCCATTTCGGATCGAGCGTATGTGCTTGAGACGGGAAAGATCGTCAAGTCGGGCAAGGCGTCCGACCTGCTCAATGACGACGCGATCAAAAAGGCTTATCTGGGCGAATAAGGGGGAAGGACGTATGAAGCCGTATATTATTACGATCGCCCGGCAGTATGGTTCGGGCGGCAAGACAGTAGGAAAAATGCTGGCGGAGAAGTTGCATATTCCGTATTACAACCGGGAGATTATCACGATGGCTTCAGAGGACAGCGGAATCAATGCGATGCTGTTTTCGGACGAGCGTCTGAAGCCCGACCTGCTGACACGCCTGAAAGCGCGGTACAGAGGACAATATCCGCTTCCAAATGACTCCTCCAAGGTATATCTGCGGGATGATGCGTTGTTTGATTATCAGGCGAAGATCATCCGAAAGCTGGCGGATCAGGGGCCGTGTGTGCTGATTGGGCGGTGTGCGGATTTTATTCTGAAGGGGCGCCCGGATGTGGTGCGCGTGTTTGTCCATGCGGATGCGGATTTTTGCCTGGAGCAGGCGATGCTTGTGGATTCCTTGCCGGAGGAGGAGGTCGTCCGCAAGATCGCGGAGATCGACGATTACCGTGCGAAGTATTATAAGCATCATACCGGCAGCGACTGGTACGATGCACGGAACTACGACCTGTCTCTCAACAGCGGTGTGCTGGGCTTTGACGGTGTGGTTGAGGAGATTGTACAATATATGGAAGTCCGATCCAGGTTCCAGAAATAATGGAAGCCGTCCGCCTGCATTACATGGCAGGCGGACGGCTTAATCAGTTGCGGAGAAATTCGATAAAATGGAAAGAAAAATTAAGAAAAGACTTGACGGGATGGATAATATCAGGTATAATATTTTTCGTCCTCTGCGAGAGCAGATCAGCGAATATGGAGAGTTGGCTGAGTGGTCGAAGGCGCACGACTGGAAATCGTGTAGGCGTGATGAGCGTCTCCAGGGTTCAAATCCCTGACTCTCCGCCATATTGCCGCACTTTATCGAAAAAGGTAAAGTGCGGTTTTTGTTGTTTTATGAGAAATACGGTACACTTGGTGAGCGGATTCATTTAAAATTCCGCAAGCGGCAAATAAGGCGTGCGGACTGCGATGAACCTGAGATGAGCGCGCAGACTGTTTGATTTTCAATCGGGCCACGGGCTCGATAACCATTTACCGCTGCGCTGCGGTAGATGAAGAAATGAGAGGAAGTATGGTTCTGACCGAGAGACGGCTCGGAAAACTATGTTTTTCAATAACTTTCAACATAGGTAAGATCAGTCTTGCAGGTGTTATACTCGTTCGGATATTTGCAATCAATAATGATGCGGAATGAAAGGAAGATAAAGCAGAGAAAAATTTTTTGCCAACATATTGACAATGTGTCAGAATAGTGCTATAGTACAGATGATGACATAGTGTCAGAATACGAGGCGGGATTTTGCTTCAGGCAAGGGCTGCTCTGCAAAGGGGATAAATAAATTTGTACTTTGTCAAAGGAGGCCATTCACATGTTAGGGAATTTTTCATATTGCAACCCGACCAAGCTGTATTTCGGGGAGGACGCGCTGCAATACCTGAACACTGAGCTGCCGAAGTACGGCAAAAATGTCGTGTTGATCTATGGCGGCGGCTCGGTCAAGAAAAACGGCATTTATGACGAGGTCGTCAAGCTGCTGCACGAAAACGGCAAGGACGTGGCTGAGATTTCCGGCGTCATGCCCAACCCGACGGTCGACAAGCTGTACGAAGGCGTTGAGATTGCACGCAGCCACCATGCCGACCTGCTTCTGGCTGTAGGCGGCGGCTCGGTCTGTGACTATGCTAAGGCGGTCTCGGTCTCGGTAAACTGTGAGGAGGATCCGTGGGAAAAGTATTACGTCCGTTTTGAGGAACCTGCCTGCGAGACCTTGCCGGTCGGCTGTGTGCTGACTATGGTCGGCACCGGCTCGGAAATGAACGCCGGTGCGGTCATCACCAACCCACATACCCATCAGAAGATCGGCCATGTGTTCGCGGACGAAAAGATCATGCCGAGGTTCGCTATCCTGAACCCGAAGTATACTCTGACGCTGCCTCATTATCAGATGGTGTCCGGCATTTACGATATCTTTAATCATATCTGTGAGCAGTATTTTTCCGGCGAGGACGACAACGTGAGCGACTATATCAGTGAGGGGCTGATGCGTTCGCTGCTGCATTCCAGCCGCATTGCCAACAAGGACCCGCAGGATTACGAGGCGCGCAGCAATATCATGTGGACGGCTACCTGGGCGCTCAATACCCTGGTTTCACGCGGAAAGTCCACGGACTGGATGGTGCACATGATCGGCCAGTCGGTCGGCGCGTATACCAATGCCACCCATGGCATGACGCTGGCGGCAGTCTCCCTGCCGTATTACCGGCACATTCTGCCCTACGGGTTGCCGAAGTTCAAGCGGTTTGCAGTCAATGTGTGGGGCGTTGATCCCGCGGGCAAGAGCGATGAGCAAGTCGCGGAAGAGGGCCTTGCCGCGATGGAGGGCTGGATGCGCGAGCTGGGGCTGGTGATGAGCATCTCCGAGTTGGGTGCAACCGAGGATATGCTGGAAGGCATTGCGGACGGCACCATTATCCTTCCCGGCGGTTACAAGGTGCTGGAACATGATGAAATCGTTGATATTTTGAAGGAGTGTTTGAAATGAGTAAAACATTGGTTGCCTATTTTTCCGCCAGCGGCGTAACTGCCCGCGTGGCAAAGGAGATGGCGGAGTCCGTGGGCGCAGATCTGTATGAGATCCGCCCGGCGGAGCCGTACACGTCCGCGGACTTGAACTGGATGGATAAAAAAAGCCGCAGCACGGTCGAGATGAACGACCCGGCCAGCCGCCCGGCGATTGCGGAACCGGTGCAGGACATGGCGCAGTATGATACGGTGTTCGTTGGCTTCCCGGTATGGTGGTATGTGGAGCCGCGCATTGTGGACACTTTCCTGGAGAGCTATGACTTTTCCGGTAAAACGCTGATCCCGTTTGCAACATCGGGTGGCAGCGGTATTGGCAAGGCAGAAAAGAGCTTGCAAAGTCACTGCCCGGCGGCCAACTGGGAACGGGGCAAGCTGCTCAACGGTTCCGGTGCAGCAGATTGGGCAAAGCGCATGCTTCATTCTTGAGCCCAGAGGGAGACGTTTTGCGCGAATTTGACACAACGTCAGTATACGCCTATAATAACGGTAAGCAGCTGCAAGACAGTTATCTGAAATAAAGGCAGCTTTACAGAAGGGAAGGAACCGTTATGCCGAAGGGGTCGGAAGAACTGACGAATGCAAGAAAAGAAGAAATCATCAACGCCTGTGCCACACTTTATGCAACAAAAGGGTTTAAGGATATCTCGATACGCGATATCGGGGCAAAAACCTCTTTTACCCGCACCTCGATCTATAATTACTTTCAGACAAAAGAGGAGATCTTTCTGGCGCTGCTTCAGCGGGAGCATGAGGAATGGATTGCGGATCTGAAAGCGATTATCCGTAACCACGAATCGCTTTCGGCTGTGGGCTTTGCGGATGCGCTTGCGCATACGCTGGAAAAGCGCGGCTGCATGCTCAAGCTGATGAGCATGAATATTTACGATATGGAAGTAAACAGCCGGCTGGAAAACCTGGTGGCGTTCAAAAAAGCATACGCAGATGCACTGCAGGCGGTCACGTGCTGCCTGGAAAAATTTTTCCCCGCCATGACCGTGGACGATATACAGAGCTTCCTCTATGCTTTTTTTCCGTTCCTTTTTGGCGTATATCCTTACACATCGCACACGGAAAAACAGCTCAGGGCGATGGAAATGGCTGGAGTGAATTACACCCAATATTCGATTTATACGCTCATCAAGCCTTTTCTCGTCAAAATGCTACAGCCTTTTGGTGACGGTGCGGGGAAATAATGGGACGGCTGCTTGCAGTTATGTGTTGACTGCCTGCCCTTCGTCCGGCGCAGATGGCCGATCCTTTGCCAAGTGCCCGCAGATCCACCGGCATCTGGTGCGGCGTGATTTGTGCTGATGTAATCGAGATGTGCGTGACGCTCATGCCTGCCTGCGACAAGTAAGCTGGAAAGGATTGCAGAGCAGACCACAGCGTTTTCCTGGATTGGGCGTATTAGATGGGTAAGCGTTTATAATCAGACGGAGGGGATATGACAAATGGAGCAGAAAATGATGAAAGCTGCCGTTCTGACCGGCCCGCAGCAGCTGACGATAAAACAGGTGCCGGTTCCAGAGCCCAAACCGGGTGAGATCGTGATTAAAGTATCCGCCTGCGGCGTATGCGGCAGCGATGTGCATATGTGGAAAGCCGGCAAGGGCTGGGGCGGACAGGACGGTGACTTTTGGATGGGTCATGAGTTCTGCGGCGTGGTTACCGACCCTGGCGACAGCCGGTTTAAAAAAGGTGACCGGGTCACATTCTGGGCGAACCTGTACTGCGGCGAATGCGATATGTGCCTTGCGGGGCAGGAGCAGCTCTGCCGTGAGGTTAACGGCACCAACTATATTGGTTTTGTCTGCAATGGCGCGTATGCCGAATACTATGTGGGAAAAGCGTCCAACGCATATCTGCTGCCGGATACGGTTTCTGATGTGGCCGCTGGTTTGATCGATCCTCTTATGGTGGCGTATCATGCGATTCACCGCTCAGGAATCCAGCTGCACGACAGGGTTCTGGTTGTTGGCAGCGGTATCATCGGGCAACTGATCGGCGAACTGGCCAAAAAGACGGGCGCATCTTATGTGGCCATGTCCAAGGTGAGCGATATCAAGACCAAACATGCACGGGAGATCGGTGTCTTCGATGAATATTTCGACGGCAATGATCCAAAGCGTACGGATGTGTTCCATCAGGCGACAAACGGCGGCTTTGATATCGCCTTTGAAGCAGTAGGCGCGGATGCGGCACTGGCGGCCTGCGTTGACGGTGTGCGGCCCGGTGGAAAAATCGTGATGATTGGAAACTCCATTGCACCGGAGGTATCCTTTGCCATGAACCGGGCGGTCCTGCAGGAAATGACGCTCATCGGCAGTGTTTCCTGTACCCGAAAGGAGTTCGAAGAGACCATCGATCTGATTGCCGGCGGCATGATTGATCCGGAAAAATATGTGACAGAGGTGCTGCCGTTGGAAGGCTTACAGCAGGCGCTTGAGCGGCAAATTGACCCGAATGATCCAATGGTGAAGTTTGTAATCCGTCCGTAAGTAAATAAAAGACGTGAATGCAGAAGCGGCATTCGCGTCTTTTTTGTTGGAAGAATGAGCGAATTCACAGCATTTTGGATGCTGTCCAATGCATCAGCTGATGGATTGCCTCCTACAAAGAGATTGCGCATGGATATTGGGGAACAGCTGCTCGCCTCTGCATACTTTTCCGCTGCCAGTGCATGGAGCTATATGGTCATGGTTTTTCAGTAATTATGATACGGGCGGAAGAGATGACAACACATGCAATACACAATCAATGTGCCTTTTGAATTGACGGCAGAAGGCTGCGTTTGATATGATAAAAAGAAAACGGTTGCGTGAGGAAGAATATTATGAGCGATTTTTCGGCAGCTTCATTTCAATTTTTTTATAATGAGGAGACACCGATCAGTATGTACCCGGGATTGCTGCTTTTCTTCGGGCTGAATGGGAGCAGTATGCTGGATACGGTAGAAAAAAGTCATGTGCTGCAGAAAAATGAAATTTATATTGCCTCGCCTCTGACGCTATATCGCGTTCGATGCAAGGAAGATGCGGTGCTGCTTTCCATGGCGATTTCTCCTGAAATTATAGAGGAGTCAGGGTGGGAAGAGAAAATGACAGCTGATTGCCTGCTGCCGGCGGCGGAAGCAAACGATGCGGCGCATTATGCAGTTCGGCAAGGGATGGCCGCGCTGTTTCGAAGCCTGTTTCAAGCTGGCAGCAGTTCGTCGGAAACCAACCGGCAGGCAATCAGGCTTGCGTCTGTTGTGCGGCAGGATTTTGCACAAAAGGACGGGAAGTATCATGCGCCGAATGCGGAGGTCATGACCCGTATTGAACAGGTGCTGCGGTATGTGCAGACGCGCTGGAATGAACCAGTCACGCTTGCACAGGTCGCAGCTGAGCAATTTCTTTCCGAAAGCTATCTGTCCCGCATTTTTCGCAGGCATCTGAATATGACGTTCGGCGATTATTTGGTTTCA
>ERZ1643247.3315-NODE-3315-length-11488-cov-4.752558_pt1 | contig 11488 bp, 11 predicted proteins | sample MGYA00579264_ERZ1643247 | MGnify/ENA primary metagenome ERZ1643247 (study PRJEB29033, sample SAMEA4952262) | chicken gut metagenome | biome: Broiler Chicken; feature: Gastrointestinal Tract; material: Caecum | place: Ireland | collected 2018 | study: Broiler... | reverse complement strand
CCTCTCTCGCTGCGCGGCGCGCAGCAGATTCTGTTTTTTCTGATAAACGCGCAAAAACAATTTTACAAATCCGCAAAAACATGGTACTCTATTGGTAAAAGCCGAAGCGGCCGCGGGCTGCTCCGGCGGCACCGGTCCGGCGGCACCTGCTGCCGGGCCGGTGTCTTCTCCCCAATTTCAAAAAGGAGGTCAACCGTTATGAAGGTAGTCATTGTGGGCGGTGTGGCCGGCGGCGCTTCCGCCGCGGCACGCCTGCGCCGTCTCGATGAGAACGCCGAGATCATCCTGCTCGAGCGGGGCGCCTATATTTCCTTCGCCAATTGCGGCCTGCCGTACTACGTTGGCGGCGCGATCACGAAGAAATCGGCCCTCACGCTGCAGACGCCGGAAAGCTTCCGCACGCGCTTCGGCATCGACGTGCGTGTGAACAGCGAAGTGACGGCCGTGCACCCCGCCGAAAAGACCGTGGAGGTGCGCACCGCGGACGGCACCTACACGGAATCGTATGACAAGCTCATCCTCTCCCCCGGCGCGGAGCCGGTGCAGCCGCCGCTGCCCGGCCTGCCGAACGGCCGCGTGTTCACGCTGCGCACCATCCCGGACGCCGTGCGCATCCGCGACTATGTGGATGAGGAATTCCCGGACAGCGCCGTCGTCATCGGCGGCGGGTACATCGGCGTGGAGATGGCCGAGAACCTGAAGCAGAGCGGCGTGGAGACGACCATCGTGGAGCTGAGCGACCACCTCATTGCCCCGCTGGACTTCGACATGGCCTGCGAGGTGCACCAGTACGCGCGCAGCCAGGGGCTGAACCTTGTGCTGAAGAACGGTGTGAAGGCCGTGGAAGAAGGCGCGGGCGGCAAGCTCACCGTGAAGCTCAACGAGGGCGAGATCGAGACGGACATGGTGATCCTCTCCGTGGGCGTGCGGCCGGACACGGCGCTCGCCAAAGCGGCCGGCCTCGCGTGCAGCCCGCGCGGCGCCATCCTGGTGGACAGCCGCATGCACACATCCGATGAGAACATCTACGCCGTGGGCGACGCCGTGCAGATCACCGATTTTGTCACGAAGCAGCCCGGCTATGTGCCGCTGGCCGGCCCGGCCAACAAGCAGGGCCGCATCGCCGCAGACAACATCTGCGGCTTCCCGAGCGAATACAAGGGCACGCAGGGTTCCTCCGTGCTCAAGCTCTTCGACATGACGATCGCCATGACGGGCCTGAACGAGCGCGCCGCCCAGGCCGCCGGGCTCGACTACGACAAGATGTACACCTACAACCAGTCCCACGCTTCCTATTACCCGGGCGGCCACGGCATCTCGATGAAGGTGCTCTATGAGAAGGGCACCGGCCGCCTGCTGGGCGCGCAGCTCATCGGCTACGACGGCGTCGACAAGCGCTGCGACGTGCTGGCCACGGCGATCCGCGCCAACATGACGGCCTTCGACCTCACGGAGCTCGAGCTGTGCTACGCCCCGCCGTTCGGCTCCGCGAAGGATCCGGTGAACTATGCCGGCTACGCCATCGAGAATGTGCTCACCGGCAAGGTGAAGACGTTCCACTGGCACGACGTGGCCACGCTCCCGCGCGACGGCAGCGTGACGCTGCTGGACGTGCGCACCCCCGCGGAACGCGCCGCCGGCGCCATCGACGGATTCACCGGCATCCCGCTCGACGAGCTGCGCCAGCACCTCGATGAGCTCGACCCGTCCAAGCCGATCTATGTGCACTGCCAGAGCGGCCTGCGCAGCTATCTGGCATGCCGCATCCTTTCGGGCCACGGCTTCGACTGCTACAACCTCACGGGCGGCTACCGCTTCTACAGCCTTGTGACGAAGGAGCAGAAGGCTCCCGATCACCCCTGCTACGAAATTTGACAAACCGCGCGGGGCCGCCCCGCGCAGGAAAGAGAAAGAACGGAGGCGCAAAGCATGTCCATTTCCCCGAACGATATCAAACGCGTCAAGGGGCAGGGTTTCCTGCTCAACCGCGGCACGGAGAATTTCTCCGCCCGCGTCATCACCGAAAACGGTGTGATCACCGCCGCCCAGGCCCGCCGCCTCGGCGAGGCTGCCGAGCAGTTCGGCGACGGCAAGGTGGCGTTCACCTCCCGCCTGACGGTGGAGCTGCCGGGCATCCCCTATGAGAAGATCGAGGACTTCAAGGCCTTCATCGCACAGGACGGCCTCGTCACCGGCGGCACCGGCTCCCGCGTGCGCCCCGTCGTATCCTGCAAGGGCACGACGTGCGTGTTCGGCCTGTATGACACGCAGGCGCTCGCCAAGGAGATCCACGACCGTTTCTTTGTGGGCTATGCCGGCGTCACGCTGCCCCACAAATTCAAGATTGCCGTGGGCGGCTGCCCGAACAACTGCATGAAGCCCGACCTGAACGACCTGGGCATCGTGGGCCAGCGCGTGCCGAAATTCAACCCGGAAAAGTGCCGCTCCTGCGCCAAGTGCGCCGTGCAGGCAAGCTGCCCGATGAAGGCCGTCGAGGCCGGCGGCACGCAGCCGGCCTTTGACCGCGAAACATGCAACAACTGCGGCCGCTGCCGCCACGCCTGCCCCTTCGGCGCCATGGAAGAGACAGAGACGCTCTACAAGGTGTACGTCGGCGGGCGCTGGGGCAAGAAGGTGCGCATCGGCACGCCGCTCTCCAAGCTGTTCACCCGCGAGGAAGCGCTCGACGTGGTGGAGAAGGCCATCCTGCTCTTCAAGAGCAAGGGCGAAACGGGCGAACGCTTCGGCATGACGGTCGATCGCCTCGGCGCGGCAAAGGTGGAGAAGATGCTGATCTCCGACAACCTGCTCAAGCGCAAGGAAGAGATCCTCGAGCAGGAGACGATCGGCGGCGCGAGCTGCTGAGAGAACGCGTCTCCCCTGAAGGAAAAAAGAACAAAAGCGGGCGGTCTGCTCAGGCAGGCCGCCCGCTTTTTCCGCCCTGTCCCGCCGCTTCCCGCAGGCTGTGCAGCAGCGCTTCCAGCTCGCCGGCCGGTTTTTCCGCGAGCCCGCGCAGCAGCGGGCCGGCATCCCTGCCTTCCTGCGCGAGGAGCAGGCGGCGGATCTCGCCGAGAAGCGGCAGCTTTTCGGCCCACGGAACGGCCGCCCGCCGCAGATCCGCGAGGAGCTGCCCGTTCGCGGCCGGGAACGCGCCGCCTGTGACGCAGGCGATTGTGACGACGCCCTCCTGCCCCGCCTTCATCACGCGGGCGGCGGCCCCTTCCCCCGGCGCGGCGGCCAGCGTGAGGATGCCGCGCGCGGCGGCGTCGCGCGCGAGACGGCGGTTGACCTCCGGCGCGGCGGCCGCGGCCGCGAGCAGGCAGCCCTCCAGGCAGTCGGGGCTGTACGGCGCGCGGATCAGGTCAAAGCCGCCCGTTTCCAGCTCCGGCAGGAAGGACGGAGAGAGGACGGTTACCCGCGCGCCCTCCCCGCGCAGCTGCCGGGCGCGGCGGGCGGCCAGGCGCCCGCCGCCCACCACGAGGACGCGCGCCCCCTCGAGAAAGAGCTGCACGCACAGCGCCACGGCTTCAGCCCTCCGCGGAAGCGGCCAGCGCTTCCTCCATGGCGCGGGCCGTGCGCGCCAGATCGTTGCGCGAGTGCGCGGCGGAGAGAAACAGCGCCTCAAACTGCGAAGGCGCAGCCAGCACGCCGCGCTCGAGCAGCGCACGGTCATAGCGGGCAAAGCGCTCCGTGTCGCAGCGGCTGACGTCGTCATAGCTCTCCACCGGCCCCTGCGTGAAGAACAGCGACAGGATGGACCCGGCGCGGTTCACGCAGAACGGCAGGCCGAGGCGATCGAGCGCCGCGCGCAGCTCCGATTCGAAGAACGCGGCGTTGTCCTCCAGCTCCTGATACACCTCGCGGCGGCTTTCCAGCATGCGCAGCTGCCGCAATCCCAGGAACATGGCGAGCGGGTTGCCGGAGAGCGTGCCCGCCTGGTACACCGGGCCCGTGGGGGAGACGTACTCCATGAGCTCGCGGCGGCCGCCGTAAGCGCCCACCGGCATGCCCGCGCCGATGATCTTGCCGAAGCAGACGAGGTCCGGCTTCACGCCGAACCGCTCCGCCGCCCCGCCGTATGCGAGGCGGAAGCCGGTGATCACCTCGTCGAAGAGAAGGGCCGCGCCCTCGCGCGTGCAGATCTCCCGCAGTCCCTGCAGGAAGCCGGGCTTCGGCGGCACAACGCCCATGTTTCCGGCCACCGGCTCCACGATGACGGCCGCGATCTCGCCCGGGTTCTGCACGAAGGCCTCGCGCACGGACTCCAGGTCGTTATAGCGGCAGACGATCGTATCGCGCACAACCTCTGCCGGCACGCCGGGGCTGGTGGGCACGCCGTAGGTGAGCGCGCCGGACCCGGCCTGCACGAGCAGGCAGTCGCTGTGGCCGTGGTAACAGCCCTCGAACTTGATAAACTTGTCGCGCCCGGTGTAGCCGCGCGCCACGCGGATGGCGCTCATTGTGGCCTCCGTGCCGGAGTTGACCATGCGCACCATCTCGGCGGCGGGATAGGCGGCCGTGATCTGCTCGGCCATCTCGATCTCGCGCACGGTGGGCAGCCCGTAGCTCAGGCCGCGGGCTGCGGCCTCCTCCATTCCTTCGAGGAGAAAATCGGGCGCGTGACCGAAGATCATGGGGCCGAAGGAGCAGATGTAGTCGATGTACTCGTTGCCGTCCTCGTCCCACACACGGGAGCCTCTGGCCCGCGCGGCGAACACGGGCGGCACACCCACGGCGCGGAAGGCCCGCACCGGCGAATTCACGCCGCCCGGCAGCACGCGGCAGGCGCGCGCGTAGGCGGCAGCGGAAGCGTCACGTTTCACAGCAATCCCTCCTTGATGCGGCGCGCCGCGTCGAGCGCGCTGTAGGTGATGATGATCTTGGCGCCGGCGCGCTTCACGGCCAGCAGCGATTCCCACACGGCGCTCTCGGCCAGCACGCCGTGATCCACGGCCAGGCGGAGCATGGCGTACTCGCCGCTCACGCAGTAGGCCGCCAGCGGTGCGTTGAACGTGCGGCTGGCCTCGCGGATCACATCGAGATAGGCGAGCGCAGGCTTCACCATGATGACGTCGGCCCCCTCGTTGAGATCCGCGGCGATCTCGCGCAGCGCCTCGCGGCCGTTGGCCGGGTCCATCTGGTAGGACTTGCGGTCGCCGAAGGCCGGGGCGGAACCGGCCGCCTCGCGGAACGGACCGTAGAAGGCGGAGGCGTACTTTGCGCTGTAGCCCATAATGGCCACATTGCCGAAGCCCGCTTCGTCGAGCGCGGCGCGGATGGCGGCGACGTGGCCGTCCATCATGTCGCTGGGGGCCACCATGTCCGCCCCGGCGCGGGCGTAGCTCACGGCGACGCGCGCCAGCACGGGCAGCGTCTCGTCGTTCAGCACATGGCCGCAGCCGTCGAGCAGGCCGCAGTGGCCGTGGTCGGTGTATTCGCACAGGCACACGTCGCCGATGATGTAGAGCTCCGGCCACAGCGCGCGCAGGCGGCGCATGGCCCGCTGCACGACGCCGTTCTCCTCATAGGCCGAGCTGCCGCACGCATCCTTGTGATCCGGGATGCCGAACAGCAGGCAGGCGGAGACGCCGCAGGCGCGCATCTGCTCCACTATTCCGTCGAGCCGGTCGACGGAATAGTGGAACACGCCCGGCAGCGAGGGGATCTCACGGCAGATGCCCTCCCCCTCCACGACAAACAGCGGCAGCACGAGATCGGAAACGGAAAGGCCCGTCTCACGGATCAGCGCCCGCGACACGGGTGTGGCGCGCAGTCTTCTTCCTCTGTACATGTTCTTATTCCTCCTGTTCTTCCGGCACGTCAATCTTCATGCCATGGCGGTCATACAGCCGGTCTTCTCTGCCCGGATTACACAACTTGCCCCCGGCCCGTCTCTCCTCGTTATGCATGAAACCATTCCTCCAGTTTTTCCAGAATGCCCTCCAGGTCGGCGTGCGGCGCTTCCGCGCACGCCACGCCGCACGCTTCGAGCCGGGCGGCCGTCTTCGGCCCGATGGCCAGCGTACGGCAGCCCTCCGGCAGCTTCCACACGCCGAGCAGCGCCCGCACGGCGGAGCCCGAGGTGAACACGGCCGCGTCGAAGGAGCGGCCGTCCAGCGCGGCCGCGGCTGCCTCCGCGCTCAGGCAGGGGACCGTCTTATACAGCACCGGGTCCTCCACCTGCGCCCAACCGGCAAGCGCCTGCCGCAGCGCGCCGGAAGCGCCCGCCGCCCGCGGGAAGAGCACGCGCGCCCCGCGCGGCAGCGTTTCGCGCAGGAGCGCGCCGAGCGCCTCGCCCGTGTGCACCGGCGGCACGCAGTCCGCCAGAAGGCCGAACGCGCGCAGCGCCTCCTCTGTGCCGGGGCCGACGGCGGCGATCCGCCTGCCCGCCAGCGCGCGGGCGTCCAGCCCCAGGCCGAACAGCGCCCCGAAAAAGAGCTGCACGGCGCGGCGGCTCGTGAAGGCCACGGCGTCCGCCGATTCGATGGCTTCCCGCCGCACCGCGCCGGTCTTTTCCTCCACGCGGCAGACGGCCAGCTCCTCCACCGCCGCGCCGCGCGCGCGCAGCCGCTCGCCGAGCCGCGAGGGCAGCTCCCCCACGCACGGCAGCAGGATCCGCGCACCGGCAAGGCCGCGCGGCGCAGGCGGGGCAAGGCGATCGGCCAGCGACACCGTCCGCCCCACCACGATGAGCGCCGGGGCATGCACATGCGCTTCCCGGGCGCACCGCCCCAGATCGGCCAGCGCCGCACGCACCGTGCGCTGCTGCGGCAGCGTCGCGTTCTCAATCACGGCGGCGGGCGTCTGCGGATCCATGCCGGCGCCGATCAGGCGCGACGCGATCTCCCCCAGCAGCCCCAGACCCATGAGGAACACGAGCGTGTCCGTGGTGTGCGCCAGGGAATCGAAGTCGAGATTGGCGAGGCCGCCGCTGTCGTGCGCCGTCATCACGCGGAAGCCGCGCGCCATGCCGCGGTGCGTCACGGGAATCCCGGCGCGCGCCGGTCCCGCGATGGCCGAGGTCACGCCAGGCACCACCTCAAACGGGACGCCCTGCTCCCGCAGGTACAGCCCTTCCTCGCCGCCGCGGCCGAAGACGAAGCTGTCGCCGCCCTTGAGGCGCACCACGCATGCATTCTGGCGGCCCTTCTCCGCGAGGAGGCGGTTGATCGCGTCCTGCTCCATGGCATGGCGCCCTGCGCGTTTGCCGGCATGGATCAGCTCGCAGCCCGGCTTCGTCTCCGCCAGAAGGAGCGGCCCGGCCAGCGAATCATAGACGACGCAGTCGGCGCGGCGCAGCAGCGAAAGGCCGCGCTGCGTGAGAAGGCCGGGATCCCCCGGACCCGCGCCCACGAGATAGACCGTGCCCATTACGCCCTTCCCCCTTCCGCAAGCGAAACGCGGAGCTCCTGCGCCAGGCAGCGCGCCAGCGCCTCGCCCTGCTCCGCCGGGCCGCAGACGGTGCGGCGCACGCCGCCGCCCGCTTCGCCGCCGAGGAAGGCCGTGAGCTCCAGTTTCCCTTCGCACAGCCGGGCATACGCCCCGGCGGGCGCGTGACAGCCGCCGCCCGCGGCCTGCAAAAAGGCGCGCTCCGCCGAGACGCAGCGATCCGTCTCCCCGTCGGCAAGGCCGTCGAGCAGGGCGGCAAGCGATGCGTCGGACGCGCGGCTTTCCAGCGCCAGCGCGCCCTGGCCGCAGGCGGGCACCATCTCGCGCTGCGGATCGAAAAGCCGCGTCACGCGGCCTTCAAGGCCGAGCCTCCGGAGCCCGGCCGCCGCCAGGATGAGGCCGTCCGCCTCGCCCGTGTCGAGCTTGTGCAGCCTTGTGTCCACGTTGCCGCGCACGCCCGCCACGCGCAGCCGCGGGCGCAGCAGCAGAAGCTGGGCCGCGCGCCGCGCGCTGCCGGTGGCGATGACGGCGTTCTCCGGCAGATCGGCGGGGCTGACGCCCGGCCGCAGCACGAGGGCGTCGCGCGGGTCCTCCCGCTTCCAGAAGCGCGAGAGGCGCAGGCCGGGCGCCAGTTCGCCCGGCAAATCCTTGAGGCTGTGCACCGCGAGATCGATCGAGCCTTCGAGCAGGGCGCGCTCAATCTCCCCGGCAAACACGCCCACGGCGCCGAGCTCGGAGAGCGGCCGATCCTGCACCGCGTCCCCCCTTGTGCGGATGGTGACGAGCTCGCACGCGCAGCCGTTTTCCCGCAAGCGGCCCGCCACGGCCTCCGCCTGCGCGAGGGCGAGCTTGGACCCCCTCGTTCCCAGCCTGATGGTCATGATTCTTCCTCCTCCCAGCCGTAAAGCTTTTCCACGGCGCGCAGCGCCTGCTCCTGCTCGCTCTCGCCGCGCAGGCTCTTGAGCGTGAGGATGGGCTGGCGCACAAGGCGGCGCATGCCCGCGTGCACGAACTTGCGCAGGATCCGTTTCTCATGCTCGCCGAGCTGCAGCTTCCTCTCGAGCAGGGAGCAGGTGTCCTCCTCCGCCTCGCGGCAAAGCGCCTGCAGGCTCTGCACCGCGCCGTCCACGCGCACGGAGGCGAGCCAGTCCATCGTCTCGTCCACGGCCCGGTCGAGCATGGCGCGGCCCTGCGCTTCGAGCGCGCGGCGGTGTTCCCTGTTTTCCTCCGCCGTCTGCCGCAGGGAATCCACGTCGAACAGCTCGACGCCCGGCCGCTCGCCGATCGCCGGGTCGATGTCGCGCGGCACGGCGAGGTCGAGCAGGAACAGGGGGCCGTCCGCCCGGGGCATCTCCCCCTCCCGCAGTACCGTGTGCGGCGCCGACGTGGCCGAGACGATCACGCGGCAACCGCGCGCCGCCTCATACCGCTCCGCGAACGGCCGCACGCACAGGCCGGGGAACTCCCCGCGCAGCGCGAGGGCGTGGTCCGTGCTGCGGCTGCACACCGTGAGCGAAGCGGCGCCGCCGTCCGCGAGGTAGCGCAGCGCAAGGCGCGCCATCTTCCCGCTGCCGATGACGAGCGCGGGCTGATCCTGCACCGCCCCGGCCGCCTGCAGGCGGCGCACGCCGATGGAGCAGAGCGAGAGCGGGTTTTCGCTGATGTGCAGCGAGGTTTTCACCTGTTTGGCCGCCGTGACGGCGGAGAGGAACACGCGCGTGAGCTCCTTCCCGGCCGAACCGGCGCCGCGCGCGCAGGCCAGCGCTTCCTGCACCTGGCCGAGGATCTGGTCCTCCCCCAGCACGAGGGAGTCGAGGCCCGCGGCCACCTCGAACAGGTGGGCGACGGCCTCCCGGCCGCGCAGGCTGAAGAGCATGGGCGCGAGCGCCGGTTCCCGCTCGAGAAACAGGGCGCGCGCCGCCTCCTCCCCCTCCCCGGCGAAGAGATAGATCTCGCTCCTGTTGCAGGTGGAGAGCACGGCCGCCTGGGCTGCGCCGGCGGCGGCCAGCCGATCGATCGCCTCCAGCTTTTGTGTATCGGTGAACGAAGCCCTGGCGCGCAAAGCAAGCGGCGTCTCGCGGAAGCTCACGCCGCAGGCAAAAAACTGCATGTCCGCCTTTCCTCCTTCCCGCCCCGGCGGGGCGACGGCGGCTGCCAATCAAAAAACTCTTTCTATGTATTATAAAACGAACGGGCAGGGAATACAAGCGCGGCGGGGAGCGCGCGCGGGCAGGCGGGGGCTCTCCCCCCTGCAAGCGGGGAAGGCCACGCGCCGCCGCCTGCCAAAAAAGGCTGAAACAGCCGGAAACAGCCCAAAAGCGCCGTTGTGTTTTCCGCCGCTTTCCGGTATGATCATCTCACCACCCCATTCATGGACCTTAAGGAAAAGCGCATGCGGCCGGAAGGGGAGGTGCCATACCCCCTCGCGGGATATCTGACGAATGGAGAGGAAGAAACACATGAACAACAATTTTCCCATGCCGAACGGCAAATCCGTGCGCCGCGCCGTGGTGGGCATCGTGCTCGCCGCCGCCCTCGTGTTTGTGGGCGCCAACTCGCTGCACGCCGTGCCTGCCGGCCACACCGGCGTTGTCACGCGCTTCGGCGCCGTGGACCAGCAGGTGCTCGGCGAGGGCCTGCACGTGGTGCTGCCCTTTGTGACGCGCGTGGTGAACATCAACAACCAGGTGATGAAGGCGGAGGTCACGTCGAACAGCGCGTCGCAGGATCTGCAGACGGTGAACAGCACTGTGGCCCTCAACTACCGCATTGACAGCCAGAGCGCCGCCAGCGTGTACCAGAACATCGGCGTGAACTATGAGAACGTCGTCGTCATCCCGGCCATCCAGGAGGCCGTGAAATCGGTGATGGCCCAGTACACGGCCGAGGAGCTCATCACCATGCGCCAGACGGTGGGCAACGAGATGCAGCAGAACATCAGCGAAAAGCTCGTGCCCTACGGCTTTTCCACCGAGAGCGTGAACATTGTGGATTTCCAGTTTTCCGAAGAGTTCAACGCCGCCATCGAAGCCAAGCAGACGGCCCAGCAGAACGCCCTGAAGGCGGAGCAGGACCTGGCGCGCGTGAAGGTGGAGGCCGAGCAGGCGATCACCCAGGCGCAGGCCGAAGCCGAAAGCTACCGCCTGAAATCGCAGGAGCTGACGGACGAGATGATCATGATGGAATTCATTGACAAGTGGGACGGCAAGCTGCCCACCGTCGTCTCCGACGGGCAGGCGCTGTTCAGCATGGATTCCATTCTGGAAAGCGCCCAGTCCGCCGCCGCTGCGGAATAACGCGGAAACCCCGCCCGTTTCGGGCGCGGTTATACTCCCGGCACAAAAGCAGGCCGCCCCCTCCCGGGGAACCGGGAGGGGGCGGCCTTTTGCGCGCCCGAAAGCCGGTGCATCACAAGCGCGTCACAGAAAAAGCTCATATTGAAATATCAGCTATTCGTTCAACAGAGAGTTGAGCACGTTTTTGCTTCCCGGCTCACTGGAAAGGGCTTCATACATCTTGTTGTACTTCCGGAAAAAGGCAACCATCTGCCGGAGGGAGGAAAGCTGCTGCTCGTTCAGGCCGGACACATCGAGCATCTGCACCGTCTCTTTTTTTCGCCCCAAAAGTTCATCCGTGGAAATCCCCAAAATGGTGGAAATCTTGAGCAAAACATCGAAAGAAGGGCTGCGGATGCCGTTTTCATAGGCGGAGACGGAAGCGCCGGTCACGCCAAGCCTGCGCGCGAATTCGGCCTGCGTCAGATTGATGGCCGTCCGATACATCCGGATTTTCTCCCCGAGCTTTTCGTTTGGATGTTCCACTGCACTCCCCTCCTTCGCGCCCTGATTTATATTCATCTTACATGATTACAAAAAACTTTAGGTTTAATTAAAACAACTAATAGTTGAATCTTGTATTTGGATCTGCTATACTAGAAAAAACAAGAAAAGGTGGTGTTCTTTTAAAATGAAAAAAGCTGCCGTGGGGTTCTGGATTCTCTCTGCCGTCCTGATTGTTCTGTCCTGTCTGTCTTTCGCGAAGGGGTTTGCCCTGAAAAACGACTACTACCGCAGTGAATCGTACCCCTCCCTCAACCAGT
>ERZ1643247.3314-NODE-3314-length-11490-cov-7.891561_pt1 | contig 11490 bp, 9 predicted proteins | sample MGYA00579264_ERZ1643247 | MGnify/ENA primary metagenome ERZ1643247 (study PRJEB29033, sample SAMEA4952262) | chicken gut metagenome | biome: Broiler Chicken; feature: Gastrointestinal Tract; material: Caecum | place: Ireland | collected 2018 | study: Broiler... | reverse complement strand
ACCGGCGCCAATCAGTATGTCGGCAACTGGCCTGGCGTTACGGTGGAGAAAAAAGAAGGACGATGGAAAGGACAGAAGGATGTCGTTATCACCGACCTTCCTGGTATTTATTCTCTGTCCCCCTATACATTGGAAGAAGTGGTGAGCCGGGATTATCTGATGAAGGAGCATCCGGAGGCGGTCCTGAATCTTGTGGATGCAACGAATATTGAAAGAAACCTGTATCTGACGACGCAGGTACTGGAACTTGGAATTCCGGTGGTCATCGCTCTGAATATGGCAGACCTGCTGGATAAGAGCGGGATCAAGATCGACACCAAAGGTCTGGAAAAAGCACTGGGATGCACCATTGTGAAAACATCCGCGCTGAAAGGAACCGGTGTACAGGAAGCGGTAAAAACGGCTGTGGCTGAGGCTTCCAAACGGAAAACCGCAGAACCGAAAGCATGCTTTTCTTCTCAGGTGGAAACGGCGATCAACGCTGTGGAAGAAGTTCTTCCAACCAGCATCGCAGCGGAGCAGAGACGCTGGTATGCGATCAAAGTCCTGGAGAGGGACAGCAAAGTTCTGGAAGAACTGAAATTGCCTGTATCTGCAAAGAGCAAAGCGGATACGGTAATCACAGATTTGGAAAAGGCGATGGACGACGATACGGAGTCTATCATCACGAATGAAAGGTACGAGTACATAACTTCTCTGATCGCCAAGTATGTGAAAAAACCGAAGGAAAAGATGACGACCTCAGACAAGATTGACCGGATCGTAACAAATCGTGTGCTTGGTATTCCGATTTTCCTTGTGGTAATGTATGTTGTTTATGCCATTGCGGTAACAACCCTTGGTACCTATGTGACTGACTGGACCAACGATGTCTTCGTTGTGGCGATTCAGGACGCGGTAACCAGCGGACTTGAGGCAATCGGGGCAGCTGCATTTCTGACTGACCTGATCGTAAACGGTATTATCGGCGGTCTGGGCGCAGTTCTTGGATTTGTTCCGCAGATGGCAATTCTGTTTGTGCTGCTGTCCATTCTGGAAGACTGCGGTTATATGGTTCGTATTGCGTTTGTCATGGACCGTATTTTCCGTAAATTCGGTCTTTCCGGCAAAAGTTTTATTCCTCTGTTGATTTCCTCCGGCTGTGGAATCCCTGGTATCATGGCTTCCAAAACCATTGAAAACGACAATGACAGACGTCTTACGATCATGACGGCTACCTTTATTCCCTGCGGAGCAAAACTCCCGGTCATTGCTTTGATGGGCGGTGTGATCGGAAGCAAGATCACCGGATTCCCGGCAGGCGCTCTTACCTTTATTATGTATGTGATCGGAATCGTGGCAGTTCTTGTTTCTGCGATCATTCTGAAAAAGACAAAGCCGTTCCACGGCGAGGCGGCTCCGTTCGTTATGGAACTTCCTGCATACCATATTCCGCAGGCAAAAACAGTTCTTCTCCATGTATGGGAGCGCCTGAGAGGATTTATTGTGAAAGCCGGTACGATCCTGCTTCTGGCATGTATCGTGATGTGGTTCCTGGCAGGATATGGATTTGTTGACGGAAGCTTTGGCGCAGTGGAAAATGCTTCCGACAGTCTTCTGGCAGTGCTCGGCGGAGCCATCGCGGTTCTCTTCGCACCGCTTGGATTTGGTCTGGGCGATCATGCATGGGCATCGGTTGCGGCTTCCATTTCCGGATTCTCCGCAAAAGAGGCGATCGTAAGCACCATGGGTACTCTGGCAAATGTTGCCGGAGATGTGGAAGACGCAGGCACTGTTGCAGGTGCGGTTGGCGCATGGTTCCCGTCTGCGATGGCGGCGTTCAGCTTCCTGCTGTTTAATCTTCTGGATTCTCCGTGTCTGGCGGCGATTTCCACCATGGCAAAGGAGATGAACAGCCGGAAATGGTTCTGGTTTGCGATTCTGTTCCAGAATGTCTTTGCATATGTTGTGACATTTATGGTATATCAGATCGGCGCTGTTATCACTGGCGCGGCAGGTTTTGGTGTGGGCACTGTGATCGCAATTGTCTTTTTGATGGCGTTCCTGTTCCTGTTATTCCGTCCGGATCCATATAAAGGACAACAGTTCAAGACCAAACGTTCCGTAGTCGAGGCGTAAGTCCATGGGAGGAACTGAGTCGGTAGTATCTATGGGCTGGATGGTTCTGTTCCTGGTCATTCTGTATCTGGCGGGAGTGGGAATATCCTCTCTGATCCGGTATCTGAGAAAAAAGTGGAAGGAACGAAAAAAATAACGTATCAGCAGCGTAAAAAGTAGTATAATAGTATCATAGGTAAAGGGCGGGCTGTCGCCGGACAGTCCGCCGGAAAAAGACTTTGAAGGAAAGCGGGGTGTGGTTATGACTCCAGGAACAGTCATTGTATCGATTCTTCTCCTTGGCGTGGTAGTTCTTGCGATACGCTCGATTATCCGCCAGAAAAAGGCTGTAAAAGCCTGCGGCGGATGCGGCGGAAGCTGTGCGGGATGCACCGGCTGTCATTCGATGACCAGCAGCCAGGCAAAAGCATCAAAGTCGGAAAAATAGGATACCGAAACAGGTATCCTGATTTTTCACCCTAATAGTTAGCAAAAACTAACCTAAAAATAGAAATAATAAAAAGGAGAAACTTATGCCGGAAGAAAGAAACAGGAAAATATCGATCCAGCTTGTATCCCAGTGCGCGCCTACCTTTCTGCGCGTAAAGCCGTCCAGCCTGATGATGCTCTGTCCGGAGGACACAGAAGTGCTCGAGGTGCAGACCAGGAAGGCGGGAGTCAGCAGATGTCTGCTGTATCGCGGAAATCAGAGAGATATGTGGCTGCTGTACCGGGAAGAGGAACTGAATGAAATTCTGAAAAAAGAGGAAGTCCGCCGGTTTTTTCAGGCAATGGGCTATACTTCTTTTTCTCTTCCGGCAGTTCTCAATAACGTCCGGATGCGTCTTTTGGAGCATCGGGAGAACGAGGGGGAATACCCTCACGAGCTGGGAATCCTGTTGGGCTATCCGCTGGAGGATGTGCAGGGATTCATCAGGAACAAAGGGAAAAATTACCTTTATTCCGGGTACTGGAAAGTATACGGAGACGTGGAGAAAGCAATACAGCTTTTCCAAAGTTATGACAGGGCAAGAAAACAGATGCTTGCGGTCCTGTTAAAAGAACAGAATGTAAGGAGGATTTCAGCATGAGCAAGATCAAAGTAGTATATTGGAGCAGCACAGGAAATACAGAGACAATGGCAGAGGCAATCGCCAGAGGGATCGAATCCGCAGGCGGAGAAGCACAGCTGCTGGAAGCGGACAATGTCTCTGCTTCCGATTTCAGCGATGACCAGGTGTTTGCCCTTGGCTGCCCGGCAATGGGAGCCGAGGAACTGGAAGATTCCGTTGTGGAGCCTCTGGTAGCTGAACTGGAAGGTTCCGTGTCCGGAAAGAAGATCGCGCTGTTCGGTTCCTATGACTGGGGCGACGGCGAATGGATGCGTATCTGGGCAGAGAGAATGGAGAAAGCAGGAGCACAGATTGTGGGAGGCGAGGGCCTGATCTGCAATAATACGCCGGATGAAGATGGAATCGCCGCGTGTGAGAAACTCGGTGTGAAGCTGACGGAAGCTTAAAGAGAAAGGAGAGCGTTTATGAGTGTTGTGATTGTTGGAGGCCATGACAGGATGGTGACAAAATACAAACAAATCTGCAAAAAGTATAACTATAAGGCAAAAGTCTTCACCCAGATGTCTGCGGATCTGAACAAACAGATCGGCTCTCCGGACCTGATGGTGCTGTTCACCAACACGGTATCCCATAAGATGATCAAAACGGCAGTGGATGAGGCAAGAAAGTGTGACACGGAGATTGTCAGATGCCATACCAGCAGCGCAAACGCTCTGAACGAAATCCTTGAGAGACAATGTGCAGCTGTTTGATGACAAAAAATAAAAGAAGTAACCGTTCAGCAAGGTCTGCGTATTTACAGCGCAGACCTTGAACCGTTTTACTGATCTCTTTCATTCAGAAACCGCTTCTCAAAATCAGAGGCAGTCACTGGGCTTGAGCAATAGAATCCTTGCCCGTACTGGAATCCAGCTTCGCCGAGATGGGTGATAAAATCCGTCGGTCAGGAATTTGCCGTCAGCTCTTCCAGAGAATGAAAGGTATAGCCTATAGATTCCCAGCGGGTCAGCAGCTCGTCGAGGATTTCGCCATTGGTGCGGGAGGTATTGTGGAGCAGTACGATTGCACCCGGATGAATTCTTCCAAGCAGCTTTTCGAAGGCTTCCTCATGGGTGGGCTGGGCATCCTGCTGCCAGTCTACGTAGGCAAGACTCCAGAAGAAGGTCTGATAGCCAAGATCTTTTGCCATGCGAAGATTTTCCGTGCTGTAAACGCCCCGGGGCGGACGATAGTAGCGTGGCATTTCTTCGCCGGTGGTCTTTCGATACAGTTCTTCTACCTTTACCAGTTCTTCCTCAAAAGCTTCCGGTGAGGATATCTGCGACATATCCGGATGACTGTAAGTGTGGTTGCCGACGGTATGGCCTTCTTCGACCATCTGGCGGATCAGTTCCGGATTGTCCCGGATAAAATTGCCGACAACGAAAAAAGTGGCGGGAGCGTTGTGGTTTTTCAGCGCTTCCAGGATCGCCGGGGTGTTTCCATTTTCATAGCCGCAGTCAAAGGTCAGATACAGTTCTTTTTCTTCAGTATCCTGGGCGAACCAGGCGTCATATTCCTTCAGTTCCTCTATGGTGGCGTTTCCAGTGGGACGTTTTCCCTCTTCCGAGAAACCAAGGCCCCAGTTCTCACTTTCAGAAACGGGAGAAACCGCGGTTTCCAGGGCGGCGACACCTCGTGCCAGCAGATGACCGGTGAGAAAGGCGGCGGCAAACAGAAGGAGAACCTTGAGACAGGCACGGGGAGGAATCTGCCGGATCTGTGTGATCCGGGAAGTGACTTTCCTAAGCAGGGGAGAAAATTTCTGTTTCAGCATAGGATTACCTGCAGTGGCTTTTGCCATTAGTTTATGTCAATGGGTGCCCGCCTATGACGTGAATATTTAAAAAGGATTTGTCTGGAGGAATAAAATATCAAACATGATTTAGTAGTAATTGAAAGGGATTTTTGGTACAATCGTAAAAGACAAGAAATAGGATTGTCCCAAAACGAATGATTGTGGAAAACTGACAGATAAAAGGAGGAAATACAGGCTGTGGAGCGTTTGGAGTTTTTGAGAAGGCAGAATGTGGATAAGGGTCTGTTGGAAGGTGTTGAGGAGTTTTGCCATGTTTATGCGGAGCAGGAAAAGGAAACGGACAGACTGCAGAAGCCGCAGGTCCTTTTTTATGGGCGTGAGATCCTGGAGATGGCGATTGCTGCGCTTCTGGAGGGAGAAAATCTGCTGCTTACCGGGGAAAAGGCTACCGGAAAGAATGTGCTGGCGGAAACGCTGGCATGGATTTTTGAGCGGCCGGCTTACACGGTTTCTTTCCATGTGAATATGGGCAGCGCCGAGCTGATCGGAACGGATACGTTCCGCAACAATGAGGTGCTGCTGAGGGAAGGGATGATTTCCCGCTGTTCCAGGGCAGGTGGTTTTGGCATTCTGGATGAGATCAATATGGCGAAGAATGATGCGGTGAGTGTGCTTCATGCTGCGCTGGACGACCGAAGGAGTATCGATGTGCCGGGCTATGACAGGATCGCGCTGCATCCGGCGACCCGGTTTATCGGGACGATGAATTACGGTTATGCGGGTACCAGGGAACTGAATGAGGCGCTGGTTTCACGGTTTCTTGTGATCGATATGCCTCTGCAGGACGAGGAGACCTTGAATTATCTGCTGGACACCATGTTTCCGGGGATGAAGGAAGCGGCGAAGAAGGCGTTTGTCGGTCTGTATCTTGATCTGCAGAAAAAGGCAGGGCAGGCGGAGATTTCCACGAAGGCGCTGGATCTGCGGGGGATGATCGGCGCCCTGAGGACGGTGCGGGCAGGGCTTTCTCCCTGGCAGGCGGTGAAGATGGGGATCGTGAACAAATGCTTCGATCTCTATGAAAAGGAGATCATCCAGGATGCGGCAATGACCAGGATTCCTGAGGAATGGTCGAAAGGGGATGTATTTTGATGGAAGAAACCCGCCCGGAGACGGAAAACCGGATGGAAATCGAGAACCGCATCCGTAATCTGGTGTGGACGGTGAGCGGAGATTATACGCTGGAGGTCCGCCCGGATGTGGAGCGGTTCGGACGGGAAAAATACTGTGCGCTCTATGACGGTATCCGTCAGGGTGCGTTTGCAAAATGGTTTGACCGGGAAGCGTATCAGCTTTATCTGGTCAAAAAAATATACTGCCACGCGATGGAGACGCCGCTGAAGATGATCGCCGCGCTGGTGACAGAGGCGGCGGTGAGCGGACGGCTTCTGGAGGAACGGAAGGGTGTGGAAGGTATCCGGAGGCGCGCCTATGAGGAACTGCTGGAACATGAATTTTCCATGCTCTGTTCCAGCGCTCCGGGGCAGCTTCAGCTTGCCTGGATCCGACTGCAGATGGATCCGGGCTACCGGGCATCGGGAAACATCAGAAAGTGGCTGGAGCTCCTTATGACTGCGGAGAAAATTCAGGATACCGGGGAATTGATCCGCCTGACGGATCTTCTCTATAACCAGATGATGGAGCCGGACTTTGAGAGAAAAAGAGGAACCCTGGAGCAGGTGCTGGCGGTGACCATTGAGGAACTGCGGGAATTTTCCTGGAAAGATTTTCTGTCGGAAGAGCTGTATGAGGATGCCCTGGAGACGTATCTGGAAAAGCTTTCGCTGGATCTGACATCTCTGCCGGAAGCGCCGGAACAGACGGCGGAAGAGGGAAGCGAAGAGGAACAAAAGAAGAAAAAGAAAAAAATCGTCGTTGTGGATGAGGAAACCCTGGCAAAAACCCACAGCTATGTGGAATTGAATTACGGAAAGACATGGCTGACCCCGGCGCAGGAAAAACAGAGGAACGAAAAGCTCTGCCGGGGGCTCCACGGGGACTGCAGCCTGTATTATACGGAGGGAATCCTGAAGCATCCGGTAAAGAAAAATTATCAGCTCGCCTATGCAGGTAAGCAGAAGGATAAAAATATTCACGCCTATTATGACGCCCATCGGGAGGTAAAACAGAACATCCGGCTGTTGACAGGCGCCTTGAAAAAAGCCCTGGTTCTGCGGGAGGACACCCAGTATTTTCCGGCAGACTGCGGAAGGATCGTGCCGTCCTGGCTGTGGAAGGCGGGACGGTGTCCCCATGGAAGCCTGTTTTTGAAAGAACAGAAACAGGATGCGATGGACTTTGTGGTGGACGTGCTCATCGATGCCAGCGGATCTCAGAGGAGCCGGCAGGCGCAGGTGGCAATGCAGGGATATATTCTCAGTGAGACGCTGAGCAATCTGGAAATACCGTTCCGGGTCATGAGTTTCTGTACTTTCTGGGATTATACGATCCTGCACCGGTTCCGGGATTATGAGGACGACCGCAGGAACAATGCCAATATTTTTGAATATATCACGTCATCCAATAACCGTGACGGCCTGGCAATCCGGGCGGCAGGAATGGATCTGCTTGCCAGAGAGGAGGCGCAGAAACTCCTGATCGTCCTCAGCGACGGGAAACCGTATGATGTGCTGATCAACCGCCCCGGAAGCAGGAATCCTGCCCCTTACTGCGGGGAGTACGCGGTGGAGGATACGGCACGTGAGGTACTCCGGCTGAGGCAGCAGGGTGTCGCGGTGCTCGGCGTGTTCGCCGGGGAGGAGAAGGAACTGGCGGCGGAGCGGAAGATTTTCGGGAAAGATTTCGCCTATATCCGGGATATCCGGAATTTTGCCGGAACCGTCGGGCGGTATCTGCTGAGACAGATCGAGGGATAAATGAAATTCAGTAAATGAAGTTTTTTGCATTTTGCCTTGAAAAATCCAATTGTTTGTAGTAAGCTTGTATCATAAAATTTTGTAAAGGAGCAGCAAAGGAAACATGATGATGACAAAATAATCGTTTTTCAAAAGGCAACAGAGTACAGTTCCCCGCAGTTTTGAAAATCCGGGGATTCAGCGCTGCAGGCAGAAGTGTTTCTGCTGTGCAGAGAGCAGGACTGTTTTCGCATACTTTTGAAAAATGGATTTTCTGTCATCGCCGCAGAGACCGGAAGTTTCTGCATCGGTGTTCTTTGCGTACGGGAAATCTGTTTTTTCGGAGCGTGCGAAAAAACAGATTTTTTTCTGTGTCAGCAGTTCTGCGGATAAGGAGGAAAAGGTAATGCTTCAGATTCGGAATTTGACAATCACACATAAAAAAGATCTGAGAAACCTGATCGAGGATTTTTCATTTGTGCTTCGGCCGGGAGACAAAACAGTCCTGATCGGAGAGGAAGGAAATGGAAAGTCTACGCTTCTGAAATTGATCCATGAAGAACAGCTGGTTGAGGAGTATGTGACCTGGAGCGGCGAGATCATCCGAAACGGAGTGCGCACCGGCTATCTGGCACAGGAGATGGGGCAGGAAGCTCGGAACTGCCAGGTTTATGAGTATTTTGCGGAAAATCCGCTTTTTTATGACTGGACGCCGAAGGAACTGGCGGATCTCGGAAGAAATTTTGGATTTTCTCTGGAATTTTTTTATTCGGACCAGCAGGTTGCCACTCTGTCAGGAGGGGAAAAGGTGAAGCTTCAGCTGGCGCGCATACTGATGGAACGCCCGGATGTTCTGCTGCTGGATGAACCGTCCAATGATATCGATCTGGAAACTCTGGAATGGATGGAAACGTTCATCTGCCAGACGAGTCTTCCGGTCCTGTATATCTCTCATGACGAATATCTGATGGAACGGACGGCAAATTCTGTGATCCATCTGGAACAGACCATGCGGAAAACGAAGCCGCGCTGGACGGTGGCGCGGGTACCTTACCGCACATATATGGAGGAGCGCGGGCACAGCCTTCAAAGACTGGAGGAACAGGCACGCAGCGAAAAGCGGGAATATGAGAAACAGCAGGAAAAATTCCGCAGGATCCAGCAGTCTGTGGAATACAAGCAGGCAACGATCACCAGACAGAATCCTTCCGGCGGAAGACTTCTGAAAAAGAAAATGCATGCGGTAAAGGCGCAGGAACGGAGATTTGAAAAGCAGTGGGAAGAACGGACAGAGGTTCCGGATACGGAGGATGCGATTTATCTGCGGCTGGGCCGTCAGATCCCGATGCCAAAAGGGAAAGAGGTTCTGGATTATGAACTGGATCAGCTGACGGCAGACGGAAAACTGTTGGCGGAAAAGATCCATCTCAGGATCCGCGGACCGGAAAAGGTCTGTATCATAGGAAAAAACGGAGTGGGGAAGACCACGCTCCTGAAGCAGATTGCGCAGGAGCTTCTCAGCAGGAAAGACCTGCATGCTGCCTATATGCCTCAGAATTACGGAGACCTGCTTCCCGGGGAAAAAACGCCGCTGGATTTTCTGCAGACGAAAGGGGATAAGGAGGAACTGACCAGAATCCGGACCTGGCTGGGAAGTATGAAGTTTACAGCGGAGGAGATGGAGCACCCGATCCGGGAATTGTCGGGAGGACAGAAAGCAAAGTTGTTTTTTATGAAAATGAGTCTGGAGGAAAGTGACGTACTGATTTTGGATGAACCGACACGGAACTTTTCTCCCATGTCCAATCCGGTGATCCGAAGAATTCTGGCAGATTACCAGGGAGCGATCCTCTGCGTTTCTCATGACCGGAAATTTATCGAGGAAGTATGCACGGAAGTGTACGAACTGACCCGGGACGGGCTGAAGCGGTGCTCTCTTGTCGGCAATGAGTGAATATGCATAAAAAGCAGAATCCCTGAGAGTGAATGCTCTGGGAACCATGTACGTTTATCAGGAATTTTCCGCCCGTATGAAAAAGGGGGAGCGTGATCCTGGATGTATCGTTGATGGCTGCATATAGAATCATTTTTCAGACACAAATACGATGGCCGGAAGTAATTGGTGAGTCATCAGACAAAACGAAAAAGGAGAATATACTTTCATGAGTACAAAAGGAAGCAGAAATTACAGACCGAACATTCATTTTACGCCTCCGGCGATGTGGACCAATGACCCAAACGGTATGGTGTACGTCAATGGCATTTATCATCTGTTTTATCAGCATTATCCAGAGGCGCCCAATTGGGGACCGATGCACTGGGGCCATGCGGTGTCCAGAGACCTGCTCCACTGGAAGCATATGCCGATCGCACTGTATCCGGATGAATTGGGAATGATTTTTTCCGGAAGCTGTGTGTATGACCGGGAAAACACCTCAGGATACGGAACGAAAGAGAAACCGCCGATCGTCGCGGTTTATACGAATCATGGAAGACACGGGCTGGAGCAGCAGAGTATTGCCTACAGCACAGATGGCATACATTTCGAAAAATCTTACCAGAATCCGGTAATTCCCAATCCTGGAATTTCGGATTTCCGTGATCCCAAGGCATTTTACAATCCGGTGAAAAACTGTTGGAGCCTGGTGCTTGCGGCCGGTGACAGAGTGCATTTTTACAAGTCAGAAGACCTGAAACGGTGGGAAAAGACCGGAGAATTCGGACCGGAGGGAAATCTGGCTTCCGGTGTCTGGGAGTGTCCGGACCTGTTTCAGGTGGAGGCAGAGGACGGCAGGAAACTGTGGGTCCTGATCGTCAGCATGACGACCACTACAGAGGATGGAAGGTGCAGAACTCAGTATTTCCTTGGGGATTTTGACGGAGATAAATTTATCCTGAAGCAGGAAGAAAAGGAACCTCTTTGGATTGATTTTGGATTTGACAATTACGCGGGCGTGACCTTCCAGAACCTGGAAGAGCCGTTGTTTCTCGGCTGGGCGATGAACTGGGGGTATGCCAATGAGACGCCGACCGGGGAATACTGCGGACAAATGACGCTTGCACGCAGTCTTCGCGCGGTAAAGACGGAAAAGGGCTATCGTCTGGCTGCCTCTTTTGCAGGACTGGAAAAGTACCAGCACAGCGCCTATCCGGTGAATCATATGCAGAGGCTCTGCACGGATACCTTTGGGATGAAAGTGACCGGAACAAAGAAGATTACGCTATCCAACGCCCATGGACAGAAGCTGGTGATCCAGGTCACGGAGGATGAGGTTTTTGTGGACAGAACTCATGCCGGAGAGCATGCGTTCCATGAACAGTTCCAGATGCCGCAGTATTGCAGCGTCCGGATTCCGAGAATGAAGCAAGACGGAAAGATGGAGCTGATTTTTGATGTTTCTGTACTGGAAGTGCTTGCCGATGACGGACTGATTCCGGTAAGCATGGTTGTCTATCCTGAGTCGCCTTATGATCAGGTATTCCTGGAGGGAAGCGGGAATGTGGAGATTTACGAGATCAGAGAATAAAAGTCCCAATGGCTTTTGAGGAAGACACGACAAACGCATGAATGAATAAATTGTGACACCCATCCTGATTTTCTGGTATA
>ERZ1643247.3312-NODE-3312-length-11497-cov-5.891977_pt1 | contig 11497 bp, 11 predicted proteins | sample MGYA00579264_ERZ1643247 | MGnify/ENA primary metagenome ERZ1643247 (study PRJEB29033, sample SAMEA4952262) | chicken gut metagenome | biome: Broiler Chicken; feature: Gastrointestinal Tract; material: Caecum | place: Ireland | collected 2018 | study: Broiler... | reverse complement strand
CCACCCAGTCTTATCATAGAAGAATCTTATTTACAGACTTTTCTTCATACCCTCGAATGTAAACTACAGAAGGTTTGTCTTTTTTTACCGCCGTCATTTATTATATTCGTTGAAACATTACAACAGTTTTTCGAATGCAATTTTTTCGCTGTTATCAAAGCAAACGGTTCCACAATACACAAATCCAAGTTTTTGCAACACTGCCTGCATTCTAAGATTATCTCTGTCTGTATCTACTTTCACACTCTTTATGCCATTTGTTCGGCACAATTGTTCTGCAAAAGAAAAAAACTGTCCCGCGAATCCTTTCCCTTTTTCTTGATTTTCAATAACCATCCGATGGATAACTGCATATGGTTGTTCGCTCAGCCATTTTCCCTGCAAATCCGCATAACACGGTTCGCCATCAAAGGAAATACACGCATATCCTACAACCGTTCCATCTAAACATAGCACATAGCCATTTTGTTTCTGCAAATCCTCCTGAATAGAGGCAGCATTTGGATATCCATTCTGCCATTGATCCACATTCTGCTGCGCCAAAAACTGTTTCGCCTGATTGATCAGCGTTATAACACGCACCATATCCTTTTCTTCTGCCAATCTAAATTCCATGTTTCATTCCTTCTTAAACTCTCTCTCCATACTTCCTCTTTAGATATCTTTTTCACAATGCTGCAATTGCGAATTTCTGTGGCAGGCATTTTTTAGCTTCCTATGCCCTATTTACAACAAAAGTGATCTCCTCTTCACCATGTGATAGCTGTTCTATTTCCCACCGCACCATGTTATACGCTACGCTTTTGTTTTCTTTGCTTTCAATCACTTCTTCTTGTTCCATTCTCAGGATCTCCAACGCAATTTTCGTGTATATACACGAATTTAAGCATAAATAAAAATCGTACAGATTCATGCCTTTTGTAAATCCTGCAATCGATATGCAATTTCCATCATCCGCGCCGCATTTTCTTGACCTAAATACTCCTGGATCTCTTCTTGAAGCCTTTCCCATATCTTATCTGCCTGTGCAATTATATTCTGTCCGGCAGTTGTAACCACATAGCAATGTGCACGTTTTCCCGGCGCTGCAATATCACAGACCCAGCCGCGTTCTAACAGAAACTTTAGATTACGTGTGACAGTACTTCTCTCCAAATTCACATAATCCGCCAATTCTGCTGTACTTGCCCCTTCCAAATGATGCAAATTCAACAACAGTGAAAACTGTTTGACAGAAATCCCCAGCCCTTTCAATCCTTCATCATAATATGCAGTAATGGCATTTGCCGCACGGCAAAGCGTAATACAATGGCATTTGCTTTTTTGAATCGTTTGATACTTCATCAAAAACATCCTTTCGTGTATATACATATAATAATCAAATTATTTTATTTTGTCAATAAGCGAAATGATATTTTTCTTTCTTTTTTCAAAGACAATTGCATCCTTCTAGTTTCCTCTAACGCTCGTACTTTGTTATCCTTCAAGGTATTGCACTGTTGTCCATATAACTGCATCCCGAGAAACAGAAAAAGTCCTCTCTGACCTCTCTTTCCTATACTCACTTCTCTCTTGATAGCTGCCAAAGTCTTTATCGATTCCATTGGATATATGCACAATTCTTCCTTCCTCTATCTACTCCATCATGAAACCTAACTCTTGATTTTATAGCAAAACATGATGGATGCGCTCCAAAATTTTATAGAGGCTTTTTATTCTCAGAAGCACACTACTACCTTTTTCCAGCATGTTCATGCGGCAGCGCAGTTTTGTAGCTGATAATTAAAAAACCTCTTTGTTATCTTCTTCCCCGTCATTTTCCACATCTATGCATCACTGCCTGATATAATTATATCTGCGATGATTCTTTATGGATCAGCCATTTCTCATTATTCTCTTAACACAAGAACTATCCATTCCAACACCTCTCATCTATGCAATCGAAAACTTTCTATTCGTCAATTGTATCCTTCCTGCTGCTTATCATTTCTTTCTCCCGATACGTCCAAAATTTCCCCCTCAAGTGTAAGAAAAAATTCTTTCGGCTTTTGCTGAAGCGAAAATTGCATTGGTGAAAGTACTGCGCCATAACTTCCCGCATTTGGTATTACAATCACATCACCGCATTCCAACCTCGGTAACATAATATCCTCCGCTATTATATCCGCAGATGTACATAAGTTTCCCATCAGCGTTACCCGTTCCAGCGGCGCTTGTTTCCAAGTAATACACGGAAATGCATCTTTTGCTGTAAAAAGCGGTTCACTGCCCCCTAGCTGCATTCCTTTTGTATATTTTGCAATCAAGCATGCCAAAGATGGTCTGAGAAATCCATTAAATGTATTTTTTAGTATTAAAATTGTTTTCCCATAGGATATTTTTCGATCCAAAACTTTCGTTACATACCAACCTGCTTTTCCAACCAAAAAGCGACCACTCTCTATGAATACTTTCGTTGTCGGATTTTGTTGCGCAAAGATATGTAACATATTTGTCAGCTCTTGTCCCAACCATTTCAAGTCCAACGGCTGATCTTGCGATGTATAAGGAATTCCGATGCCAGATCCCATGTTTAAGAATTGCAGCGAATAACCCTGTATCTGCCGAAATTGTTCTGCTACATCCATCACTTTTCGGTAATATGATGCCAGTATTTCCGCATGCAACTTCTGACTTTCCAGATGAATATGCACGCCAACTATTTGTATCCTCGCATCCTTTTTCCAGTTAGGCATTTCCTGCCAAAATCTAGCTTCATCAATTCCAAATTTAGAAGGCTGACCATCTTCTCCATACATCGTAAAATCTGGATTTAATCGAATGCCAATTCGTACCTTTTCCTGACATTGAGCCGCAATTTCCTGTATCCGTTCCACTTCAGAAATGCTATCCGCAATTAACGTTGCCATGGACATTGCCTGGACAATTTCTTCCTTTGTTTTTCCAGGAGCAGAGTAATAAATTTCTTCCCTTGTTAGCCCTCTTTTTGCTCCCAAGCGCACTTCTTCTAAACTCGCTGCATCCACGCCAATTCCCTGTTGCAAGATACAGTCGACCACCGCAGCATTTGGATTGGCTTTCATGGAATACAATAACGCTACCTGCGGGAAGTAGCGCCGCAACAGCTGAATCTGTTCCAAGATTACAGCTTCTTCATAAAGATATAGACTATCATAGCGTTCTGCCAGTTCTAAGACAATTTGTTTATCCATGTATTTTCCTCCCCGCCTCTTCTCAGAATCATTCGGTTTTCTCTTCTCCGCCACACACGACAAGTACATTCCTAAATAATGCGTTCTATCAGATATCATCAAAACTTCGTCAACTTCCATCTGATTTCAGAAATATCTGTCAACATCATTATGACTTACACGGATTCTATCCGAACTGATTCCCCCGGCATAGCCGGGGGTTTTTATTGGATTAAAAAATGGGGCTGCCGTTTTCCAACGACAGCCCCTGTGTTATCCAGCACCAAAGTTATTTATGTCTAAAGATAATTAAGAATAATTTTGGCTATATCATATTTACTGTTTTGAAGCCTTTTTCGCTGCTGCTTCATTCAGAGCTTTACCAACTTCTGTTTTATCTCTCTTATCAAACAGGCAACGCCACAGCATAATAACCATCATGAGGATACCAATATAACCACTGAACGGATAAATGGTATTTACCAATACGTCAAAGTCTGTCAGACCCAAGATGAATGCTACGATAGACAGTACTACAGCAGCAATTACATAACTCTTAGAGCCCTGTTTTCCAAACAGACCTGCAGAAGTCCACAGCATCGGAACTGCCGTTGTATAAATACCGATGATAATAATAACAGAGAAAATAGTACCCAAAACAGGGAAAATATTAGATGCCAGCACCAAGGAAGGAATCTGTTTGTCCCAAACTTCTGTAACATTTACCATCAAGCCCAGGTTCATGCACAGTACTGCCAGACCAAACAGAATACCGCCTACCAGACCACCGCACATCGCTTCTTTTCCGCTGTTTGCAGTCATACCAATACCTGCGGAGAAAATCAATACAACGATACCGTTAAATCCGGGATACAAAATTGCAGAGAACAACCAGTTGCCGCTAGCTCTTGTCATATCCAATGTCGGAATAATTTCCGCTGCTGTTGACAGAGCGCCTGCGTTTTTGAAGAAACTAATCAGCCCTACAGATACCGCTAAAATAATAATTACAATACCCATGCTGCCCAAGATGTCAACCAGCTTATTCAGATTCAAAAGAACTGATATCAGTGAAACAACAATCATACCAATACGACCAACATATGGATTGATGCCGTAATATTCAGCCAGTGTTGCACCCGCACCAGCAATCATGATTACAAATACTGCGAACAGGAACAACTGAACGATAATACCGAATACTTTCCCCAGCTTTTCGCTAAAGTAATACTGAACAATTGAATCCGGAAGTGTCAGATTCAAATCTTTTGCGTGCTTCATTGCGGTGCCGCCAACCCAGCCGAACACACCCATTGTAATGACAGCACCTAAAATACTCATAATGCCTTCTGCAGTAAAGAACTGCATAATTTCCTGACCCGTCGCAAAACCGGAACCAATCGCACAAGCACAGTAGGCACCGGCAAACTTCATGACGTTTACAAAGCTAACCTTATTCTCCATTCCTTCTTCCTCCTCCTTTGTAACTTGAATAACTTGGCACTTTTGAACAATAATAATTTTAGCACATGAGAATTATTCTGTAAATGCATAAACATATATAAAATAATTTTTTCGTTTTTCTTACAATTTTATTTTATTTTTATGAAATATGTCCAACTAAATTTATAAATTTTATGAAATACTGCAAAAGTATACAATATGAAATTGATATATTCGTATATGCTTTACTGTCACGGACATTTTCACCACAATGTTTTCCGAAAACCCTCTTCATGCACTGCACTTTTTTTCATCAAATCATTTCCATTTAATGAATAAAAATACAAAAAATGAAAAATATTTCATTTATTTCTACATAAAATACTATTTTTTCCTCAAAGTAAATCCATTGTATCAGGAAACTGTAAAAAAGTAACGTCTTTTTGATTCCTCAACCTTCTGCATACCATACGAATATTCATCCGTACGCATATCTTTTCTAAATTGCCTGCTTTTCTTACAAAGCTGCATTTTCTTCATTGCGTACATATTTTCGGATCAGTCGATTTGCTTTTGTCTAACTGATTTTCAAATATTTTGCCATCTTCCGGCTGCTGCCGTATGTTTGATAAGCTGTCTGGATCAATGTTCGTTCATAGCGCTCCATAGCTTCCTCTAACGATAGTTTCTGAGAAACCAGTGGACATCCGTGATTTTTGATATTGTCTACTCGAAAAAAGCTCTCTGGCAAATGATTGATCTCAATGCTGGTTCCTTCTGCTGTCAAAACTGCACGCTCTATGACATTTGATAATTCCCGGATATTTCCTTTCCATGGATATTGATGAAACAATTCCATCACACGAGACGAAATTGTCAAACTCCTGCCATATTTTTTATTAAACAAATGCAAAAAATATGCAGACAATGGTTCAATATCTTCCTGTCGTTTTCGTAAAGGCGGCATCATAATATCAAAGACATTTAATCTATGATATAAATCTTCTCGAAATTTCCCAGCTTCCACCATATTTTGCAAATCACAATTGGTTGCACAAATAATATGAATATCCAGTTGAATTGGTTTGTGAGACCCAACCGGAATAATTGCTTCCTCCTGTAGCACATGCAGAAATTTTGCCTGCAAATCATACGAAAGTTCCCCGATTTCATCCAAAAATAAAGTTCCACCATTGGCTGCTTCAAAAATTCCGATTTTTCCACTTTTTTCTGCACCAGTAAACGCACCTTTTTGATAGCCAAACAATTCCGACTCAATAACAGTAGGGCTTAGGCTGGCAATATTAATGCTAATAAACGGTTTCTCCTTTCTCGGACTTTTTTCATGAATGTATTTGGCAATGAGGCTCTTTCCAGTTCCAGTTTCTCCCAAAATCAATACCGGCGCCTTCGTTCCAGCAATTTTATTGGCAAATTTCAACGTATCCTTCATCAATGTACTCTTGTAAATAATGGTTTCCACATGCATATCTTCTGCTTCTTCTGTATTTAAGGTGAGTGGTCTTAGCATCTTGAATAAATCATCATCTACATCCCGGACGCTTTGCAGAACAAACTCCACATTTCCTTCTTCATCCAGAATCGGTACCGAAATGGTCACAATATCTATTCCCAAAAATGTTTTTTGTCGCTGTATCACCGGGCGTTTATCCTGAAAGGTCAATGGTACACAAGTCGGCGACCATAATTTTTCATTTACTGTACACTCATGTAATGTTTTCCCCACAAATTCCTCCGGTGCAATTCCATAATGACGGTGTGTAGCATAATTAGCATATACAATCTTTCTATGCTTGTCCCAAATAAAGATTTCATCGTAATTCTGATCCATCAACGTCACAAACTTTTCATAATCAAAGCCCTTCTGCAATGGCATATGCACGCCTCCCATCCATAATCTTTTGTTTCATTCATCATACAGGAAATCTGTATTACAAACAAGATGGCGACAGAATCTTCCGCCGCCATCCAAATGAGGAATTCTCGCTTTATGTTTCTTCTAATTTACTTTCTTCCATAATCTGCTGTTTTGTTTTATGTCCAAAATCTTTTCGCATTTCTCTTAAGAATCCATAATAAACAACAAAAAGCAGTATCACAAGTGGCAAACCTGTCGCCAATACAATAGATTTGATGGTATCAATATCCGTTCCAATATAAGATACGGCAATCGGAATCAATACCAGTATGATACACCATACAAACTTCAATTTCTTACTTGGCTCTTCCTCTGCCCTGAGCTTTTTGGATACTGTAGAGGACAGCGTAAACGAACATGCGTCCAGTGTTGTTGCCAAAAACAGGATAATTACCAGCAGATACAGTACCAGTGCAACTTTCGCAAACGGCAGTGTATTTACCACAGACATCGCAATTTCTTCACTCTGCCCATTTGCCAGCATCGCAGGCACATCCAAAATACCGTCAATACGCAGACTCTGTTCATATGCGCCGACAATGCCGAAAAACAGAATCAGCCCCAAAGAACCGCTAATCAGCATATTCGCAATAATTTCTTTCACCTTTCTGCCGCGGGAAATTTTGGCAACAAACAAACCGGTAAACGGACCAAACACAAACCAATATACCCAATAGAACGTGGTCCATGCCTGCGGGAATCCCGTTTGTGCCACTGGTTCTGTCCAGAAACTCATCCGCAGATACTCACTCATCATCAACCCAACAGAATTCACAATAGAATCCAATATAAATCTTGTCGGTCCTACCAGCAGAATGAATGCCAGCAGAATCAAACAAAAGTATACATTAAAATCGCTGATTTTGCGCATGCCTTTTTCGATCCCAAGCACAGAAGTAATGGAATAAATCACGGCTACGCCCAACAACACCACCACAGAGAGCGCGAAGGAATTGGAAATACCAAATAAGTCCGCAATCCCCGCTGCAATTGTTGTTGCAGATGTTCCCGCTGTAATACTGATAGAACCAACAGCCGCAAAAACAAAGATAAAATCGACAATCTTGCCAAACCAGCCTTTTGCTCTTTTTTCTCCAACTGTATATTTACATAATACACTAAACTTTAGTTCATCATCTTTTTTGATGTAACAATGATAAGCAAATGGAAGCACAAAGACGCACAGCAACGCCCATGCTGTCGGTCCCCAATGCATAAAGTCATAAGACAGCGCCAATTCATAGCGCATTGCCTCACTGACCGGAACGCCGTTCAATTCCGGTGCCGCATTATAAAAATGTCCCCATTCCAAAAATGCCCAATAAACAGTACCTGCGCCATTTCCACAAAAAAACATCATTGCTACCCAACTTAATGTAGAGTATTGCAGTTTTTCATTGCCAAATCGTATTTCACCATATTTCGTAAAGCAGATACAAATCAAAAATACAATGACACCAAACGCAATCAACATCATCGGAGATCCAAACGTCTGCGTTAAAAATGCCATCACACCAGCAGCAGCAGCTTTCCCTTCTTCTGGAAACAACGTCAATGCAACCACCAACGCAAGGATAAGCGCAATACTGATAACCATCAATCCAACTTCATAACGCTCTGTCCATTTCCCTTTTTTCTCTTGTTCCTGCATGATACATACCTCCGTTCTATGTTCCCCCGCATATCCAAAGATATGCGGGAGGTCTCGGGAATCCCTTCATTCACTCAGGAATTGGTAGCAATCACTTCTTGTTGTATCAATGACTGTATCTCCTCCGTTGTATATCCAAAACTCTTCATTACTTTTTCCGTATCTTGTCCCAACAATGGCGCACCAAATGCCATCTCTGCCGGTGTTAAATCCATTTTCATGGGATTGTTGATTGCCTGATATCTTCCTACGCCTGGATCTTCCAGCTCTACCAACATGTTCCGCGCATGAATCTGCGGATGCACCATCAATTCTGGAATTGTATGAACCGGTGCATTCGGAATACCTGCCGCAGTAAAAATTTCTGCCAATTCTTTTTTCGTTTTCTTCTTGAAAAATTCCGTCATAATCGGCGTCAGAATATCATAATTTCGACATCTGCAATCATTGTTTACAAATCTCTCATCTTCAATCAATTCTGGCATTTCGATACAATTACAAAATCTATCCCATCCAGACTCTCCTGCCAAACCGGCAGAAAAGTATCCATCTTTGCAAGGATATACATCATAAGGAACCAGCGTCACATCACTATTGCCGCGTCTGGTCTCCTCTTGATGTAATAGTGTTTGAAATAGAATCGGACTTTCCAGAATACTGAATATCGTATCCATCATTGCCACATCCAGTCGTTGACCTTTTCCTGTATTCAATTTATGATAATACGCCATCACAATCGCCAAAGACATCATCAAGCCAGTAAAATTATCCCCAATGGCCGGACCAACTCTTGTGGGAACACCATCCGGAAACCCCGTCATCTCCATCACACCACTCATTGACTGTACCACATTGTCATATGCCGCCAAATCTTTGAGCGGACCATTTTGCCCAAAACCAGAAATCGATGCAAAAATAATTTCCGGATTCACCTGTTTCAAATCTTCGTAGCCCAGTCCCATTTTATCCAATGTACCTACTTTAAAGTTTTCTACTACAATATCCGCATCTTTGACCATTCTCTTGATAATTTCCACTCCTTGTGGTGTCGCAATGTCGATTGCCAAACTTTCTTTGTTGCGGTTGATTGCTGCATAATAACCGCTATGCCCATTCCGAAATGGCGTCCACTCTCTGGATTGATCTCCAACGCCTCTACGTTCAATTTTAATGACCCGCGCGCCAAAATCCGCTAATTGTAAAGTACAGAAAGGACCGCTATATGCTTGCGTAAAATCAATGACTGTCACACCTTCTAAAATCTTCATGCCAAATGCTCCTTTCTATCAAACCATCTCGATAATACCCTGTTCTGCCAATGTCTGCATCTGCTCCTCTGCATACCCCAATTTTTCCAAATATTCTCTTGTATGTTCACCTAACAAAGGAGCTCCATAGGTACCGCCACCCGGTGTTTCCGACATTCTGATTACTGTACCCGGTACTACAATATCTCCTATCGCTTTGTCGTGAATTTCTATCAGCATCTGTCTAGCTTTGATCTGCTCACTTTCCATTGCTTCTTTTACGGTGCACACCGCACCGCATGCCAAACGTGCTTCTCTCAGCTTTCTTTCTACTTCGAATTTTGACATTTTGGATGTTACCTTTTCAATCGCTTGTTTTAAGCCGCTTTCGTAATGATCCCCTCTGGATTCATTCGTCTGATACCGTTCGTCCTGCTTTAAGTCTTCCATTCCCAGTGCATCACAGAATTTCTGCCATTGTCTATCTGTAGAAATACCGATGGAAACATATCCGTCCGCCGCACGGAAGGTGTCATACGGCGAAATAGAAGGATACGAATTTCCTACTCGCTCCGGTACACTTCCAGTCAGGCAATAGGTCATTGGCGCTGCTTCCAGAATAGAGAATAAACAATCCAAAATCGCAATATCTATTTTTTGTCCCTTACCCGTTTTCTTTTTATGTACCAATGCCAAATTGATTGCCATTGCCAAATACGTTCCACTCAACTGATCGCCCATTGCTGGACCCGCTTTTGTTGGCGGTCCATCCGGAAAACCCGTTCTGTCCATCAAACCACTCATTGCCTGCAGCTGCAAATCCAATCCAATCGTCTTTTTCATTGGACCAGTTTGTCCGAATCCATTGAGAGAAGCATAAATAATTTCTGGATTTACTTTTTTAATTTCCTCGTAGCTAAGTCCCATTCTTTCCATACTACCATATTTAAAGTTTTCACACACGACATCGGCATCTTTGATCAATCCGAATATGATTTCTTTTCCTTCTGGACTGGAAGCATTGACGCTGATACTTTTTTTCCCACGATTCAAATAAGTATAGTACGCACTGTTTCCATCTTTCATCGGTGCCCAATACCGTGCCAGATCTCCAACACCTGGTCTTTCAATCTTCATCACTTCCGCACCGAAATCGGAAAGCAGCATAGTTGCAAGGCTTCCAGCATGGGCTTGGGTAAAATCCACAATTTTTACTCCTTCTAATGGTTTCATAACAAAGACTCCTTTCTTTTCTTGTTTTCTTTGATATCTTTATATAGAGCAAAAACTGTGCCAAATACGGAAATCCCCAAATCATCCGGTTTCCTCTCATTTCAACTTATTATCTCGAGTCATTTTGTACTCATTTATTACACGCTGCCTCTGTCATTTCGTTCAAATCCTCACTTTCATACATGAGTCAATTTATACTCATTGAGTTAAAATTAACTCGATTTTTGTACAGATTTCAAATTCTTTACATTTTCCTTCCATAAAATTTTGAAAAAATTTTTTGATTTTCTTTCGTTAAACCATTTTTCCTCTTTTCCATGTAATACCTTTCCACTCTTTCACATTTTTGTGTTTTATTATCAATGTTATATGCCTCTTTGTCTAGGGTACTCTTATTTCGAATACATCGCGTCACAAAAAAAGAAACCTTGATTTCTCAAGGTTTCCAGAGCGGAGACGGTGGGATTCGAACCCACGGACGGTTTGACCCGTCAACTGATTTCGAGGGAAAAGAAAGCTTCATTTCGGTCACTTAAACCTACTTTGAAGCTTATTTCTTTATGGAAAAACCAGTGTAAATGCCGGCTTTTTATATTTTGCTTTTTATCTTCATTTTTCGAAATGTAAAACGAAAAATACAAGTTTGGCACCATTTGAGCACCACGGCACCACAACATTTTCTATCCTTTATCGTGCCTTCTACTTTCGCCGTTTTACTGCTTATAAACGAAGTAACACTTTGGATCTATATTAAAAAAGTGGACACATAAAGTAACTATCTATTACAATAAAG
>ERZ1643247.3311-NODE-3311-length-11497-cov-8.418895_pt1 | contig 11497 bp, 11 predicted proteins | sample MGYA00579264_ERZ1643247 | MGnify/ENA primary metagenome ERZ1643247 (study PRJEB29033, sample SAMEA4952262) | chicken gut metagenome | biome: Broiler Chicken; feature: Gastrointestinal Tract; material: Caecum | place: Ireland | collected 2018 | study: Broiler... | reverse complement strand
TTTGATATTTTATCAAATCTCTTTCGCTTTGTCAAGAACTTTTTTATTTTTCTTTGTTTTTCGCTGTCTCTCACGAGTCAGCTTTGATATATTACCATTTTCACAGCTATATGTCAACCATTTTTTACAAGTTTTTTCAACTTTTTTCCTGGTTTTCATTTCACTACTATATATGGTAGCTTTACATGATATTATCCACAAGCGTGCTTTGCGCATACAAAAACTACTGGGGAAATTCTCCAGTAGTTCCTGGATAATATCAAACGGAGAAAGAGGGATTTGAACCCTCGCGCCGGTTTCCCGACCTACACCCTTAGCAGGGGCGCCTCTTCAGCCTCTTGAGTATTTCTCCTGATTCTGAACACCACCGCCAAATACTGCGGAACTTTATTTGGTTCTGCACGAATAGTGCGAAATTTATTATACAAAACATTGTTTCTAATGTCAACGTGTTTTTTTCATTTTTTTATTTTTTTCATTCCATGCCATGAAAGAAAGAAGCCGGTGCGCAAAACAACGCCCGGCTTTTTCAGTATCAGCCTTCAAACACTCCGCACTTGCATCAGACATTTGCATCAATTGTCTTCTGAATCCGCTCCTGAACAAGAGCAGCCACTTCTGTAGTTTTCATGTCTTTATACTCTTCATATAAGATAGGTTTCATAAAATGCACCTGAACAGTCACCGGACGGATTGTGTTTGTATCAAACGGCTTAAATGAATCGATCAGCGCGACAGGAACTATCGGACATTTTGCTTTTGTGGCAGCTTTAAAACTCCCTCCTTTAAATGTACCGATCTTATTTCCTTTTTTCGAACGCGTACCTTCTGCAAAAATAAGATAATTTCTCCCATTCTTCACTTCATTTGATACATTAATAATGACCTGCATAGCCTGGCGCACGTCATCCCTGTCAATCATATATGCCTTCATGCACGCAAAAACCTGCTTGAGAAAAGGGATATTCGCCACTTCTTTTTTGGCAACTACCGAAAACGGCCTGGGACATGCCTCGATTATCGCCAGTACATCATAAAGTCCCTGGTGATTCGGGAAAAACATAAACCCATCCTTTTCCGGAATATTTTCTTCGCCATGTACATCTATATGCACATTTCCTCCACGATTCGCGTGCAGATCTATCCATCTGAGGAACGCGTACATGTCTGTTTCCGGATATTTATCTACATGGGCAGCTCTGTAGCACAGGCGGAACCAGCCGAAAGGCACCAGAAAAATATTTCTCAACACCATCATCAGTATGCGTTTCATAATGCCTGTTCTCCTCTTCCGTCATATTTTAAGGCCGCCATCACAGCTCCACCTCTATCTTTCTGCCTGTACGATGATACTGATGATATCTCACCCCGGCCGAATCCATCATTCTCTTGGACGCAACCACGCTGGAGGTATCCGCATATTTATCGCTGTCATATATTACTTCCTTAATTCCGGACTGTATGATCGCTTTGGCACACTCGTTGCATGGGAAAAGAGAAACATAAAGTTTTGCTCCCGCAAGACTTCCGCCATTATAATTAAGTATGGCGTTCAATTCACTGTGAGTCGAATAAACATATTTGGTTTCCAGAGGATCATCGCCCTCTCTTGCCCAGGGGTATTCATCGTCCGAGCATCCTATCGGGAAACCATTATATCCCATGGACAGAATTTTATTATCTTGACTGACAATACAGCACCCCACCTGGGTATTCGGATCTTTTGACCGCATGCCGGAAAGCATTGCCACACCCATGAAATATTCATCCCATGTTAAGTAATCTTTTCTTTTGTCTGACATGATCTTCTCTCCTTCTGAATTATTTTGTTCCAAAAATCCGATCGCCGGCATCACCGAGCCCCGGCACAATATAGCCATGATCATTCAGCTTCTCATCCAGTGCGCCGATATAGAGATCTACATCCGGATGCTCTTTCTGCATACGTTCTACTCCTTCCGGTGCCGCAATAATACAAAGAAAACGAATATTGCTTACACCTTTTTCCTTGAGCATGCGGATCGCTGCCGTGCTGGAGCCTCCGGTAGCCAGCATCGGATCCACCACAAACACCTCGCGCTGATCACAGTCCGATGGGAGCTTGCAGTAATACTCGACCGGTTCCAGTGTCTCCGGATCCCGGTAAAGTCCAATATGTCCCACCTTTGCAGCCGGCATAAGAGATAACATACCGTCTACCATTCCTACGCCCGCACGAAGAATCGGAATAACTGCAGGTTTTCTTCCTGCCAGCTCTTTGCCCACTGTCTCTGCAATCGGCGTTCTGATCTTCACATCCTTTAATTTCAGATCCCGGGTAGCCTCATAGCTCATAAGCTGAGCAATTTCATTGATCACTTCCCTGAACTCCTTTGTGCCTACATCTTCCCTTCTGATATAACTGATTTTATGAGCAATAAGAGGATGATCCATTACATGTATTTTTCCCATTCTTTTTCTCCTTCTGCAGACGAGTTCAGCTTTTCAGCAAGTTCTGCAATCAGCCTTTCCATTACTTCAAAACATTCCCCATACGCGGTCAGAGGCTTACCGTATGGATTCGGTATCTCCGCAGCGTCTCCCGTAAACTCATTCAGAGTATAAATGTTTCTTACATTTTCATATTCTGTTCTCAGTTTATCCTTCTGAGATTCTTCCATTGTCAGAACCAGCGTATCATCCAATATGTTTTCACCATCAAACTGCTGTGAAAAATGTTTCTCCATAGTCAATCCGTTGCTTCGCATCACTGCTTCTGCTTTCTGGTTCACCGGCTCCGGGAACAGGACCACCATTCCCCGGGAATCAACTATATATTCCTGTTCAAGGTCCTGATTGCGCAAAAGCTCTGCCGCAATCGGTCCCCTGGCCGAGTCCGTTGCGCTTACAAATATGATTCTGCGGTATTTCTGAAGTTTAACAATATCCGCCGCTTCAATCTTCTGATGCCCGGCCGCTTTTTCCAGCCGGTTCATCACTGCTTTTCCAATCCCCTGCATGGCAAAAGATTCACTGTAAATCACATCTACATCTTCCTGATCAAATTCCCGCAGTACCCGATACAGATTCCTTGCTATTGTTTTTTCATTTTCCCTCGTCCCGGCATTTTTTATAATTCCATAGTTATAGAAGGGAAGCGTCTCACTGGTCGCGATAATCCCTATTTTTTTCTTCCTGCGGTGAGCTGCATATGCAAGCTGCCGGATAGCCAGGATCTCCTCTCTTATATCCCCTTCCACAATCATCAGCCTGGCTTTCGGAGCATAATGCCTGTATTTCATTCCCGGAGCTTTCGGACGCACCCCGCTCTCCGCATCCAGTATTGTCCTGTCCACATCCACCGGGCCGATCACTTCTGCAAACATCTCCGCTGTAACAGCTCCCGGCCGCAGAATCATGGGCGGCGATACCGTCATGTCAAGTATCGTAGACTCCACTCCTATATCTACCGCTCCGCCGTCAATTACCATATCAATCTTCCCGTTCAGATCATGAATCACATGTTCCGCTGTTGTAGGACTTGGCCTTCCGGATGTATTGGCACTGGGCGCAGACACAAACCCGCCCGCTGCCCTGATCAGCTCCAGCGCGACAGGATCCGAGGGCATTCTGACCGCCACTGTTTCCAGACCGCCGGTAGTTCCATAGGGCACTATATCGCTCTTCCAGAATATCATTGTAAGAGGGCCCGGCCAGAAATGCGCTGCCAGAGCGTCCGTCTCCGGCGGAATATTTACAGCAATGCGCCGCAGATCCTCGTAATCTGCAATATGAACAATCAGCGGATTATCCGAAGGGCGCCCTTTCGCCTCATATGTTTTTTTTGCCGCCTTTTCCTCCAGTGCATTTGCTCCCAGTCCATATACTGTTTCCGTAGGAAAAGCAACCAGTCCGCCCTTTTTCAGGATATCTCCGGCCTCCTGCATAATCTCTTCATCGATATTGTTTTTATCTATTTTTTTTACTAACGTTTCCATAACCTTCATTATATCATTATTCCCTGTAAAAAAAAACTCTTTTATTCCCTGAGTTTTCCAGCCTTCCCCTTCGTCTTGCTTCCATCAGCTCTTTAGTTCCCTGTTTCCTGCATATAGCAGAGGATCCCTTCTTTTATTACATCCGCCATTGTCCGCTGGTAGTTTTCATCCGCCAGCTTTTGAGCTTCCTCATAATTGCTTAGAAAGCCGCACTCAACAATAATAACCGGTACTTCCGTCTTCTTCAGAATATAATAAGAGCGGTTTGCCTTTGCCTCTTTATTATTGCCGGGTATATTTTCATTCAGCAGTTTCTGCATTATCTCTCCGGCTTCTTTTCCCTCTGCAGAATCTCCATAATAAAATACCTGGGCTCCGTGCACCCCTTCTTCATGATAACTGTTCTGATGTATGCTTACAGCCAGGACAGGCTTTTCCTCGTTCATTATTCTGACTCTTTCTTTCAGGTCTTTCACCTGGGTTTCCGCCAGCCTCTGATCGTCCGTCCTCGTCATCACAACTTCTATTTTTTCTTTCTCAAGCAACTCTTTAATATATAATGCAATTTTTAAGTTTATTTCCTTCTCCTCCACGCCATTGGTTCCCGTCTTTCCGGCATCCATTCCCCCATGTCCGGGATCCAGAAGAATTACCGGCGGAACTGCCCGGGCGGAAACCTCCCGTCCTCTCTGTATCTCACTGCGCAACACCTTTCCTGCACTCCGGCAGAAAAAAATAAGACCAATCAGCAGAGCAGCTGCCACCATAAATTTTACTTTTGTTTTCAAAAAAACACCCTCCTTCCCATATACCATGTATATGTGGAAAGAGGATGTCTCTTTCTTTTCTGTTGAGCGAAAGTACCTGGATTAATTTACATATTGGAGAATCAGATCCCACACTCCGGACTCTTCCATGCCAAGGCTCCACTCTGCCACACCTGCCAGATTATTTTTCCGGATCACTTTCAGCTTTTCTTCCAGCGACTGCAGGTCTTCCAGCCAGATCTTATATGTGCCTCCGTCAGCATCCCACTGAGCGTAATTCTGCTTCGTGTTTTCATCCCACTCTGCCTTTATTCCGGCATTTGCTACAAGCTCGGCCGCATCACTCATGCCGTAAGCCTGACTTGTAACTTTGTCCGGATAGGACGCAGCCTCTGTACCTGCTTCCGCTGCCAGTTCGTCCTCTGTTTTCGGAGTCTCAAACCACAGCCTTGTAAAGAACGGCACTCCTGCGATAAGCTTGTCCGCAGAAACAGACTTAAGGGCATCCGAAATTCCATTTTCCAGATATCCGATAGACGCCACAGATCCCGCCTCATAGGAGCCATCCGTATGTTCGTCATAGGCCATAATTACAACATAATCCGCTACCTGGCCCTGTTCCTCAATATCATAATGGGCATTGTACGGCTGCGGCACATAATTATCAACGGATAATACCAGGCCGTTCTGCCGGCATCTCACAGACAGTTCTCTTACAAACTGAATATAGTGCTGACCGCATTCCGCTGACACAAGTTCAAAATCCAGATTGATTCCATCTATATCATACTGGATTGCTTCGGCAATCACCTGATTGATCACTTTTGTACGCCTTGATGTATGGCTCAGCACCTCATACGTTTCATCATAGGAATTGATCCCTCCATGGAAATCACGGAGGACCGCCCATACTTCCAGTCTGGACTGATGAGCGTAATTAACATAATCAGAATCGGCCAGTGATGTAACATTTCCTTCTGTATCCGCCAGGCTGAACCAGGTCGGCGCAATGGTATTAAGCCCTTTTGTACCGGCAATTGTCTCCAGAATATAACCGTTGGCATCAGGATTGCTTACATTATGCCATGCCATATTAATGGTATAATCCTTCGAAATATTCGTATAGACAGGTTCGTCAAAATCCCGTAAAATTTCTTCTTCCTGTACATTCCCCAGGGTATTGGTCTTAACATAGCCCACAAACCCATCGCCGGTAGCTACTTTCATCCAGTCGTTTTCGTCTTCCAGCACTGTTACTTTATCAGACTTTTTTACTTCTGTAAGTATCGGACTCTTCACCCCGCCCTGATACCGCACTTCTGTATCACGTTTTAATTCAGCCGACTGAACCGATTCCCATTTGGAAGTAATTACCGCACGGGACGGATCTTCGTAGACAGAGTACTCCATATCGGTATACTCCTTAATAAACGGAAGCGCTATATATGCCGTCTTTCCTTCTGTCTTAAGAATAATATAGTCCTCGCTTTTGGTTTCTGTGATATCTGTATATTCCGAGCTGCCAACCTCTACCGAAACACTGCCTGACGGCAGAGTATACAGCAGGACATTTTCGTTGGAATCCCAGTAGAAACGTTTATTGATCTGGTCCCGTACAACAGAATATTCAATATAATACTGTCCGTCATACACTTTGCCCGGGGCAGGGGCCGCATCCTGCTCACTTTCTCCAGTATTTTCTTGTCTGCGCATAACTTCACCGTTGATCACAACGGCCAGGTCATTTTCTTCTTCCAGCCCATAATAATTATTCAAATCGGCTTTCTCATTTGATGAACCGTACCTCTGCCAGATAAAAAATCCACCTGCCGCAGCAGCAATTACTATAAGAAAAATTATCCAGCGGATCACTGTATTCCGCCTTCTTCGCCTTGCACGGCTGCTTTTTCTCCTCGGTCCCGGCCTGTTTGGATTATTCCCTCCCGCTCTCTGGGCGTTTCTGTCCGGTCGCCTTCTCCGTGCACTGCCTGACGCATATCCGGAGCCGGTTCCCTTTCTTTCTCTTTCGTCCATGCCGCACCTCCTATCAGGAATCATTATAACAACATTTTTATTATACGTCATTAATAATTTACCTGCTTCGGATTTTTTAAACATCATTTTTCAATAATACAGACGCGTGATCTGTCCGACAGCTAAGGGGTATTCTCTGTCTGCTGAAATCCATTGAAATCCGTCTGTATATCTGTAAAAGCAAGGGTTTCTATGTTTCCTTCTACATCCATTACATAATCACGCATGTATGTTCCTTCTTCTCTGGTCATATATGCTGTTACAATCTGCAGCGGGCTGGCCTGATATCCGTCGATCATAATGTCAACACCTTTGCGTTCGTAGTTTTCCAGTTCAGCATATAATTCTCTGTAAACTGCTTCTTCCGTTTTCATTTCTGTATACTCCTTTCTCTGCAGACACCCCGATAAACAATACTTTTCCGTTAATTTCTTTCCCATATGGAAGCACCTGTGACATACTCCTGGATTTTCAACGGATCAAAAGACAGCATTATCTGCAGAGGCTCTGATTCCTGTCCGCCCTGTTCTGTGCATCAGGACCCTCCGTTAAAAAGTTCGCCCATTCTTTCCTCCTTTCGCATAACATCTGTTCATCAAGCAATACTATCTTCTGTAAGTGCCATTATGGTATGCCTGCACAGGATTTTCAATGTGTTTTTTGTTCGTAAATACAGGGGATTTGTTGATAAGTTATCTTACGTATAAAAAGACTGAATTTTCTGGCAGTATATTCTTCTTTACATATTTTTATTTTTTGTTTATACTATGGTAGAAGAGATATATCCTGCCGAACAATTCCTGTACGGCATGCATATTATCTTATAAAGATAAGGATGTGATCATATGAAAATTGAAAAGCTGAATGAAAATCAGATTCGTTGTACGTTGACACATGCTGATCTGGCAGCCCGCCATTTAAAACTCAGCGAGCTGGCTTATGGTACCGAGAAAGCAAAATCATTATTTCGTGATATGATGCAGCAGGCTTCCTTTGACTTTGGTTTTGAGGCAGAGAATATTCCTCTGATGATTGAAGCCATTCCTTCATCCTCAGATTCGATTGTTCTTATTATTACAAAGGTAGAGGATCCGGAAGAGCTGGATACGCGGTTTTCAAAATTTACACCCATCGGTGATACAGATACAGTAAATACTGAAACTCTGGAAAAACTTCAGGGAGCAGATGAGCTTCTCAATCTGTTAAACAAGGTAAAGGAAGCCGCTGCCGGTGTATCGGTTCCGGAAGAAGGCGCTTCTGCGGAAAACGCTTCCTTCTCCATCCGCCTGTTCTCCTTCGGGACGCTGGACGGTGTAATCCAGGCTTCCAGGCTTCTTGCTCCCGGATATCACGGAGCGAATACACTGTACAAGGATCACGGGAATGGAATGTTTATTCTGGCTCTCGCACCGTCAGATCATTCTGCAGGAGAATTTAACAGAATATGCAATATGCTTTCCGAATACGGGGCTCCGGAAAAAGCAACTCCGGCAGTTCTCGCTTTTCTGGAGGAACATTGCGAAACAGTTATTTCTGCAAATGCCGTACAAAGGCTGGCCGGGCTCTAGATCAGAACAACAATTTAATACAGTAAAAAAAGCAGCAGATTTTATATAAATTCTGCTGCTTTTTATATTTCTGTTTTATCTGCTTATTTTGCCGCAGCGTTCATTGCCGCGTTGATTTTTTCAACCAGAAGCTCACTGTCAATTCCATGCACCATGGCAGCCTCCTCAAGAGTCTCCATCTGAGATGCCGGGCAGCCCAGGCAGTGCATGCCGATCTCCATCAGTATCGGAGCGCTTTCCGGAAAAATATTCAGCAGTTCGCCAATCTTTGTATCTTTAGAAATCTGTGCCATTTCTGTTTTTCCTCCTTTTAATATAGTAAAATATCATTCAATGGCTTTTATTATAAGCCCTGTCTGTTAAATTATCAACCATCTTTTCTTTTTTTATCCGCCGCCCTCATATCCCCGTACATATGACTCCCCCGGTGAATAAGCCGTTCCGTCTGTCTGAATTTTCTGATAAATAATCCGCATATTTTTCTTTCTTTTGAATACTCAAAAGTCAAGAATTTTGTCTGGTTTTTTCGACAAAATCTTAATTTCATCATAACTGACCAAAACGTCCGTTCTTTTTTCCGGTGTGAGTAATTCACCAAAAACACATGTTTTGATGTGGATAATGTGGATAACTCAGTTGAAAGGTACAGTTTTTCCACGTTTTTTTCGATTTTGAGTGTGGATAAGTTGAAAACTTCTTATTTTTCACTTTCGACGCATTTTTACAATTTAGAACAAATTTGTGCATTTTGCTTATTCAGCAAAAAAGGAAATCCCGTGCTTTTTTCTGAAGTACAGGATTCCCTTATTCTTTTTCAGGCTGTTTTAAAGCACACGCCTCACCGCTATAATTTTCATATATGTGGCATTGCAGATACCAATACCTTTTTCCTTATTCATCGCATTAACGATATTGCCGTCCCCCATATAAAGCCCCACATGACCGTCATACAGAATCAGATCACCAGGCATGGCGTCTTCATAACTTACAGCGTATCCTGCATGTTCCATATCATAAGTGGTCCGGGGAAGGCTGACACCAAAATGTGCATACACCGACTGAACAAAACCGGAACAATCCGCGCCCTCCGTAAGGCTTGTCCCGCCCCATACATAGGGATTCCCGATAAACTGACAGGCATAATCAATAACCGCCTGTCCCTCGGCCACGGCCTCTTCCGCTTCTTCCCGGGCTTTTTCCTCTGCAATCCGCTCTTCCTCTTCTTCTTTCGTCTCCCCATAAGAATAAGAAGTTTCTGCCGTAATATACTCGCCGCATACCCAGCCGTCTGTCTCTCCGACTTTAACCGGATACCAGCCGTCCACGGGTTCTCCCGTTATCGCATATTCTTCGCCCTCTTCCACCTGGGTCAGTATTTCGTTCTCTGTCCCCTGACCTGATCTGACATTAAGCACAGAAGCGGTAACCGTTGCTTTATCTGTCGCGTAATCTTCTGCACTGGAGCGGGCTTCTGCTCCGGTGATCAGTGCATCTGCCGGAACATATCCCTCTGCAGAACCTGATCTGATTTTTGTCCAGCCATCCAGATATTCCAGCACTTCTGCCGCCGAGTCGCTGTACAGCTTCCCGACCCAGTCGCTTTCTTCATCCGGTGCGCTTCTGATATAGGTAAAATCACCTGTATCAGAAAACGCCATATTCAAATACTCTCCCTCTCCTGATGGCACCAGATAGAGATTAATATTTTCTTTTACATCTGTCTCATAACATTTTTCCAGCACCGATTCGATTCCAGCAACCTGTACAAACGGCTGCTCTTCTTCTGCCTCCTCTGCAGCCGAAGCTGTGATTGCTCTCCCCGGAATCATAATCATTCCCGACATTACGGAAATGACAATCCTTTTTCTGATGTGCGTTTTTTCCATTTATAAAACCTCCTTGCATTTCTGTCTTTATCTTTTGTAGGAAGTTATAAATGTTACGCATTTGTTAAATTTGTTACACAGAAATTATATCAACTATATTTTTATCTGTCAAGCCATTCTCCTTCTTTTCGATTGACACCTGATGACAGCATTACAGATTTTATATCATATAAATCTCTTTTTCGCTATTTTCTGTAATTATTTTGTAATATATTCTCCATACGTCTTATTCTATTATCTGGAAATATTCTTATTAAAACTGCTGTGACGCGCTATCATTTCTGCACCGGAGATCGAGTACCCTGATCCCGCCTTCTTTTCCATTCTCTGATTACGGTACAGAACCGGCCGGTTATTATTCAGCGGTGTGCAGCTTTCCGTAAGTTTTTTCAATCACTTCCACCTGGATTTGTTTGTTTTTTTCAGAAAATCGTTTGTTTTTTATAAAACCGCAGCTTTAAAAAATTTCAAATAACTGTTGACATTCTCATTTTTTTATATTATATTCTAATTACAGTAATCGTTACTGTTATTGTTTCTGAGAATCGTTTTTATTTACGAGAAAGGAGGATTCCCATTGGCAGCTTTGAAATACAGCAGACAGCGAGAATCCATCAAGCATTTCCTTGCGGAAACAAAAGAGCATCCGACTGCTGATACTGTATATCTTCATGTAAAGAAGCAATTCCCCAATATAAGTCTGGGTACAGTATACAGAAACCTGAATCTTCTGACAGATCTGGGGGAAGTGGTCAAAATCTCAACACCAAATGGAGGAGATCGATTTGATGGACATCCTGAACCGCACAATCACTTCCTCTGTACGAAGTGTGGACGGTTACTGGATCTGGATCTCGATATGAAAAGCATCGAAGAAGTGAACCGCCTGGCTGCGGAAAACTTTGACGGAAAAATCGAATCCAGTACAACATTATTCTATGGTGAATGCAGCGACTGCATTAAAAAGTCATAACAATATAACATTATTTCAAAGAAAAGGAGACTGAAAACTATGAAAAAATGGGTTTGTACAGTATGTGGTTATGTTTACGAAGGAGAAGCAGCTCCGGCAGAATGTCCGGTTTGTCATGCACCGGCTGAGAAATTCCAGGAGCAGACAGGCGAGATGACATGGGCTGCTGAGCATGTTGTAGGCGTTGCTCAGGGCGTAAGCGAGGACATCCTTGCTGATCTGAGAGCTAACTTTGAAGGCGAGTGCTCTGAGGTTGGTATGTATCTTGCAATGGCAAGAGTTGCTCACAGAG
>ERZ1643247.3307-NODE-3307-length-11512-cov-7.809549_pt1 | contig 11512 bp, 8 predicted proteins | sample MGYA00579264_ERZ1643247 | MGnify/ENA primary metagenome ERZ1643247 (study PRJEB29033, sample SAMEA4952262) | chicken gut metagenome | biome: Broiler Chicken; feature: Gastrointestinal Tract; material: Caecum | place: Ireland | collected 2018 | study: Broiler... | reverse complement strand
AAAGCATGAATCCCTGCCATAGGGCATAAGCTGTTTTTGGTGCGACAGCCCCTGAAAGTTTTGTAACGGTAATTATATGTCTGCTTTTGCTTCAGCTATAGTTTCCATTTCATTCAGCGTTGGGGGCATCCTCTGGAAAATCGTTAACAACAGGACTGTGAAACACTTGAAATGGGTCAATATCTATACATCTACTTTCATCTCTATCTCCAGAAAGATCCCACGCAATAGAATTATTTAATACTGTTAATTTCTCCCGAAATATATTTTCATTTTCCAGAACTTTAAAAACTCCACCTCGTTTTATTACTGGCTTCATGTCGTAAAGTCTCACCTGACCGTCATTCATGTAAGCATAAACAGTGAAATTTTTTCCAGCTACTGCCTGAAATACTTCAGGGAAAAAATCTAAATTATCACTTTTCATAAATAATCCCCCTTTATTATATCAACGGGTTTATCCTGTTCAATGGTTTGTTTTCTTTTGCCAACTCCCAGTTTTGCATAAGCTCATCTTTATGAATCTCAGCCCACGCAAGAACAAATTTTAATTGTCTTTTTGGAAGTCCACCTTTATTAATCACTTTTATTAGTTCTTGTCAAGTTTTTTAATTTGATTTGCAAAATAAGAAGTTATTCGGCAGGCGTCGCCTCTCCTGCATCTCTTTTAACCCAAAGGGTGCATGGTTGCAACGAAATTTACCACCTCGAATAACTTCTTACTCATTGCACTTTACCGATAATCTCTCCCTATCTCCTCCAGCACATCCTCAAACCGCAGTGCTCCGCCAAATAAATCCAGTGCACTTCCGATGGTCACATCCACCTTACCCCGGCCCAGGCTTTTCAGTTGGCGCAAATCTTCCATGGTGCCTACGCCGCCGGCGTAAGTGACCGGAATACCGTCCCAGCCGCCAAGGAGCGCCGCGATGTCTTTCTCGATTCCACCGGCCTTTCCTTCCACGTCTACGGCATGAATAAGGAATTCATCGCAGTATCCGGACAGTTCATCCAACACCTCCTCGGTGAGCTTCACATCAGTGAACTTCTGCCACCGATCTGTGACGATATAGTAGGCATCGTCTCTCCGCCGGCAGCTCAGGTCAAGGACCAGCCGTTCCCTGCCTGTCACCTTGACTATTTTCTTTAAATTCTCATAGTTAATCATCCCATCCCGAAATACAAAAGAAGTCACAATAATATGCGATGCCCCCTGCTCCAGAAAAAAGGCCGCGTTTTCATCATTCATGCCTCCGCCGATCTGCAGCCCTCCCGGATAAGCTGACAGAGCCAGGCATGCCTGCCGAACATCCTCTTCATAATATGGGCTTCCTGCCGGATTCAGAAGGATAATGTGGCCGCCGGTCAGGCCGGCGTCCCGGTACAGGGCCGCATAATAATCGCCATCCTTCTCCGAGACAAAATTATCCTCCGCATAGTCCCCTTTATCCAGAAGGCTGCCGCCCACAATCTGCTTTACTTTTCCGTTGTGAATATCTATACATGGTCTGAATCTCATAATACACCATCGCTTTCTGCTCTCATTTTTCCTTCGCTATGTATCTTGTTGATAATCTCATTTATCACATCTTCTGCGCTTCCCTGTCTGCTCACTCCGGCAATCATTCTCAGGACTTCATCCTGCATCTCGCGCCGGCCTTCCTGATGCCCCTCCCGGCGACCTTCGCGAAGGCCCTCTTCTTTTCCACCATTAAAGATTCTCTCTGAATATTCACACATCTCTCCGATTCCTCCCTTCTCCCGTTTCAGGTAGTGTACCCGCCGGGATAATGCTCCCTGGCTAATGTCGTCCGGATCGCTGGTTTTAAAGAAATATCTATTTGGCCTATATTGACACAGTTTCTCTTTCTGCAATGTTCTCCAAGATTCTCTCTATAATCCCCTCGTCTACTCCCTGCGCTCTCATTTGAGCTACCATCATTTGTCGCCCTTCGCGAAGGCCGGCCTGTCTCCCTTCGCGAAGGCCCTCTTCCTTTCCACCATTAAAGATTCTCTCTGAATATTCACACATCTCTCCGATTCCTCCCTTCTCCCGTTTCAGGTAATGTACCCGCCGGGATAATGCTCCCTGGCTAATACTATATTTATTATCTTTTTTGTATTATATCACAAAATATAAAAAATTTCCTATATTTTTTAAAAAAACTGCTTTGCCCAAAAGCAGCTCCACATCTGCTCTTTGATAACACCTGTATGACATCTTCCCACAGAGAAAGCCCCCGGCAGTCTCTCATCAGACCACCGAGGGCTCTCCATCTGTAACAGTTCATTTTATTATAAATGTATCAGCGTACACGCATCCAATCTTTATCCGTTCGTGCGTCTTCTTCTGCGCGCCACAACCACGCCGCCGACGATCACTGCCGCTGCCAGCAGTCCGCCGTACAGCAAAATCTGGTTGTCGTCTCCAGTCCTGGAAGAACGGGAGCTGCGGTTGGTTCCGCTGGATGTGTTTCTGTTGCTGCTGCCACTGTTGTTGTTATTGTTGTCGGAGCTGGTATCTCTCGGCGCCTGGGTAGACGGTTCCTGATAGTAGCCGTCAGCAGTGCCAAGGCTGTTGACGATGTTCACCGTTGCTTCGGTCTGGTCCATTGACAGGTTCACTGCCCCTTCTCCTGACACCGTATACGGGAAAGTGCTGTCCTGGCTGACCGGCACACCATTTTCATTGGTCTCCCGCACAACGTAAGTGATCGGCTCCGTTCCGTCTGTACCACCCAGAGGGACTTCCACCGTCACAGAACCGTTGTTATTTAACTTCACGATCTCCGTTGGGTTCGCACTGACATTTCCCTGCGCATCCTGTGCAAAAATACCGGCATAGAAAGTATAATCGGTCGCTATGATATCATTGCCGTCTCTCACACTTTTTGTAATTGTGATATCACCGGTGTAATAGTAACCATCCGGCAGATCAGAATATACGTTACTGATGGTGGCATCTCCAATACCATCCGGCTCATTCTCCATAATGATCACCGGCGCTGTATCATGCCCCTCCGCGCCAAGGACTTCACCTGCCATACAGTAGAAGCCATTTTCCGTGCCCTGCTGTTTCATATATTCTATCGGTGTGCCGTCCTGCGTTGTCTCAAAAATATAATACGGCTGATCGGAGATCGGGACATCATCAAAGCTGACCGTTGCGCTGTTCCCATCGATGATATTCACGGCTTTGATACCGCCCTGACCACGGTATGGTCTTGTCCCGTCTTCATCTAAAAACACCCCGATATAATAAGTAGCATTTTCTGTATGCACATCCTGCAGGTTTCCATCATAGATACCTTTCACCATTTTTGTGACATCAATACGTCCCATGGTCGTTACGAGACTTGCCTTCGGTGCGATAGTGATATCATACACCCAGCCGGTTTCATTGGCATAAGGCACAGGCATTACAAATGCACTAAACGATCCGTATGCGTTTGTATTTCCCTGGGACACCATATACATGCCCTGCTCCAGATCAGCAAATGTTACTTTGCCTTCTGCATCTGTCCAGGCAGTTTTTAAAGCTTCTATGGAATCCTCTTTTACTTTATCTGCCAGTTTTTTAGCTGCCGCTTCATTGTCTCCTGCATCCGACATATCGTTTAGATCAACATCTACATCTTTAAAAGCGTCTGTTAAAGTAAACTGAAAATAACCATTTGTTGTCTTCAGGTCTCCCACTTTATAAAGGTTAATCTGTACGTCTCTTTTACTTTCTGCCCCTTCCAGGTCAGGGAGTGTCACCGTGATACTTCCCGGTTCATCCGGATCATAAACATCTATAACCTCTCCGATGTCCCTTGTGTCGTCTTCCTCTGCCTGCACATTGGATACCACCCCAAATACCATGGTAAACGCAAGAAGAAATGCCATGAATACTCCATATTTTCTCATCGTATGCATTATCTTTTTCATAATACGCCTCCTTTTCCATTTCTATGGATTTGACTCATTCTCCCAAATCGTGGATAATCCACATGTATATATTTATAGTTAAAAAATATTATTTTTCCTTCTTCTTTTTCTTCATGACGATCCGTATCACCCCGATCGCGATGACTGTAACCGCCACGCCGCCGATCAGGAAGAACATGTAGTAGTCCTGTAACAGATCACCGACGGTATCCGCCGCCGTCTCCGGCTGATCCTCCTCACCGTTGTATTCCACCCTTGTGCCCCGCACCAGCAGCCGGTGGGTGTTTACGCCGTAAGGGGTACAGGTAAATAAAGTGACATAATCCTGACCATCCTCGATGGTCAGCGCCTGCTGCAAAGCCTCGGTGTCGTCCTTGTCAACCATGGGCAGGATCTGATCCACCTCATAGGCAAGCACCTCATCAAAAATGTGGATATAGAACTGGTCGCCTTCTTCCAGCTGATCCAGGTCTGTGAACAACCGGGCACTCGGCAGTCCCCGGTGCGCCGCCAGCACCGTGTGGTTGCTCTCCCCGCCGATGGGGAGCTTCGTCCCCTCAATGTGACCCACTCCAGTCTGGAGCACGTCATCGGAAGTGCCATGATAAATGGCCAGCTCCACATTTATTTTCGGGATGGAAAGGTAGCCCATCATGCCGTCTCCGGCGATGTTGAGGACGTTCCAATATTCAGAACTTTTGTCCTCCTGACCGCCTTCGCTGAACACGTCGTCACTCATGGGCTGATTGACAGTGATACTGTCATTATAACTTTCTGCCTTTTCCCACTCTCTGCCGAAATCTTCGGTATCAGTATTCTCTGTGATATCCTTATAATTACTAATCAATCTGCTCTGCCGGCAAGTATTCCACTGATTGGAAATGGCAGGATACGCCAGGATCCCGAACCCGACCAGAAATAACAGGGCAAACAGGATGGTAAAGATCTTTCTTCTCATGACTCTCCGCCATCCTTTCCGGCAGGTCCCTCATCTGTTTGTACTCTCTTTCGGAGCTTCCTGTCCCGGATAACCAGCACGGCAATAAATGCACCGGTCAGCACCAGTCCCACAGCCACCCAGAAAATGTAATTGGTATGGAGGCTGTTTCCAAACAGCGCGTTGGATGCCTCATCCGCCACCGTCTCCGCATCATACGGCACCCGGTGTCCCCGCACCAAAAGGCGCTGGGTATTCACCCCATAAGGAGTACAGGTGAGCAGCGTGACCAAATCTTCGCCCTCCACCACAGACAGCGATTCCGTCTGGTCCGGTTCCACCACAGTGATCTGATCCACCTCATAACAGAGGGTATCATCCAAAATATGCAGAAGGAAGTGGTCTCCTTCCACCAGCTGATCAAGGTCTGTAAACAATGTGGCACTCGGCAAACCTCTGTGCGCCGATATTACCGCATGGGTGCTCTCGCCTCCCACCGGAAGGGAACTTCCCTCCAGATGCCCGGCTCCAATCTGCAGCACCTCCTCATCGGTGGTGTGATAGATCGGCAGCTCCACATCGATCTTCGGAATCTCCACAATTCCCATGATCTCGTCGCCATTAATATTGAGACAATTCATATACGCCTCATCCCGATCCGACGCCTCCGCCACTGCGAAGGAATCCGGAAGGATCATCGGCATCAGCGCGTCATTATAGGCTCGCGCCTTCTCCCACTCTGCCTCATAATCAATCTCTCCATTGGCGTCCTTCTCCGCCACACCTTCCTCATAACTGCTCATCAAACGGCTCTGCCGATAGCTGTTCCACTGGTTGGCAACGAAGGGATACAGCAATACGGACAACCCGGCTAAAAATAAGACTGCGATTACTATGATGTTTAATTTCTTTTTCATCCGACCTCTCCTTATTGTTGTAACTTTGGTATGGTTAATTTCACTCATAAGATATCTCCGTAGAAAAACAGCCTTTTGTATATGTCTTCCTCCTCCACCTCAGTCAGCCGCCCCTTCTTATTCTGGAAATATCTCTTTATCTGAACGGCTTCCTTCACAGTTATCGTCAGTCAATACAAAATGCCTTGTTTTTCTCGAATAAGATCTTCTGATATGAAATAAAACATACCACAAACCTACCCTACTATGGTTAATAACTATTTCATAAAAAATCCTTAAAGCAGCTTGCTTCTTTCCCTTTCTTATGATAAGCCGAGGTGGGAGTTCCACCCCGGCTTGTGGTTTGTGTTAGTAACTAATTACTTCTTATTATTATGTAATTGGTTCAGCCTAGCGGCTGTCAAGTTCTCTCACCAGTTGATTAGTTAGCTTTCTTGCGTGTTGCGAAGAATAAACCTGCTGCAGAGATCATGATGACACAACCTGCGATGGTGAAAAGGGTAGTACCCATGCCACCGGTGGATGGGAGTTCAGTAAGGGTGGTATTCTTAATTATTGCTGTCCCCACATATGAGTCAATTTTAGTTATAGTTTCACCTTCATATGTTGCTTCATAAGTTGACTTTCTATTACCATCGATAGTAACTGAATAAAAATCTAATGTTCCATCGCCATTATAAGCTGCTTCAATAACAACTGTATGTTCTGTAGAATCTAACTGATAACCTGCTGGAGCCGCTGTTTCTTTCAGGTAATAAGTGCCTGCTTCCAGACCGGAGAAATCAAAATATCCACTTGCATCAGAAGTATCGGTCATTATACTTTCCTGAATAATACTTCCATCTCCGTCTTTCTGATATAACTGGAAAGTTGCATTGCCAAGTGCACCTGTTACTGTAGCAGATGTTTTATTTTCAGTATCGACCTTATTTACAACATTACCCTTTTCATCTACTTTGATAATTTCACTTGTTTTAATGGTATCAACACCATTTTCACCATTCAGCATACCATCAAGTGCAAATGTATAATGATATGTTTTTACTGGGTCACCGCTTGTTGTCGTTCCCTGATTATTAGTATATGTAATGTATGCCTCATTTGTATTTGCATCAAAGTTTACTGTTGCATTTTCATTTACTGTTGCATCATATGTAATGGTAATTGTAGCATTACCATTCGCTTTAATATATGTTTCTGTAAAACTAATGGTTGCTGTCTGGCCATCAACACTTGCTGTTACACCAGTAGGAAGAGCTGCTCCATTTAATTCAAACGAATCATCGACAAATGTCAGACCTTCACTTAACGCATCTGTAATCTGGAATGTTAAATTATTATATGCATCACTATAATCCGGAATAGTTGTTGTCAGTTCAAACGATACCGTATCTCCAATTTCAACATCATTTCCATATGCATTTTCAGGTACCACATATGTACCTTCCGCGATTTCTTTTTCTAAGGTTGGTGCATCAGAACTTTTAGCATATACAACCTCATCACTGATAACAAAATCACCATCCGCATCAATAGTTCCACCTTCTAATGTATTTTCTGTACCATCTGTATTAGCATAGGCAACACCAGCAAGCATCGGATTGTAAATAGTAGTAGCTGTATTATTAACAATAATCAACCAATATCCAGCCCCTACATCTGCCGTATAATTGCCGTCATCATTAATTCTTAATTGCTCGCCAGTAATAGATAACTTGCCAGTAGCAATTGCATTTGCAATAGCAGTAACTTCCTCAGCTGACGGTGCTAATTCATCATCAACTGTTAAATCAGTGTGGGCTGCGTCAGTTGTTATCAACTGTACAGGTACATATCCTGTAAATCCATTATCATCATACGCAGCATCCACAATCTGATAAGCATAAACCGTTGCATTCGTTTCTACATTTTGAACAGTAATTGTGGCTTCATCGTTCGCACTTGGAGTTCCAGTAATAGATACCGCAAATCCGGTTATGCTAAGTCCCATAACCATAGCCATTGTCATAAGAATGGCAAACAATTTTTTCATTCTCTTCATAATACATCTCCTTTTCCGGGGATTCTCCCCTTTGTTGTTATTGATTGCTATGATGTTTTCTTTCATCTTAGCGGCTCCCGAGGAGCCGCTGAAAAAATCGTGTCCATTATTTTCTCAGCAGCACCTCCCGTTTACGTTTTTGTCTATATACTATCAGCGCTGTCCCTGCCATGAGGAGGGTGCCGCCGAAGGTATACCAATAGATGCCCGGGCCACCGGCGGATGGGAGTTCGTAAATTGGCGTGTCTTCAAAGAGGTAACTATCCACCTGAATCGCAGCACGGGTAGATGCTCCCGGAGTATATTTGGTAATTGTCTGTCCGTTACTGTCTGTAATTCTTACCACTGCAAGGTCTTCTATTTCAATCGTCCAAGTCACGGAATTTACTAAATATCCATCCGGTGCCTTTGTCTCTTTTAAAATATAAGTCCCGTCTTCAACATATTCTTCCGCTTGAGCTATTGTGCCTTTATTCGCTTCCTCTTTCCACCAGTACACTTTTCCTTCTACATATCCTACAGGAGTATCACTATCTTCTGGCAAATATTTATCATAATCGTATGTGGCCCCATAATAGCTTGGAATCGAATCCCCTTCTTTTGTCAGAATAAATTCCGCACCACCCAAAACTAAAGGAAAATCGCTATCTGTGCTGCTTACCTTAAAAATCTGCCAGTCATGAATCCAGATGTTTTCAATCAGAAATCCATCCTTGGCATTACCAGAATACTCAACTGTAAACCCATCCGGATTACTTGGATATCTTTGAAGATTGTCGGAATAATATATCAGTGTTTCTTCCACACGGTATTCGTATGGTATGTACTCACCACTTTCATCTTTATAATATTTGTCAAGATCATCAAAGGTATGTGTCCATTCACCGTCCCGGTTTTTGTAAATATTTACTGGATTTTCAAACTCTTCATTATTTCGATAAAGCTGAACCGTAATATACTGCACATTCTCCCACATTTGCATGTCGCCAGACCACTGTTTTTCCACCGAAATATCAATGGTGTTATCCAGAGTATTATTAATTCCCGCATTAATAGTCCGGTCATACTGCAGATTCCAGAACTGCGCCCAGTTGGAAGTGTCTCCGAAATCCAGTTCCCATCCAGTGTCTGTCTGGGAAAGAGTGATTCCATTTGTGTATGCGGAATCTGTCGTTCCCCATACATATTTCAGGTTTACATCTGACAAATCATCTGATAGACTACCAGATCCCGGAAGGTTCATTTGCTTGATACTGTTTGAAATTTCCTGCACTTCTGCTTCTGACAGACCCAAATTTATAGGCGTCCAGAGTAAATAACCACTGTTACTTGTTAACTTGACCAGAAGCATATTATTTTTTCCGAGCAGATAAGTAAGCTTTCTGCAGGTTGTCACTCTGTCCAGATAAGAAAAATCAAATGAGCTTGTCAACTCCAAATTTGATTCAAACTCTTCTAAGTCACCAGCTTCTACTTCGCTTTCTTCTACAACAAAATTCGTATCTGCCGGAAGGTTTTCCCAAGTATGTGTCCACTTATTCGTTTCATTCAACGGAACAGTTGCTGTAATTCCGGTTGCTACTGTATCACCTTCATCTTTAATTCCATTATTATTATTATCCTGATATAAGGTAACATTAATGGCTTCCGGCCTGATATTGTCTGTTCCTTCTTCCCATGTTTTTTGCACTGTAAGTTTTGTAGTTCCACTATCCGCATTAACTTTGTGATTGGTAACTGTTACCGTGGCGTTACCAGAAATATTAGCACATGCAGAGGTAACATCACTGACTGGATTTCCATCTTCATCCAACAATTGATTTCCATCTTCATCCAGCGATGGTAATACTACATTATATGTATTCTCACTTATCGCATAAGTCGGACGGCAAGAACCATCTAAAACTTCCTCGACTTCTATTGCCACACCATACGGCAGACCAGTAATAGTAGCAGTTTGTCCTCCGGTTAAAGAAATTATTCCATTGGTTGCAGTATTTGAATCTGTTCCGACTGAATAACTGCCACTGTACGATTCCCCATTTATCCAAACTCTTATATTAAATGTTTTACCTGCCAAAGCCGTTTGATCTTCTGAATCAATTAACTTCTGGATTGAAAGAGTAGCTGTATTTTTAATTCTGTTTCTAAACACAGCGCTGGACAAATCACTGACTCGCTGCTCACCAGTAGAAGCTGATTGTAATGTCTGTTCTGCAGTTCCCTCTTCGTTATTTAATACTACATTAACAGAATCAATTGTAACTTCATAACCTTCATTTAATGATGCTCCTGTTTCTTTGACTTCATACTTATCTGTAGCTTTGAAATTTTCAAACGTTGCGCTTTGACCATGTTTCAATGTAAAATTACCGTTTTCATCAGTTGTATCATGATCAATCACGTGTCCATTTTCGAGGATATCATATTCAGCATTCCCTAATGCTTCACCATTTTTAGTAATATTAAACTGAAAATCAATATCCTGTGCATAATCTAAAGTTTGTCCGTCATCGCCTGTGACTTGCTTTGTCACCATAACAGAATCATCCGGAATAGTTGGAAAATTGAATTTTAATTTACAATTAGAAGCATTATTTCCTCGCTCAAGGTAAAAGAAATCAATGGTATGCGTAGAGTAATCTTCGAATTCTTCATCAAAAATATTCTCGTACATATTACTTACTGTATTGCCATTGATATAAACATTTCCATTGGCAAAATCAATACTTCCACTTGCACGGTCATGAATACCACCTAGATCCAGAACTAACTTATCATCAATATATACCCAGACATCATCATCACCTGTAAATTCAAACACCATATTATTACCATTAATCAGCCCATCCTGTGGCTGATAAAAAGTGGCTGACATCGTCATTCCAAAGTAATGATTTGCCTCATTAGCCTCAAATCCCCAGTCACGACTTCCAGACTCTACTCCAAAAACTGTTCCACCATTACTTTTGAAGCTACTTACAACATCGCTAAAACTGTCAAAAGGATAAAATACCCTTAAGCCTTGTGTCGTATAACTTCCTATTTTTTGGCTAGTATCTCTGTACTGATTACTGTACACAGTAAAATTCTGCGAAACAGTATCAAATTGTGCATAATTAGTATCACTATCAAAACTAAAATATCCATCGGCATCTTTAGTAAAAAGATGATTTGCATCTGCATAAACTTTTTTGTACTTATTTCCTGAAAGATCAAACAAATAATCCAGACTCTGACTATCATACCCATTTAAGACCGGATACTTAACTGTGATATTTTCATCATTGTATGTTTGAGATTTTTCACGCAAACCACTTTGTACAATACCTGGAAATGTCTTAATACCTTTTGTCCATTTATTCATATTCTCCAAATTTGTATCTGGATCTGCATTACTTAAAAATTTAAGTTCTTTATCACTGTTTATTCCACTGTCATAATAATTATCCTCCCCTGGATTTGCCGAATACCAGGAATTTTCCGCATTCTCACCACTTCCCAAACTATAATCAAATAATCGTAGTGTGATATGCTCTGTTTCATTATCTACCGTTTCAATGGTAGCAAAGTCTTCATTCGTTGTATAAATTAAATATACTTCATATCCCAGACTATTTCCCCAGTTATTCGTAAACGGTAGATATCTCGTACCTGTACAAATCTGGAGCAAACCTGTATGATAAG
>ERZ1643247.3306-NODE-3306-length-11513-cov-8.528714_pt1 | contig 11513 bp, 8 predicted proteins | sample MGYA00579264_ERZ1643247 | MGnify/ENA primary metagenome ERZ1643247 (study PRJEB29033, sample SAMEA4952262) | chicken gut metagenome | biome: Broiler Chicken; feature: Gastrointestinal Tract; material: Caecum | place: Ireland | collected 2018 | study: Broiler... | reverse complement strand
GAGACAGGACTTACTATGGCAGAATATTTCCGTGATGAACAGCATCAGAACGTGCTGCTGTTTATTGACAATATTTTCCGTTTTACCCAGGCCGGTTCTGAGGTGTCCGCTCTGCTGGGACGTATGCCGTCAGCAGTAGGATACCAGCCCACTCTGGCAACAGAAATGGGTGAACTGCAGGAGAGAATCGCTTCCACAAAGAACGGTTCTGTTACCAGTGTTCAGGCTGTATACGTTCCGGCAGACGACCTGACGGACCCGGCGCCTGCAACAACATTTGCCCATCTGGATGCCACTACGGTACTTTCCAGAAAGATTGTAGAGCAGGGAATTTATCCGGCTGTTGATCCGCTGGAGTCCAGTTCCCGTATCCTGGAGGCGGATGTAGTCGGCGAGGAACATTATGAAGTTGCAAATAAAGTAATCGCAATTCTCCAGAAATATAAAGAGCTGCAGGATATTATCGCAATCCTGGGTATGGAAGAGCTTTCTGACGAGGATAAGGCTACAGTAATGCGCGCCAGAAAGATTCAGCGTTTCCTGTCCCAGCCGTTCTTTGTGGCAGAGACATTTACCGGTATTCCGGGAAAATATGTGCCGCTGAAGGAGACCATCCGTGGATTTAAGATGATTATTGACGGAGAAATGGACGAATATCCGGAATCTGCTTTCTTTAATGTCGGAACAATTGATGATGTTATTGCAAAGGCGAAGGCTGAGCAGGCGGAAGCATAGCAGGAGTTGGTATAAATGGATACATTTGGTCTGAAAATAATTGCAAGCGATAAAGTGTTTTATGAAGGAAGATGCCGCAATCTGATTATTCCAGCGCCGGACGGGGAGGTAGGACTCCTTCCGCATCATGAGAACATGGTGATTGCTGTTGAAGTCGGAATTGCCCGGATGGAAGTAGAAGAGGGCAAATGGAACGAGATCGCTGTGGGAACCGGATTTGCGGAGATCGTAAATAACCGTGTGACGCTTCTGGTAGATACGGCCGAAAGACCGGAAGATATAGACGTCCGCCGTGCTCAGGAACAGAAAGAGCGGGCGGAGGAGCAGATGCGCCAGAAACGAAGCATACAGCAGTACTATCACACACAGGCTTCCCTGGCCAGAGCCATGAACCGTCTGCGCCTTGCCCAGGACAAGAAGTGGAATCTGTGATAAGAGAATAGCAACAGAAGGTTTTCAAAGACATATCTGGAGACGGGGCCGGGAAATTCCGGCTCCGTTTTGCGGATAGGAAAAAATAAGGTCCCCGGAAACTGACTAAGGACAATCTTTAAAAAGGATAACCCGCTTTGCTCGAACAAATCCTTTTTAAAGCTTAACGTCAGTTTCCGGGGACCTTGTTTTTCCTTCTATCCGCTCCAAGTCACCGGAATCCCCCGGCGGCTGTCTCCAAAAGTCGCATCAGAAAACTGCAGACACCGGCCTGACTCTTCCGGCCGGGATGTGTCGGAAACGGAGGGGGAGAAAGCGCAGAAAAGGGATGGAGGAGTGTTGGGAAAAACTGCCGTAAAGATGCTGGCGTGTGGATTTGGTGACTCGGAGAAATTCGTAGAAAAAGTTAAGGCCCGGGGATCTGATGGTAAGGCATGGAATGAAGTTGTTTGAGCGAAGCGAGTTCTTCATTCGGTGCCTTGTTTTTAATCAGATCCCCGGACCTTTAATTTTTCTGGAATTTCGAAGCGGAGACAAATCCACACGCCAGCATCTGGGAGGGGGGGTATCACAATATTTCCGCATCGGTTTTCGTACGTTTTCCCCTCCGTTCCCTACACATCCGCCTTACTTAAGGAGAAGATGAACTCGGTTCCTACTCCTTCTGTACTGACCACATTGATATGTTCATCATGTGCCTGGATGATTTCTTTTACAATGGAGAGCCCCAGTCCGGTGCCTTTTTTGTCTTTTCCTCTGGACAGATCGGATTTATAGAAACGCTCCCATATTTTGTTCAGGTCTTTTTTGGGGATTCCCATGCCCCGGTCTTTTACAGAAACGAATACTTTTTCGTTTTTTTCCGCCACTTCCACTGTAATCGTAGATTCATTCTCGCTGAATTTTACCGCATTATCAATCAGATTATAAAGAACCTGCTGGATTTTACGCATATCGGCGTTTACCGGAACAGCGCCCGGCAGGAGCAGCAGCCGGATGGAAATGTGCTTTGGCGTGCACACTCCTTCAAAAGAAGCAGCTGTGCTTTTTATGACTTCCTGGATGTCAAAACGGGTTTTATCCAGGAGAAGTTCTTTGGTGTCAAACTCATTGAGTGTGAGCAGATCTTTTGTCAGATCAGTCAGGCGTTCTGTCTCAAAAAGGATGATGTTCAGATATTTCTGATACATTTCCGGAGGAATCGTACCGTCTGTCATGGCGGTCAGATATCCTTTAATTGAGGTCAGAGGAGAACGGAAATCGTGGGATACATTTGCCACGATTTTCTTCTGATAATCATCCATATCCTTAAGCTGCACCGCCATATAGTTCAGTGATGCGGACAGATATCCCATCTCGTCATGGGTGTAGACGGGAATCTCATAGTCCAGATTGCCTGAGGCATACTGCTTTGCCGCTTCCGATATCTGCTTGAGAGGATTGTATACGAAAAACTGAAACCCCAGCAGAAAGATGAAGGACAGCAGGAAGATTACACCCAGACAAATGTACACGGAAACCATAATCTCGGAACAGTTTTCCTCGATCACGGACATAGGCGAATGGATCAGCAGGTAGCCTTTGGTGGAAAATCCCTGGGTAACCGGAGCCATGACGGTGATCATGTCCTCATCAAAATATCCATGATAAGTCCCTGTAATATACTGGCTGCCGCCGATTTCCGCCGGGTCGAAGTCCTCGATTGCCTCGGGGGAAGAGGTGCCTTCCAGGTTGGAGGAGGTGATCATGGTTCCATCGCTGGAAACAAACCAAAGCGAGGAGTCCAGATAAAGTCTCATGGCGGCAAGCTGAGCCTGAACCGACTGAACAGAAGAAGAGTCTGAAAAGTAAGACGGCAGATAGTCGTTTGCAATCAGCGTGGCTTCCCGGTAAAGGGTCTGGGAGGTGTCATCTTCCAGCTGGTTCTGGATCAGTTCTTCGGCCAGTGTGGCGGTTGTAAAAATGCACAGAAAGCCGAATATAATATACAGCACAATAAATTTTAAATGCAGAATGCTTTTCATTGGTTAATACTCCGGTGTTATTTGGTCTCAAATTTATAGCCGATTCCCCACACTGTACTCAGCTTCCAGCGGGGATGATCTTTGATCTTTTCACGGAGCCGCTTGATATGAACGTCTACGGTTCGTGTATCGCCGATATATTCATAGCCCCAGATGCGGTCGAGCAGCTGTTCCCGGGTAAAAACCTGATTCGGTGACGAGGCCAGACAGTAAAGCAGTTCCAGCTCTTTGGGAGGCATATCCACCTGTCTGCCGTCACACATGACGGAATAGTTGGTCAGATTGATGACCAGACCTTCATATTCTACATATTTTGCCTTTTCTTTCGGGGATTCCGCTGTTTTGGCAGGCTGATAACGGCGCAGCACGGCGCGGACTCTTGCCACCATCTCTTTGGAGTCGAAAGGTTTCATAATATAATCGTCTGCTCCCAGCTCCAGCCCCAGTACCTTGTCAAATACCTCTCCCTTTGCGGAAAGCATAATAATGGGGGTGGCGGATTTCGCCCGGATTTCCCGGCATACCTGGTAGCCGTCAATACCGGGGAGCATCAGATCCAGGAGAACAAGATTCGGACTGTAGGTTTCAAATGCGGACAGTGCGTCTTCCCCGTTGTGTACAATTTTTGTATCAAAACACTCTTTTGTAAGATAAAGTGAAATCAGTTCGGCAATATTTTCGTCGTCATCGACAATCAGAATTTTCTGTTTTCCTATCATAATTATTTTCCCCTCCTTTTATCCCAGTTCTACGATTGTAACTCCGGCGTCTCCTTCTCCGAATTCGGCCAGACGGTAGGACTTTACATGTTTCTGGCGCCTCAGGTATTCGTGGATACCTTTGCGCAGCGCACCGGTGCCTTTTCCATGGACAACCCGCACAGTATTCAGGTGTGAGAGAAGCGCGTCATCCAGATATTTGTCCAGTTCCGCTACAGCTTCGTCTACTGTTTTGCCAAGGAGATTGATCTCCGGACTTACAGAAAGGGATTTGCCCATTTTCATACTGCTTTTGGAAGTGCGGCTGAATTTTTTTGAAGAATACGGCGCAGGCTCTTCTATGATTTCCAGGTCGGAAATATTTACCTGGGAGCGGAGAATGCCCATCTGCACGGTTACATTTCCTCTTGAGTCCGGGAGAGAATGGATGGTTCCGGTCAGATTCATACTCAGAACTTTTACGGACTCTCCCAGTCTGAAATCGCTGGCTTTGTATTTTTTCTTCTGCTTCTGCGGTTTGACCGCGGCGTTGGCCTGGGTGGTTTTTATTTTCTGTCTGAGACGCTCCCGCTCTTTTTCCATCTCGGCGGCTGAAATATTTTCTTTACCGAATTTGTGGAAATTACGGATTGTCTCATCTGCCACTTCTTTTGCCTCCCGCAGGATTGCGTTGGCTTTTTCGTTTGCCTCCCGTATAATCCGGTCCCGCTGTTCTTCCAGTTTCTGCCGGCGCTGCTGGGCCTGAGCCTTGAGCTCCTCGGTTTCTTTTCTGTATGCCTGGATCTCCGCCCGCTCCTGCTCAATTGTACGGCGGCTGGCTTCCAGATCGGCGAGCAGATCTTCAAAGGAAATATCCTGCTCGCTCAGCCGTTTCCTGGCGTCCTCAATAATAAACTCGGGAAGCCCAAGCTTTCCGGAAATGGCAAATGCGTTGCTCTTTCCGGGAATACCGATAAGCAGACGGTAAGTAGGACGCAGGCTTTCCACGTCAAATTCGCAGCAGGCATTTTCCACGCCCTCTGTGGAAAGCGCATATACTTTCAGCTCGCTGTAATGGGTGGTCGCCATTGTGCGGATGCCTCTTTTGTGAAGATAGGACAGAATAGCAATGGCAAGAGCAGCTCCTTCCGTGGGATCTGTACCTGCCCCCAGCTCGTCAAACAGTACAAGGGACTGTTCATCTACTTTTTTCAGGAAGGAGACAATATTTGTCATATGAGAAGAGAAAGTACTCAGACTCTGCTCAATGCTCTGTTCATCTCCGATATCTGCATAAACCTGGCGGAAAACGGCAAGTTCCGAACGATCCCCGGCGGGGATGTGAAGTCCGGCCTGCCCCATCAGTGTAAACAGGCCTACCGTTTTCAGTGAAACGGTTTTTCCGCCTGTATTGGGTCCTGTAATGATCAGAAGGGTGAAATCTTCTCCCAGAGAAACCGTGATAGGCACTACGGTACGGGGATCCAGAAGAGGATGACGCCCTTCCCGGATACGGATGCGGCCCTCCTGATTGAATACCGGACGGCTGGCCTGCATGGACAGAGCCAGTGCGCCCCGGGCAAATATAAAGTCCAGATCCGTCATGGACCGGTAGTCCTGGCGGATTTCTTCCACATAAGAAGCGGCCTGACCGCTCAGGTCTGCAAGGATGGCCTGAATTTCTTCCTGCTCCTTTGCATAAAGTTCTTTAAGATCATTATTCAGTTTTACGACAGCCATAGGCTCAATAAATAATGTGGAGCCGGTGGAAGACTGATCGTGGATCAGTCCCGGCACCTGTCCTCTGTATTCTGCTTTTACAGGAAGACAGTAGCGGTCTCCCCGCATGGTAATGATCGGATCCTGAAGATAGGAACGCAACGATCCGTTTACAAGGCCGTTAAGGGTAGTGTGCACCCGGTCATTGATCGCGTTCATGTTCCGGCGGATCCGTTTCAGCTCACTGCTGGCGTCGTCTGCGATCTCATCTTCGGAGATAATGCAGCGGTCGATTTCATTTGCCAGAGGCGTCAGCGGTTCCAGAAGATCAAAATACTCGTCCAGGCAGTCGGCAGAGTCTTCCTGCGTATCGTGTCTGCCGTAAGATTTGGCCCGGGCTGTGTTTTTCAGAAGACGGCAGATGCGCAGAAGTTCGGAAATGCTTAAGTCCCCTCCGATTTCCAGCCGTTTCATAGACTCCTCTATGGGAGCGGCGTCGCCGAAGGAAAAGCGGCCCTTCCGGATAATTCTCGTAAAAGCGGCAGCCGTCTGCTCCTGAAAGGTATTGATTTTATTCAGATCAGTCATGGGCTTAAGTCTCCGGCAGAGCTGGCGCCCGCGGAAGGAAGAGGCCTCCTCTTCCAGAAGCCCGATGATTTTATCATATTCCAGTTTTGTCAGAGTTTTCTGATTCATAAATTCACCTGTCTGTTATTTCTAAAGTCTTTTCTCTTTTCATTATCCGGTTTTTATCCCGGATGTAACCATTTTACCCCATTCCCTTCCCTGTGACAAGAGCGCAGAAAGGCGATAAACTGTCGATTTTGTGCCTGCGGCAAAATTTCGGTCCGTTGCCGGACAGTTACGATTGAACAATCGAAATGAATCGGTTATACTATAATCTGGAGGAAAAATTATGCCTATGCTGCACAGGAAGAAACATAATCCGGAGCAGGAGAAGCCGCCGGAGAATACCGTAGATAAGCATGAAGAACATCCGCAGGAAACAAAGAATTCCGAAGAGGCTCAGAGGGAGCCTTCTTCTGCAGACAGCAGAACAGATGAAGACCAGAAGCCGGAGAAATATTCTTTCCTGCAGGAAACAATAAAACCTGAACCGCTAAGCCGGGAAAGGCTTTTCAGGCATTCCGCCAGACTTGCTCTGTATGGTGTAATTCTGGGGATTTTTGCCTGTCTTGGTTTCTTTGCGCTCAAACCCTGGGCAGAAAGGGTGTTTCAGGGGGATCCCGAGACCGTCACGATTCCGGAAGATGAAGAACCTTCAGAGGAAGAGCAGGAGGCGGAAAAGGAGAAAACCCAGGAGACAGAACAGAAACTGGATGCACTGAGCTATGAAGAAATGCTCGAATCCATATATCGTCTGGCAGGCGAGGCGAAGAAAAGCGTCGCCACGGTAAGCCGGACTTCAGACGAAGAAGACTGGACGGATGAAACAACAGGAATCGAGGATTCTGTGACGGGAATTATCACGGCGGACAACGGCCAGGAACTGCTGATTTTTGCATCAGATGAGGTATGCAGCGGCACGAAAAGCTGGACAGTTACATTTGCTGATTCATCCCGGTATACGGCCTCTTTAAAAATGCGTGACCGGAACCGCCGTCTGGCGGTATTCAGCGTTCCACGCAGAGAGATTTCTTCAGCTACGTGGAGCTCTTTGAAAGTTGCTGTTCTGGGAAATTCCAATCTGGTTCAGCAGGGAGACCCGGTCATTGCCCTGGGGAATACGTTCAGCTATGCAGATGGAATCGGCTATGGGATTATCAGCTCTACTGATTATAAGGAAACTTTTTATGACGGAGAGTGCGATATCCTTGCAACAGACATTGCCGCTGCCTCAGACGGGTCAGGAGTACTGTTCAATATGGAGGGAGAGGTTGTAGGACTTGTTATGTCTTCTATCTGGGAAGACGAAGAGTCGAATACGGCAAACGCCTATTCCATATCGGATCTCAAATCCGTGATCGAGCTCATGGCAAACGGCGAGAAGGTGCCCTATATCGGGGTATATGCGACAACAGTTACCTCCCGCCTGAAAGAAGAAAAGGGAATGCCGGAAGGCATTTATGTGATTGACGTGGATCCGGATTCTCCGGCCATGTCCGCAGGAATTCAGAGCGGCGATATTATCTGCGAGATAAACGGGGAGGCGGTGTCCAGTCTGGTGACGTATCAGAGAGCCGCGCTGGAGACCCGGACGGAACAGCAGATAGAGATCAGAGGCATGCGTCTTGGCGCCGATGGCTATGTGGATGTGAATTATACTGTGACTGTGGGCCAGAAGTAAAAAATAGAAGAATAGAAAGAGGAATGAAATGAGATATATCAGCGGACTGCATGAAGGAGAGACAATCAGAAATGTATATCTGTGCAAAGGGAAGCGTTCCGCGGAGACGCGAAACGGAAAACCTTATGATAACCTGATCCTGCAGGATAAGACAGGAACACTGGACGGAAAAGTCTGGGATCCAAATTCCCAGGGAATTTCCGAATACAGTGAAAAAGATTTTATCGAAGTATTCGGTGATGTGATTAGCTATAACGGAAATCTTCAGCTTAATATCCGTCAGATCCGGCGGGCCCAGGAGGGGGAGTACAATCCGGCGGATTATATGCCTACAACCGATAAGAGCGTGGACGGCATGTACGAGGAACTGCTGGCCTATATCCGGCAGATTTCCAATACGCATCTCCGGCAGCTGCTGGAATACTTCTTTGTAAAGGATCAGGAGTTTGTCCGCCGGTTCAAAGGGCATTCGGCGGCGAAGACCGTACATCACAGCTTTTCCGGAGGACTTCTGGAACATACCCTGAGTGTGGTGCACCTGTGCGAATATTTCGCGGGAGCGTATTCCATCCTGAACCGGGATCTGCTTATCGCCGCGGCTCTGTGCCACGATATCGGGAAAACAAGAGAACTGTCCGCATTTCCGGACAATGATTATACAGACGAGGGACAGCTTATCGGCCACATAGTTATCGGGGTGGAAATGATCGACGAGGCACTCAGAGAGCAGCCGGATTTTCCGGTGAAACTGGCCAACGAGCTGAAACACTGCGTTGTGGCTCACCACGGAGAGCTGGAATACGGCTCGCCGAAGAAACCGGCCCTGGCCGAAGCCCTTGCCCTGAATCTGGCCGACAACGCAGACGCAAAGCTGCAGACACTGACAGAGATATTCAAAGGCAAGACCGGTACGGAGTGGCTTGGATTTAACAGACTCTTTGAGTCCAACTTAAGGAGAACATCGGGGACGTAACAGAAAAACGGGTTACGTCCCCCGTTTTATGAAAGGATATAAATATGGGGAAAAACGAGAATCAAATGCAGAAAAACCAGACAGTTGTCGCCGAGATCACAGACATAGGCGTAAACGGCGAGGGCATAGGAAAAGTTGACGGTTATACGCTCTTTATCAAAGACGCGGTAATCGGTGACAAGGTGGAAGCGAAGATTACAAAAGCCAGGAAAAATTACGGCTATGCAAGGCTGATGAAAATTCTGCGCCCGTCTCCGGACCGGGTAAATGCCAGATGTGCTTTCGCCAGGCAGTGCGGCGGCTGTCAGATCCAGGAAATGTCCTATGCGAAGCAGCTGGAATTCAAGGCCCGCAAAGTCCGGGGAAATCTGGAGCGGATCGGCGGGCTGTCTCCACAGCTTCTGGATCAGGTGACAGAGCCTGTTGTGGGAATGGACAATCCTTTCGGCTACCGGAACAAGGCTCAGTTCCCCTTTGGTACGGACAGGGAGGGCAGGCCCGTTACCGGCTTCTACGCCGGCCGGACCCACAGCATCATTGCCAACACAGACTGCGCGCTGGGGGTGCCGGTGAACCGGGACATTCTGGAAATTATTCTGAATTATATGAAAGAAAATCATGTCCCGGCCTATGACGAAAAAACCGGAACCGGGGTCATTCGACATGCTCTGATCCGATTCGGATTTACGACAAAAGAGATCATGGTCTGCCTGGTGATCAACGGGGAAAAACTGCCCTGTGAGGAACAGCTCATTGAAAGACTGAGCGCCATAGAGGGATTGACCAGTATTTCAGTCAGTCCCAATACAGAACGGACAAACGTTATCATGGGCAGTACATTCCGGGTGCTCTGGGGACAGGAATATATTACCGATTATATCGGAAATGTAAAATACCAGATCTCTCCGTTGTCCTTTTATCAGGTAAATCCGGTGCAGACGGAAAAGCTTTACTCCCTTGCGCTGGAATACGCGGATCTGCAGGGCGGCGAGACCGTATGGGATCTCTACTGCGGCATCGGGACCATTTCTCTTTTCCTTGCGCAGAAGGCGGGGCAGGTGTACGGTGTGGAGATCGTGCCCCAGGCAATCACCGATGCCCGGAGAAATGCACAGATTAACGGAATTGAAAATGCACAGTTCTTCGTGGGGAAAGCGGAGGAAGTTCTACCGGACTATTATGACAGATACGAGAAGGAACACGGCGGCAGGCAGGCCCGCGCAGATGTGATCGTGGTGGATCCGCCCCGGAAGGGATGTGATGAGGCGCTGCTGGAAACGATTGTGAAGATGGCGCCGGAACGGGTGGTGTATGTAAGCTGCGATTCGGCCACGCTGGCAAGAGATATGAAGTACCTGTGCGGGAACGGGTATGAAGTGAGGAAAGTCAGGGCGGTGGATATGTTTCCGATGACGGTGCATGTCGAGACTGTGGTAAGACTACAAAGGAAACATATCTAGAAATCCTTGAATTTACGCACTTTGTTGACTTTTTCAGTTTCAACAGATTAGAGGAAAATCACAAGGAAAAGGTACTTGTAAACAAAGTAACCGTTGTGGTTGCCTTAGACCTCGGTACGGGGAACACAAAAAATCCTGGATTATGAAAGTGAATATAGAGCTATCAATACATTGATAGAAGATAGGGATACTTGCAGCAGAGTGTCCCTATTTTTTTATACAAAATTTTAAAATTCAGGAGGAAAAACAAATGGGAACAACACAGCGTAAAGAGCAAAGAAAAATGAAATTGGAAAAGGAAATCATCATTTTAACAAAACTGCATCAGAACACGGATAAAAGAGAACTCATCCAAAATATTAATCATGTTTTGAAAGCTCAGGGGATTCATCTGAATAGGAAAGTTAAATGGATCTGTAAAGTGACAGGTTCTCCGGAAGGGACAGTATATACATGGTTTACCAATGCCAGATGCCGGCGAGAGAACAAAATCCCGTTGTATGCCCTGTGTCAGATGGCGCTCGCCTTAAGAATATCTGTATATAAGTTTTTCAGAGCCGATAATTCTGTGGCGGATAAAGAGAAACAAAAGATTGACCGAAGATGTAAGTTATACTGGCATCTGCGGAGAAATGTGGCAGAAGATTTATGGAATGGTACTCATGCCGAAAACGATACATGGCAGAAACAAACGCTAGATATTAAGCGAGAGTTTCTGGACGGATTATATCTGAAAATGATGAATGACGAGTTAAATTAGCAAAAATTAATAGTGGAGGAAAATCAGATGACAAAGAACACAGCGAAAGGTGCAAAACAGGAAAGAAAAATCACTTTCAAGAACAGGGAACATGAGAAATTTTACAACACCTATCTTTCAAAATGCCGGTATCAGGATTCATACCATAAGGCTTTGGTCTATTGCCTGGGATTATCGGAAGATACCAGGCGCAATGTAAACCGGATCTATGACTTTGAGACGGGATTTATAAAGCCGGGGTGTCTGCAGGAAGGCTGGCAGACCAGCGGGAGCGAAAAGATTGTCCGTTTAGCGTTTAATCTCTACACAGACGGAACACCTACAACAGATGAATATGACGATACGGAAGAACAGATCACAGAGACACGGCTTTATTCTGTCAGCGATATATTCTGCACAGGGGA
>ERZ1643247.3305-NODE-3305-length-11517-cov-5.051736_pt1 | contig 11517 bp, 6 predicted proteins | sample MGYA00579264_ERZ1643247 | MGnify/ENA primary metagenome ERZ1643247 (study PRJEB29033, sample SAMEA4952262) | chicken gut metagenome | biome: Broiler Chicken; feature: Gastrointestinal Tract; material: Caecum | place: Ireland | collected 2018 | study: Broiler... | reverse complement strand
GTAACTAAAACCAGCTTTCCATCTGGCCGGTCCTTTACCTGCTTCCAAAGCTCCGCCGCCTCCTCTGCGGACTGCGGCACCGGAATACCGGCGTTTACGGCGTCGGGGTTTTCCTGGTCGTACATGTAGCGCTGCACGTTGCGCAGCTCGCCTATGAGCTTGGCAACCATAGCGTCGAACTCCAGGCGCATAGCCCCCCGGAGCACCTTTGCATCTCGCCCGTAGAAATTGTCAAGGCCGAACTGTACCACTTCAATGCTCTGCGCCACTTCGGCCATTTTCAGCAGTTGGTCACTCGGTACTATCACGTACTCCGGGAACAGCTCTGGCCACATCTCGTTCAGCTCCTGGTACACCTGGTCTATGTTCGTGCCGTAGCGAGTGCGGATTTTGAGCCGTCCCATATTGGATGTCCGGAAGTAGTTGAAGTCCGGGATATCCGCCTGCACCTCGGAGCCAACGTCAATATTCGTCGCACGGAGGTAGTCCCGCACGCCCTTGTACTGGTCGTAGAACTCGCGGTCGATGATCACCCCGGCGTCATACGCGCGTGCAAACAGCTCGTCGCGCACCTCCTGGCTCACCGTGCCGCTGTTGAGGTATTCAAGCTCAAGGTCATGTACGACGTCGCGCAGCTCGCCGTGCCGCTCGGCGTTCGGCACGCTCAGCGCTCTGCCAAGGCCGGTAAGCAGCGCGTTCTCCGCCCGCCGCATTGAGGCGCGAACCTTCGCCGGCATACGGTTGTATACCTCGTCGTACTCACTCTGTGCCGCAGTAGGCAGCACCGTCCCATCGTCCACGCTGTACTGCGCGTTCAGTGGAAAAGCGTCTCCGTCGCTCTTGCTCCAGATGTACCTTGTGCCGTCCGGCTCTTGCCGCACATTCACTACGGTCTCGCCGGTGTTCCAGAGCCACGGGAAGTCCTGGTAGGTCTCGTTGCTCATTGCCCGGTACTCGCTCTCCGTGGGGTTCTCAATGATCGTCTCCCCGCCGGGTGCGATAATCACGCGCTCGGGGTCGCTCACAGAATACCGGCGGCGCGCCTGTTCCCGCTCAAGCTCCAGCGCCCGGCGGGCTGTCTCGTTCAGCTCGCCGTCGTACTCGTACTCGTCCCAGTTCTGGCGAAGGTATTCGTCTACGCTCATGCCCTCGGAATGAGCCTGGTCGATTATACTCTGTGCCGCGCTGCTCTCCTCGGTCTGAGCATCGTCCGCGCCGTCAATGTAGGTGCGGATCTCGCTGGTGTCTATCTCTCCGTTGATGTAGCGCCGCAGCTGGTCAAGCATCTCGCCCCGGTCACGCTGCTGCGAGATGGAATACTGCGGAGAATCCGCCGTACCCACCACCTCGTCAAACGGGATTCCCTCGATGTTGACATTCTGGCGGTTGTATGATATATTTCCCAGTGAGCCATATCGCTGCAATTCGGTGGGACGTATTTGCAAGCCCATTGTCTGAAGCAGCGGTATGGCTCTATTTTCGTCCACATAGAGCAGTTCGCTGCGGCGCAGATAATTGAGGCTGTTTCTACGCTGGTATGCGCTGTTGACCTTTTGCATATCGTTTATGACAACGCCGTTCTCCACCGGACGCAGGTCAAGTATTGCCATTACCGGTTCGCCGTTCTGAGTGAAAAGCTCGCCGAACATCGTGAGGCGAGTATTCTGTCCACCTCGACTCTGGCCAGAGCTTTTAGCTATGATGGCCGGATCATCCAGCACTTCGGGAATACGCTTTATTTCTGAAAGCGTCATTTCCGGGTGCTTTTCCATTATGTCATTTACCTTCTCGCTGCGAAGATAAATGTCCTGCTCTCTGACGCCAAGCCCCTGCAATACGTCACCTGTCCGGCCGAGGATGAACACCTCGCCGTCCGGCCGTCCCCGGCTGTCCCAGTCGTCAATGTCCCGCTCGTAGTTTTCGTCGATGGAGTACCTGGCTTCATTCTCCACGCTCTCCGCCTCACCAGCAAGCGCGCCCTCTGTGTTGACTACGTCCTTTCCGGATGATATATTCTCCGTAGAACCATCTCGCAGAAGCCGCCGGGACGCTATTGTAAGCCCGGCTGAGCGACGAAGCGGGGTGGTTCTTTCTGTGTCTGCGTTCTGAACATCCGTTCCGCCCGCGCCCAAAAGCTCTGCTAGTCTGCCCACAGTCTGATTGAGGTTATCAATACTGAATTGCAGGCTGTCAAACGCACTGCGCCCTTCCAACGTTTCCTGCTCCTCAATGGCGTCCAGGGCGGAGTCGAATTCCTCGTCAGTGAGTCGGCCGGCGGCATAGTCCTCCCTGAGCTGGCGCAGGCTGGCGCGGCTCGGCGGTTCTTCGGTATTGGCCTCGGTGTCCGTTTTGGGCTCCGGGGCCTGTTCCGCGCTGCTCTCTGCCGCAGGTGCGGTCTGCCCGGCGGTCTGGCTCTGCTCGGCCGGCGCCGTCTCGGCCAGCGCCCTGCTGTAAGCGTCGCGAGCCTCGGCGACAAAAGCGCGCTCGCGTGCGCCGGCATTGCCCAGCCGCGCCAGGAGTTCGTTCAACCACGCGAGTATGCGCTCGCCCAGGCTCCGGTTGTTCTGCGTGAGCGTGCGTATGCTCTCCTCGTCGGTGAGCAGATTTTTCTCGATGTACTCGGCCACGATCTCGCTGTCTATGTCAGCGTCGCTGCTAAGCTGTACACCGTTGCGCTCGTACAGCTCGCGCTTGGACTGCCGGAGCTGCTGCAAGTCCACGCCGCTCTGCTGGATGTGATCCAGCACCAGCGAGGAAAGTTCGCCGTAGGCGTCCGCCATCTCCACGCTGTGCGTCAGCTCGTGAGCTATTATCTGTGCCACGGGATTTGTGCTCCGGCTGTTGACGTATATCGTGCCGTCAAGGTAGTACCCGTTGGCGACCTGAGCAGGTCCTGCTTCCGCTGCGCCGTCGTAGAAACGCACCTGGCGGCCGAGCGCGCTGCTTATGCGCTGTGCCGCCGCTATGTTCTCCTCGCTCACTCCGGCGGAAATCCCGCTCCGCTCCAGGTCATCAGTCGCCGATGCAAGCCGCTCGCGGACGTCCAGCTCCTCCGATGTCGGCAGCACCACGCCGCCGGTTTCAGAGGGCGTGGCCGCGGCTTCGGAGCTTTCCTCCTGTACTTGGCCGTTTTCCTGAGCGTTCATGCCGGCAAGGAATGTCCGCGCCATTTTGTACTGGTTCACAATGTTCTCCCAGTCCAGCGCCTCGGCGTTCTCGCTCTCGGCCATTTCCATGTATCTGGCGTCCAGCTCCTCCAGCGTGCGCACTCCCTGGAAGTTATCGGCGCCGTCCTCGCCTATGTACCCTTCCATGATGGAGAAGTCCGGCGCGCTCGGCTGTCTGTGCTGCTGTATGCTCTCGCGCACCGCGCCAGGAGCATCTATAATCCCCGCGCTCAGCGCGCCCAGAAGGAAGCTGTACGCCACGTCCCCGAAGTCTGCGTTGTATTCCTCGTCGAACACCAGGGTTCGGAACGCCGGTTCCAGAAGCTCCTGCAAGCCCTCCTCGGTGCCCTCGGATATCATGTTGCCCACCAGCTTGCCGGCAGTGGAACTCGCAATTCGTCCAAGCACGTTGTCCAGCGCGCCTATCTTCGACGCGATGGAGCGCACCCCGATACCGCCCAGGCTCCCAATGCCGCCCAGCAGGTACTGCAAGGTGCCCTCGCTGGCGCCGATCAGCGTGGCGTATGTGCGCGCCTCGTCGGTGCTTCGCCCCTCGTTGAGCGCCTGCGTGTACGCATTGCCTCCGGCGCTCGCGCCCAGCATCGCGCTGCCGCCGAGGCCTGCGACCCTTGCCGCCGTCCCGGCCGCCATGCCCGTCCCGCCGAGCGCCCAGCCGCCCAACGCCGACGCAAGCACGCTCGGCGCCATATTTGACAGCGTGGTGCCCAGTTCGTAGAGCGTGCCGAGCACCGGGCTTTTCGCCTGTGCCTCCTGCTGTATCAGGCTGGAGGTGTAGAGCGTCGGCGATGTTGGCACCGCCTCGCGGCTGAACAGCTGCTCGATACCGCTTGTGAACTGGCTGAGGCCGGCCGGTATCCAATAGAGGGCTTTTCCGAATCCGCTCATGTTCTCATAGTTCTGAGTGCCCAGACGGTAGTTGAGAGTCTCCCTAATTTCGCTGAGGAATTCCTCCGCCGCGTCCGCTCCCTGAGTGGCATACAGGTAATTGTATATGCCTATCTCGTCCGGAGTCATAGTGCCGTAGGCCGCGTACTGCGTGCCGGTGCTGTCGTATCCGCGCAGACTGTCCCGCGCCCCGCCTATGTCGTTGATGTAGTCATACACCACGCCGCCGCCATAGTACGGCGTTTCCCCGGCGTTCAGCTGCGCGAGGCGCTGAGAGCCTATTGCAGCGGAATTCTGCTCCCAGTCTTCGGCCATGCGCAGCGAGCTGTAATACTCCATCCTGGACTTGTCGGCGTCACTGAGCAACTGATCAATCCGCGCCTGGTTGGAATCGTACTCCCGCTGCAGCCGGCTCATGCGCTCGCCGGTAGATATGCCCGAGGCCAGCCCGTCAAAGTAGGGGAGACCCAGCTCATAGCGCCGGAGTTCATCTTCAATGGCAGAGTTGCGCGTGCTCAGAAGTTCAGCCTCGGCGGCGTATTCGTTTGCCCGCTCCATGCCGCTGCTGAGAATGTCCCGGTATCTGGTCAGCCCGCGGGAATATCTGTCGCGCAGGCGGTTATATTCGTCGCTGTCGCGCGAGTACGTCTCCAGCGCACTGTTGTACTGCTCCACAAGGGAGTTGTACCTGTCCACGTTCGCCTGCGTATTCAGGTTGTTTTCCAGCGTGCTCAGCTCAGTCTGCATACCGCTGAGGCTGTCTGCCTGCGTGGTCAGCCTCTGTTCCATGTCCGAAAGCTCGCCGCTCCACTGCCTCATGCCGGCCTCAGCCTCGGAGCTGGTGTCCCACTTGTCAGGGTTAGTGTAGGTGTCTATCAGGCCGCGGTCGGAAAAGCGGTTCATCGTGCTCTCCAGCATCTGTCCCACGCTGCTGCGAGTCCCACTTATCATGGGGCTGGACACCTGGCCGCCGGCCGAGCCGCTCTGTTCGCGCGACGGCGTTATCAGCTTGGTTTCACGGTCTTTTTTCTTTGCGCTTTGCAGGGCGCGCTCCGTCCGGCTGCGAGTGGTCTCGCTGCCGCCAGATATGGCAGGAGACGTCACACGGCGTGTGGCGTCCCTGTTGTTGCTGTCGTTTTCCCGCGCCCGTTCCAGCGCGCGGCGTGTACGTTCATCAGTAGTCATGTTCAATACCCCAAACTGTCAAGCACTCTGTTGTATTCGTCCTCGCTGAGCTGACCGTTGTTGTATGCGTCGACGGCCATGGCGACCTTGTTTTCTTCGGTCAAGCCCGGTATGCGGTTTATCTGCCCGAGGAACGCGCTGGCGCTCATAGTACCGCCGCCGGAAGGTCTGTTGCTGTTGCCGCCGGTCGTACCGCTCCCGCTGTCTGTTCCGGAGCCGGAGCCGTTGCCGCCGCCGGAGCCGGTGTGCCCGCCGCCGCCTGAGAGCTGCGGAATACGTATGCCCAGATTCTCCAGGCCGCTGTAGTCGCCGTACTGCGCCGCCAGCTCCGCCATGCCCACAAGCGTGTCGAAGTCCGTGGTCTGGTCGTTTATCTCGTCAATGAACTGCCCGTAGGCGAAGTCTCGGTCGGTGTTGTACTGCTGCAGCGCCGCGAGGTAACGCTCGAATTCCTGCGAATCAAGGTTCATGCCGGTCTGCAAGTTGTTGCTGAGCATGTTGTACCTGTCGAGCCACGAGCCATACGCGAAGTCTCTGTCGGTGTTGAACTGGTTCAGTTCCGTGAGATAACGGTTGAAGTCCGTATCCTCCTGACCCTGGACTACGCCGAGGTCAGAGAGCATCATGTTGTAGTCGTTGAGGTACTTGTCGTACGCGAGCTGCCACAGCTCCGGTATCTTGTCCGTCAGCTGCGCCGCGTAGTAGTTGCCGGCCTGTCCCGCCGCCGTCTGCGCATAGCTGGAGGGCATACCGCCGCTTGCAGCCGCCGCAGCGCCTAGCGCGTCAGCCGTCGCCCTGTTGCCCTCGCGCGCGTACTGCTTGCGGTACTGGCTGTACAGGGGGTCGGTGCTCGGGTCGTACGCGAAGTCCTCGCGGTTGAGTATGTCGTCGATAAGGCCGGTTATCGTGTCGTCCCAGCGGTTGCTGTACTCCGGCGCCGAGCCGTACTCGAAGTCGCCGTAATTGAGCAGGTCGTCATACAGATCCTGTATCGTCCCGGCATTGGTGCCGCCGCTGAAGCTCGGCGCGTCCGGGTACTCGAACATATCGGGGCTGAGTGGTTCGAGGTAGTAGTTGCCCCCATCCGCTCCGCCGTTGTAGCTGCCGTAGCTCCTGCGTATGCCCTCGGCGCCTAGGTTGGCTATTTCCCGGTCTGCGTCGCTCGTGGCGTTGTGCCAGTCGCGCTTATAGTTCAGCAGGCTCATGCCCGCATCCGGGTTCCGCTGCGCCAGCGAGAGGTCGGCGTCCGAGAACTCGCCCAGCAGTCCGCTGCTCTCCGCCGCCTGACGGAACTGGTCATACGTGTACCTGTTTCTTATGTTCGTTGGCATTCTGTCCCTCCTCACTGCCTGCCGGGCTGGCTTTTAAGCTCGCTGCCGCTGTAGCTCTCTATGACCAGCGAGTACAGCCGCCAGCCGCCCGTGGCGTTTATTCTCAGTTTGAAATGGTCCGCCCTCGTGGGTATCAGCGGTATGTAGTAGCTCCGAAGCACGTTCGCCGTGAACGGCTCCGCCACCTGCTCCCACTCTCCGGTGCTGTCGTACTGTATGTAGAAGCTCACCGTCGCCCCGGCGTCAACGGACATGCGCACCTGAAGCTTTGTGACACCCTTCTTGTTCGGGTCAGCCTCCACGAACTCCCCGAACTCCACCATGCTCTCCGCGGCGCCCTCGCTCTGCGCGTCCTCGGGCACGTTACTCGCAAGCCCGTTCAGCCAGAGAGTGCCGTCCGTATCCAGAAAATACAGATCGCCGTTCCACGCGAAGCCCACGGCCTCCGTGTCGTCCTCCCGGTGCCACATGCCCAGCCTCGTGTCATACATGAACAGGCTCCACTCCCCATCGGGGTCGAGCATGCTGACGTAGTATTTGCGCCCGTCGCTGCCGCCCACGGCGTTTTTGTATCTCACGGTGCCAAAAGCGTCGGCAATGCTCTGAGGTATCCCCCCGGAGTATGCCATGATACCGGTGCGCGAGAGGTAGAACAGCACCTCACCCGCAATGGCCAGGCTGGCGTGGCTGCCCGCCTCCACGCCCAGCGACGCGCTGCCCATCACCTGAAAATTGGACGGCCGGTCGCCGTAGACCTTGTATATCTGGTCCTCCTTGAAGAACACCACGTAGCCCAGGTAAGAGCAGCAGGCCGTGAAGTCCCCGGCGCTCCCCACGCTCACGGCATAGCTGTCCGTGCTCAGCCCGTCAAATACGTTCCAGTTGAACGGGTCGCCCAGCTTGGAGCCGTATATGGTGTCGCCCTTGCAGCCCCACAGCCGGTTTTCATTCTCGCAGATGAAGTCCAGCTCGGGCATCTCCCGGGAGATGGTCAGCGCGCTCTCGCTGTCCCCGCCCTCGCCGATAACGAAGCTGTTCTCGTAGAAGCGCAGGTAGTCCCCCTCAATCTCACGGATGACGATAGTCACGTTGTTTTCAGGATGCACGGTCGCGCCGGCGATGTTGACGGCGTCGCCCTCGCGGAACTTACTGCCCCAGTCCGCGCCCGCGGCGTATATGGTGTTGGCCTCCGCCTCCTCACCCGCGTATGTGCCGTTCTGGATAGTCGCGGCGCCGCTCCAGCTCGCGTTCAGGCTGCCGAACTCCTGTGTCAGCTTGTTGTAGTAGGCCATGTCCGGCATGATAATGATGTAGGCTCCTATGCCCGTGAACTGCTTCCGGGAATCGGTTACTGTTCCGCGGAGAGTGCCGTCGGCGTAGAAGCCCGTACCATCCACCCAGTAGAGGCCATCGTTGGCATACAGCCCGTTTGGCTTTGTCAGGGTTCGTGTTATGTACCTTGGCGGCCGGGTTGACAGCAGCGGCGCAAGGTTGCTCGACATGTTTTTCATGTCGTAGATCTCGCCGTCCATTGCGGCTAGGTTGTGGTTGTATCCGCGGAACTGCGTCTGCTGCCACTTTCCTATGCCGGATCCGTAGCTCACGCTCGGGAGGCTCATTTCCTCACCGCCTTATCAAAGCGAATAAAGGGCATAAGCGCTTCAAGCTGTGCCGGCGTGATGGTCTCCGGCGCCTTCGCGTTCAGCTTGGGGAAGCGCTCGGTCACTTCAACGTTGCCCAGCTCAGCACGGCGGCTGGCATACTCGTTTGCCTTCTCCGCGGTCTCGAATTCAACCTCTATGGCAGATTTCATCACGGTCTTGCCCTGCTCGTCGTGCTTCGCCAGCTCGGCAACAAGCTTTTTCTCCTCGGAAAGGTAGAACTCCACCTGTGGCCGGAGGTGGCGGCGGAGCGTGACCAGCGTGTGCGCCGTCGCGTAGTCCATGTCCCGATTTATAAGCGCCTGCACGGCCTGCCATGCCTCAACGCACTGTATCAACTTCATTTGTTCTGCCTCCTGTCATGATATAACCGTGCCGTTCACGCGCACTGTGCCCACCAAATTGACGGTGGTTTCAACCCCGCCCAACGTGATTTCATCCGGCGCCTGAATATACACGCTTTTGCTGCTCTCCAGGCTCATGCTGCCGGCGCTCTCCAGTTTCAGGGCAAACGGCGTGCCCGCAACAGTGCCGGTGTAAATGAACATTCTGTACCGGCTGTCGCCGCTGCCGCCCTCGTCGTCCAGGCGCAGACCGCCGGCCAGGTATGTGTCGCTCACGTTGGAGAGGTAGTAGCACTTGATTTCGCCGCCCACTCCGCCGGACGTGAGCAGAGTCTCAAACACTGAGCCTGAGATGTTTGAGCTTGCAATACTGCAACTCGTTATGTCTATCGCGGTGATAACGCCCGTCTTGATGTTGCTGCCGTTTATGGTAGTCGCGCCGCTCGTGGACAGGTCAGAGAATGTTACCATGCCCGTTATTTGTATCGTCGCGCTCGACAGCTGCACGTTGCCGCTCATCAGCCTCAGCACGCTTGACTCGTCACCGTTGGTTACACTGAAGGAAAGTCCGTTTACCGTCTGCGATATTTCGCTTACCTCGCCATCCAACGTCGACACCGTGGACGTCAGCCCGCTCACGGTCTGCGTTACCGTGCTCACCTGGCCGTCGAGGGATGTGATCCTGGAGCTGAGCGACTCAGATGTCTGGAACAGCGTGCTGATATTTCCCTCGGCGTCGCTGAGCGAGCTGGAGAGGTAATTCACGTCTACCATCAGGGTGTTGACGTTCCCCTCCGTGTCGCTCAGCCGCACATATACCGGCTCGTTGATGATGTTCGCTATCTCGTCCATCGACGACGGGTTTATGTTCTCCGCCCCGAGATTGGAGAGCGAGTAGCTCAGTTGCTCCTTCAGCATGTAGAGGTAATTCATGATTACGTTTACCTGCTGCTCGGTCGTTTTCCCGCTCAGGTTCGGGTACATGATATCCGTGTTCAGAATACTGCTCGGCATACCCGCTCACCCCCTTTAATTCAGCCGATGCCCACCTGCGCAAGCAGGAAGCCAACGACGCCGGCCACCAGCGCCGAAACTATGTATCCCATGAGCTTGCGCCATTTCGCGCCGTCGCGGTCTTCGAGCGTCTCGAGGCGCTGCCCCTGCCGCTCCTGCTCCTTGACCATACCCTGGACGGAAATGGTCAAGCGCTCAATGCTGGCGGTCAACGTGCCTATCTCCCGCACGTTATCTTCCAGCAGCTCGAGCCGCTTGTCCTGCCGCTTGTTCCAGTCCTCCAAACGGCGGCTGAACTCCTCATGTTCCGCGCGGGAAATAGGCTCGTCCATGCGTTAGCCCTCCTTTGGCTTATCGTATGTAAGCGCCTGCGTGCTGTCGCTTACGCCTTTTGTCGTCGGATCCGCAACCACGCCGAGCAGTGCGAGTACGCCGAACACGGCTGTTGCCAGGGCGCTGAGCGCCTGCTCCCAGCCGCCGACCTCTGCGGCTATATCCAGGCCAAAGAGCTGCGCCACAGCGATAACGAACGACGCCACGGCGCCTATCAGGCCAACCCAGAACGTCGGGTTCTTGAGCCTTACCTTCCAGTTGATTTTCATGCTTTACCCTCCTTTCCAAACATTCTCCACAGCGTCACCCAGAACTCTATGCGCTTCACGCCGTCCTGCGGGCGCTCGCCGTCGCTGATGCCGTTGGCCGTCACCCATTCGGTCGCGGCTTTCTGTTCTTCTTCCCAGGTCATTTCTTCGTCCATGTTATTGCCCTCCATTCTGGCGGCTACGTCCGCCCGGAAATCGTCCATTGTCTTGCCGAAGCGCGGGAACCAGTGCGTCACATCGCTGTGATTGCTGGCGATACCCAGCGCCGCGGCCTCGCTGTGGCACAGCACCGTCGGATAGCCCTGTGCGGTCTCCCCCTGCGGGTCGAAGCCATACAGCCTGCAAAGATACGCCGTGAACGCGACGGCCTCGTCATACGCGGCCGCGAAATACTCCGCATCCTTGAGCGCGTCCTCGCATATCTCGAAGCCTATGTAGCCGAGCTTGTTCGCAGTGCCGCCGGCGTGCCAGCCCTCCACGTCCCAGGGCAGTATCTGATAGCTTGCCACGCTGCCGTCGGCCAGCTTGCCGATAACCGCGTGCGGGCAGACGTTGCGTCCGCCGGGCTGATACTCGTTGAACGAGTTGCTGTACGGATTCACCCCCAGCCGCCCGTCATCCGGCTGCACATACCTCTTGAGATTGGGGTTGTTCGCGCCGGTGCTGTGCACCATCACGCCGCACGGGGTTATTCCCGCGCCGGTGATATAGCACTTGTTCTTGGTCGCCATCTGCTGATACAGGTGCACTTTATCGCCCTCCTTCGGTATCTCCTCAAACCACAGCAGCAGGTAGCTGTACACCCGCCGGCCGTCGCCGGTGATGTGCGTTTCGCCGTCGTACAGCTGCGAGCTGCCGCTCCCGTCGAGCACCATTCCGTCGACGATGCCCAGCGCCTCCATGCGCTCCACAATGCCGGTGAGCGTGTAGTTATCGGTGGTCACCTCGACATACCACTCGCCGGCGCCGTCGCGGCCAAACCACGTCCGCTCCGCCGGCCGGCCGACGCCGCTGCCGTAGTCGAGGCTCAGCCGCTCCCCGCCGCGCAGCGCCGGGATCGTGCTCAGGAAGTTGTCCACTCCGGCCATGTACTGCGCCCACTCGGGCAACTCGTCGCCGCTCCAGCCGAAGCCGAGGAACGGCTCCGCAAACTGCCGGCTCAGCTCCCGCCCGCCGGCCTTGTAGTTGCCGATGTACGCCGGCCCCGGATCGTGCCAGTGCGCGTTGACAACGATGAGCCTCCCGGCGTGCTTGTCCTTGTTTCTCTCCCACACCTCGCGCACATCGGTGTAGGGATATGTACTATC
>ERZ1643247.3304-NODE-3304-length-11517-cov-21.965713_pt1 | contig 11517 bp, 5 predicted proteins | sample MGYA00579264_ERZ1643247 | MGnify/ENA primary metagenome ERZ1643247 (study PRJEB29033, sample SAMEA4952262) | chicken gut metagenome | biome: Broiler Chicken; feature: Gastrointestinal Tract; material: Caecum | place: Ireland | collected 2018 | study: Broiler... | reverse complement strand
CAAAACAGGGAGTATGACAAATACCCCGACGATGTCCGCTACCCGAATATCGTTTCTTTCAACAAAGCAAAACGGCTTTTCGCGGAAGGCCAACCTCTCTCCCCCTCTTTTGAAGATTTCATAGAAGGCTTAAAATTCTACAAGGAAATGCAATTTGATTACGACGGCAAAACTTACGGTGTGCTGATAAGAGAAAACGATGCCGTACACTTCTATCTATTCCATTCGCTCGAAAACTACCAGATATACCCTTCCGTCTCCGACTTCCACGAAAAAGCCCACATCCACGGCACCCCTCTCTCCTCACTCTGGTCGGATGTCCTCCACGCGGGGTATATGAACGAATAATGTTCATAAATTTTGTGATCGCCAATAATCTAATTCTTATTGTTTCCTAACAACACAATTTCACTTTCTTTCGGTACACAACCAACTATGCTTTTCTGAAATTAATCTTAATTCCATTATCATCCAATTCGCTTTGTGTCGGGACTAAATGCATACCACTAAAAAAAATGATTTCGGAGTTAGTACCCCCATTGGCAACGCCATAGTACAAATCATACTTATAAGCGGGATAATCGTTATACATGTCTTTTATTTCAGAGGCATTATCATATGTAACAATCCAGGGGCATTGCAATTTAACAACCAAGTCTTTAATTTCGACATGGTCTTTGTGATTTAAAAAATTTTTATACAACTGCTTCCCCTTCTGATAGTATGGAGGATCGAAATAAATGAAAGCCCTATCAAAATATTTTGCGCCATAGTATTTTACAAAAGAGCGCACATCTTGGTTGTAGAGGTGAATTTTATGTTTATACGATGCAACTTTATAGACCCTTTTGATTAAATCGTCCTTATTGAATCTTACATCCATTCGATAGTTCCCAGTTTGATTATGTCCACCAATCGGGCCTGCACTTAATATTCCAGACCTATTAGTACGATTCAAATAAAACGTAGCAAATCCCAGTTCTAATGAGTATTTGCTATTTTGGGTTAGGTATATGTGCTTTTGTCTTCTCCACTCATTATCATCAAATGTTGCTACTTTTATTAAGTTAACAAATTTATGAGTTTCAGTCAGAATAGCTCTCCACATAGAGTATATAGCCTTATCATAGTCATTGATAACAATTTCATCCACTTCTCCATTAAAAAGCAATTCCAAACCAACTCCTGCCCCACCAGCAAATGGTTCAATATAGATTGGTGCAACAATACCAGACTTTTTTATTAACAATGATATAAAAGGAACAAGCCTTCTTTTTCCACCGGGATATCTCAATGGAGAGCTATTACTCATTTTAAATCTTTCCTCCGCGATCTCATCAATAACCATATAAAACCCATAAGTATTATAGCGCATTTAATCTTTAATGCCTACTATTTCTGAATGTTATAAATGCATTGGGCAACCAATCTGTCAAATCATATTGATTGAACAGCAATTTCCCGTCAATTTTGCTTTTTCTTAACAATGCGGGTATTACTTCCATCTCAACATTTTGAATATCTTCTCCACAACCATCCTCAATAATCAATTTTTTAAGTGGAACAAGCAATTTATCCTGGGTAGCTTTATCATATGGTAAGGGGTATTTACCAAGTTCCGCATAATCTAGCAACTGCATTGCTAAATTACGATCAAAGAGGTCATGATTCCTTTGGTTATAGTAATTATCCAAACAATTTTTGCAAGATCTAGAACACTCGCAATTTGTTAATATATTACGAGTCCTGATTAGAACCTTGTCAAGTATTGAGCCTATCAAGGAAGAATAACCTGCACCGCTCGACAAATTATCATAGAAAAACATTTCGATATGCGAACCACCATCCTCTTTCATCCTCGGTCTCCAACCACCGTTTATCTCGTTGTAATCAATATCCAATTCCAATGAAATGGCTTTTTTTATTGCTTCATGCAAAGTTGTTACAGCCGCTTTAAGAATTACTCTCTCTTCTTGAGTGGTAGTCCCGACAAGTCTAGTAGAGTCATATTCAATATCTAACATAAACATATCGGTGAGAAATTCGTATCCTAGGAAGATATTTTCTTTGACCGTACCTTCGTGTCTACATAAGGGTCCATTATCGTGATAAGGTTGGGAAAATTTGTAATAGCCAGTTTCATTATTCCTTGCGATATCAGCACCTCCACATTTACTACAAACATTAAATCCTAATTTGTTTTTCCCCATATTCACTGTTAGCACTTTTTTATCAGACAGTTCAATATATCGTATTTTACTGTCTTTATATCTGCGCATAACATCAGCATCATTAGGAACGTATGAATAATAAGGTGCCGCAGTGTAAGTCAAATCTTCATTTTCATCTTCGTGACGAATCTCTTCTCCTTTTACAGGCGCAAAACCCCATGGCTTCAGCATCTTTCTATTTTGCACCTCTGCCCCACAATATGGACATTTGCCATCTCGTGCATCATCAGCATGATGCCCAAACCAATTACATTCGGTGCACACGTAAATATCACTATAATATTCCGGGCTGTTAAAATAAAACTCCGCTTGCCTGTTCTCGAATCCCTTTGGCCTCGGATTAGAATAAATGCCTCCACTGCGATAGATCTTTTTGTCAATTGTAATGAATCTACCAGGAGCATATTCGCTCAAGGCAATAGCTATATCCCGGTCAGGGGCGTACTTAATTTCCCTGGGAGCATTCTTTCCTTTAGGCGACTCTTGTTCAACAAAAAATTGTACGACATTTTTCGGGAATGAGTATGATGGAATGAACCCCTCGCTATAAAATACATCAAATGCATTTGTTTCCTTATCGTTAGAGACGTACTGCGCTCTATGACTATCAGCAAGTACCATATCACGAATTTTTTCAAAACCTCTAACTGTTTGTTTTGTATCGTATGTTAACGCTTTTGCGTGTTCAATAAATGCTTCTCCAAATTGCTCGCAAAATTTAATTATTCCCACATCCATTATACTATCGTAATGAGACTTCATTTCCGGAGTATCCATAAAAGAATTTATTGCTAACATATTGATATGCCTTTGAAAAATTTTGGCATTATCCCTATCTATCCACGGTTTTCTAGGGTTGCCCGAAATTATTTCATCTGGATGAGCGAAATAGTGACTGTCATGAACCCCTGTGGATGCATAAGTTACAATGGTTGAAATTCCTGTATTTTTTCTTCCGGCACGACCTGCTCTTTGTTGATAGTTCTCGCGCATCGGCGGAATATTTCTTAATCCGACAGCTGTTAAAGAACCTATATCAATGCCAACTTCCATTGTTGTTGTACAACTTAAAACATCAATCGCATCTTCCCCATGCTCACCAGCATTAATATCTTGAAAACGCATTTCATATTTTTCAGTTCTACTACTTATGTCTTTTCCGATACCTTTATATGAAAGCTGCGCAGTGTGTTCCTCAGTGTCAATTGTATGGATATCGCCTTCGTTTTTTATTGCATCAAGAACCGGTATACGCCAAAAATCAAATCTTGCCAAATCTTTGTTGCTTATATTAACCAACTTTTCAGATGTAAAACACGCTCCACAATAATTACCAAAACTAAAAGGCGAAATTTTGCCACATTTCAAACAACGCGACCAAACAAAATCATCTTTTACAAGTTCAATTTTTACACTGGAAAGTTTTATATAATATCTGTTTTAATTGGATGATGCAAAGAAAATATCTCTGATTTTTTCTATGACAAGAGGAATAGCAGACGCCTCCACCCCAAAGTACTGAGGTAAAATCTTTATCAGCTCTTTGTCAATTGCTCCGCTAAAATCAAACGGCAAGCCGAATCTTTGCGCCTTACTTCTTCCCGGCAAATCTCTTCGTACATCATCCGCAATTGATTCTCCTAAAGCTGCGTTATCATCCATTACATCCCAAAACAACAATACCAAAGCCTTTTTTAATAAATCCTTATCAATTTTTATTCCTTCTTCACTCAAGTCGTAAATGCAGTCTTCTAATTGTTCATTTAAAGGAGCTAAATATCCTAATCCTATATCCTTGAAAGACCTGGGGCTTTCTGTGAAAAAGGTTAATAGCTGTTCATAGTAGCCTTCCGGTAAAACTGTATATTCCTGCGCCACAGCCGAATAATCAATGCTTTTCCCCCTGCTTTCATACCGAGATTTTGTTCTTTCAAACTTTCTTTTATCATCAGCGAACTTCTCTCTACTCACACCACTAAAAAACGATAACTTGTTTTGTACACAAACATCTAAAAACGCTGGATACAATTCAAAAAGAGAATGCTCGCGTCCGTCAGTCTGTTGTAACAATAGATTCGCCAACAGAATTGCCTGCCTGAAAGCATCTGCATCCGATGATTTTGACAAGTCTAGAGCAAGTTTTGCAGCATTTTGTCGTGAATCCGAAAACAGCAAAACTTTCTTCCCTTTATTTATAAAATCTGACTTTTCTGGTTGCAATTCAAATTGCGCCTTGGTTAGATTATAAAAAGGAATATTGCCTTTTGTTGAAAAATCAGTTGGTTTTTTCAATTGCATGGGTTTGCGACATTTTGGGCATGTCGAAAAAGTATATGACTGGCTGTTTTTATCGAATTTATCGGTGTAGACAACCTTTAACAAAGACGAGTCATTTTTTTCATTCAAGTACAATTTCCCCGTAAATGGGTCAAGAGTGCCAATTTTGTCGTTGCGCTTTCGTTGGTAATCATCTGGAGCAACATACAACAACATTTCTTTCAAACCATTAACATCGCCATCCAACCCTTTTTGCGCAAAAACATACCAATATGGTTGTCCGGGATTTACTTTTGCAAAAACTTTCAAATACAACGCTCCGCATTTTATGTGATTTACCAATTCATATATTCTAGCCCCACATTCGCATTTTTCCTTCTTAATCGATATCACTTTCCCTAACGGTAATTTCTCTTCTATAGAGCGTTTGGAATGAGGACAATTTGGATTTACGCACGCATATATCCCCTGCAACCCTCTCATAAACATATGTAACCTTACAGGGAATAATATATTACCATCCTTACTTGCTAAAGAAACGATTGACAATAAGGCATCTAATGCCAAATCCGCTTTTGGATGCTCATCAAAAATTTTATTTTTTATTACGGTATAAGATTTGGCCCCCTCTCTACAAAGCCTGTTTAACTCATTGAATGCCTTATATCTTGGTAAATTGTTGTATAACCATTCCTGTGCTTCCTCATAACCTAATGTGTCGGGAAGTTCTTCCAAATAAACAAGCTTTGCAAACGATTTAACATAATCCGCAATCTGTTCATTGCTAACCTGACGCGCCCCCACAGCTGCTAAAGCATCAACATTGATAGGGATTTTGGTTTCATCTGTAATATCTTCTCGTTCACCAAATAGAAACTCGCATCCAGCAGAATCCTTGCCTGTAAGTCCTTCATAAAATTTATTTATTGCCTGTTTTTCTGAAATAGGCATACTGGCTGTAGTTAAAATAAACTGAACTTTACCTTTGGTAATTCCAAGTCTAGAAAACAATCTTTCGAGAAGAAGAGCTATTTCTCCTCCAGATGAACCCCGATACATATGAGCTTCATCCAACACAATTAGCAACTTATTATCGTCCGACTCTTGCAACCATTTTTTTGTGCTATCCCATATATTGGCTTCCCTTTGACGCATTAACATATATTCCAACATAGAATAGTTTGTAATCAATATGTCTGGAGGACAATTTTGCATTTCGAAACGTGTAATCAATTCGGCATCCAAATCTGATGGCTCATGTACATTCTTCTCAAGATTATCTATAAAAGTCTTGAGCCCATCTTTGCCATATCTCGCGGGATATTTGTTTATACGCTGCAAGCCTTCTATATTAAACCTTTGCTGTCTCTGAACCTCTTCAGATGCGGTTGTGTCAACCAGAAATTCCTTCTTAAAACTTTGCGCCAACTCTTTACTGCTCTTCGCGTTAGGATCTCCAGCATAATGTGTTCGCCCAGTATACATTCCAAAATGTGGAATCCTGCTAACATTGGCATATTGAGTGAAAAAGCCTATATACTTTTCTGACCCCATAATCTTTCTAAACCTTGCTAATTGGTCGGACACCAAAGCATTCATGGGATAAATAATTAGAGTACGCACTGCCTTCATATTAAAGGACTTCTCTCTAGTTTTTGCCTCATCTATGCATTTGGCAATAATCGCCCAAACAAAACACTCCGTTTTACCAGAGCCTGTGCCTGTGGAAACAAAAATATCTTTCCCTTCTATAAACGATTGCAGGGCTTTTACCTGATGCGCAAATGGATCCTCAAACACGCCCAGTTTAGCATTTATTAGTTTTACAAAAAATTCTCTTATATGTGCCGGAATCTGCTTATCTGTAGCATTAATTATTCCGGCTTTTAACTTTTTATAAGAAGCCGCCGTTTCGATGTATGGCTCTTTTGCTATATTTGTATATTCAGAGCAATTTTCCCCCCAACAAATCTTCAGCGTACAGTAAAAGCGTTTCACTGTTAGCCAAATAATCTGATTTGATATAATTGCTAAGCCTGCTTCTGATAGCGTTGTAGTATTGTTGTACGCCTTTGTTATCCATTATTAATCTCCTATTACTTTTATTCCCAGATTTATCATCACCTCTGTGATGAATTCTAAAAATACATTCTTTACTAAAAACTCAGTTTTGTTTCCTGCATATTTGTCAGGCCATGACAAAAGTAGTAAAAGATAATATTCCCTATTAGGCAGATGCGCACTGAATCTTAGTCGTGAATACTCCGAATCCACTCTATGCACCCTCATTTTAACAGGATTGTTGTAGTATGCTTTCAATGCAAAATACATCCTTCGGTATTCGAATGCAGTGATTGTTTCGGATGTATCACTTGCCCTCTCCAAACAACAGAATATTTCTCCATCATAATTTTGTATTAGATAAAATGGACCAATTGCCGATTTTCTCCCTATAGTATAATTTGTATAAGCCTTAGTACTCCACGACTGTGACGGAGAAAGTTGCGACAAAGGATTAAAATATTGGATATCGTCAAGTTGATTTTGGGCTTTTTCAAATGATACAATTTCAAAATTTGCATTCAAATACTGATTTACCGTTAAGTTATCACGCACAATAAATTCACGCCACGAAATACAATCCGTGGAGAGGTCATTATAAATACCCAAGCCGTTAATTTCTGCATTGTGGACTAAATTTAAACTCAACTTTCGATTGCCGAAATCAACGCACCTACTTGTTCTATTTAGATGGTTTCTATTAAATTCGTCTGTGAATATGTAACCAGTCTCCTCATAAATATGGCGAATCAGCAGTGATAGCGAACTATCCTCCAGTGTCAATTGTTCTTTTGTTCCCGGATAAATCTCATTGTACTTTTGAATCAAATTGTTTAGAAGCTCCGTCTGATAGTGTTTCGTTTTACCATAACGATTTTCTCTACTTTCTTTTAACATATATAAACACCACTGCCCTAAAGCAGAAAATAAAACCCTATATGTAAATGAATTTTGAGACTCATTTGTATACGAAGTAATCTTCATGTCTTTTGCCATACAACTTATCAAATCATTCATACGCTCTTCCCATTAAAAACTCTTTGTGTGCGCATCGACCTATGTATTTTTGCAATGTGTCCGACAGCATAAGAGGATTTTGATGTTCAACATAAACACAATATGGAATTACGTTAAAAGCTAATTCTGAAGCGATATCTTCTTCATTCTTAAAAGTACGGAGCCTGCACGCCAATTTAAACGACCTTAAACATAATTCATCAAGTATTTTTTCTAACACCTTCCGATTACGCTCATTCGCTACTGGTTCTAACTCGAAAACACTTTCTTCTATAGTTACAGGATCTTCAGATAATTTACGAACAAAATTCTGACCAAAACAACTCACATTAATGTAATTGCAGATGCTGAACATTTCTTCAGACACATACATTAGTGACCTATCACAAGTAGCAGTAATAAAGACGATTTTATCGCCAAAATTTTTAAGAAATGGAATTAATTGCATTTCATTGTAGTTTCCAATAAAATTATCCAAAACTACAACTCGAGTAGATTCGTTAAGAAAACGACATATATCCTTAGTCGTAATCTCCTCACGATATTGTAGAACAGATATATTTTGAGTGCCTATTAACGAGTTCGCAACACACCTCGCCAAATTAATCCCGCTCTTACTGTTGAGAAGTACAGGCACACCACAAAACAAGGTTCTTGCAAGCTGATTTATCAGTAATTTGACACCGGGGATACTTTCTTGCAAACCAATATTCTCAAAATTATATACCAATCCTTCGCAGAATTCACTTATGTCAGTAGGACACATCAACGAAAACTCACGATTATGAAAAGTCGTTTTCCATTTCTCTTCCTCAGCCTTTTTCATGGAAATAATTTCTTGTAATGACGCATTTTCATTACGCAAATCATTATTTTCAGCAAAAAGTTCTTCCTCTTTCTTTTTGAGCACATCCAACTCGCATGTTTTCTTATCGAGTATTTGTTGACAGTGCTCTATTTCAATTTCCATCTGATTGTATTTTTCCTGATTACTTCGTAGCAATTGCAACTCATGCAATAATTCTCGTTTCTTCGATTTTAATTCTTCTATCATCTGTTTTTTGTCATTATTTTGTTTCTCCAATGCATCTTTTTGAGATTTCATTATTTCCGATGTATGTTTAATTTCATCATTTTCCTCACTTGCATCACGATAAAATTTAACCAATTCTGATATAATGTTAATCTCACTTTCCGTGTAGCCTTTGTCTTCTAATTTGAAATACAAATTCACATTGCTTGAAAAATATGATTGCGCCAAGGTTCTGATAATCGCTGTATTCGGCGAATTACCGCCATCCAAGTAGCGCTGATAACTCTTTTGTATCTCCAATAACCATCTGTTTACAACTTTTCTGATGAATGAAGATATAAAATCTCTATTTTTATTGGATGCTAAAATTTTATGCGCATCATCAAATTTAATGGATTTTGGCCTAAACCCCGGACGAATCTTGGCAAATTCATTAGGATATTTTTCAAAGTATTTTTTTATTTCCTCGTAAGGAATCAAAAAACATACACTGTCCATATCCTCTTCAGACAATATCCCCAAATCAATCATATTTTCTTTCCCTCGATATATTTTTTCACTGAACTGTTAATCATCCCCGAACCTTCACATCGCTTTAGATATCTGGATGCAATTTCACTTAGCGATTCAGTCTCGATCTGGAAATATGGTTGTTCGACTTTGTAATGTTTTAGGATATCATTTAGCAGAGTTTCACCCTGTAGCGGCAATATATTTTCTGCCTTCCAAATCCTGGCTAAAAGTCCTGAAGAATATTCACAAATATAGGAGTTGGGCGTCAAAATAATTTTTTCCCCTTTTTCTAGAAGTCTCACACCAACAGGCGAAAACAAATAATACCTATTTTCTTCAGGCACCGTCAAAGTTTTTACATAACAAGTTTCGGTGAAGTGTTCATAATATTCTGGTTTCTCAGAAGCTTCAATTATCTCCAATTCTGCATTCTTTTTTTTAATCTTAACATGTCCATTTATTGCCAATTTTGAAATCTTTCCACTAACCAAAAGAATATCTTTGCTGTCAATATTTGCGTTCCCATGCGGTTGCAATGCGAAGCTACTTTCCACGTATACAGCACTTGACTCCACAACCTCAATGTCTCCATTTTGATATGAAGGCGGCCAAAGCAATGTTATTTCCTCTGCTGTATCTACACCATATCCAAATGCCGCAAAAAGTCTTTCAACTTCAACTGTTTGCTTTCTTACAAAAAAAACAGACCCCCATACATACTGATTCATAGAAACAAAGTTAAAACTTCTCTCAATCTCTAAACCATCTGTTCTCTTGATTTTGTTTTGAATAATATTATTTCCAATCGATATTATTACATAACGAGTACCAGTATAAAGTGTTTCACCTCTTACTATTTTTGCCTCAAAATCCGATGAATCATCCCCAAAAACTTTAAACACTATGGGGATGTTTCTCCTAAAAAACATATATGGTCTTTCTATCGATTCAAAAGCATCGCAAATATAGTAAACTTCAGAAAAAGATTCAACGAGAATTCTCTTGCATTCATTCGGTAAAAAGTTTGTTGAATTAATTTTCTGAACAAAAAAGGGGGAAGTGCTTCTGCTAGTTCTTATCTTAAGTTTAAACCCTTCCTTCTCACTTTTTGCTATCTCAGCTTCATCATACTTAATACCAAAATAAAAACACTTCGTGTGATCGTTATAATAAAATTCTACTTTGTTTTTTCTGCAGTATTTTTTACGCGCCGTTATACCATATTTTCCAAGATATTCTTCACATTCAACCTCATTGTTTCCATGGCGGTGTCTAAAATGCGCAACCATACTATAGCTATGTCTTGCTGCAAGGCTCACCGTTTCCCCGCACCGAATACAAACATATCTATAGTATTCATCTGAGGCATTTTCAACCGCGGTAGCCTCAACGACTTCCTGCAAAAATGTATCATATGCCTCCCTCATATCACTTCCTCCACAACAATGATTGCTTCTCGCTTCGTGATAGTTATACTAGTTCTCGACCTCATGCGAGCTCAAATCTTTTTAATCAACGTTTCATTTGCCGGTTTGCTAATTAGATTCTCACGGTTGAGATTAATATAGCAATATCACGCGTCTACCGACAACTAACATTTGTATATTACCATTAATATTCTAACAGCATACGACAGCATAGTCAATGCCGAACAATCATTATTCGTACTTAAAAACTACTCTAATAACGATTAGTTTTTGCCATTTCAGGGCGGGGTGTAGCACAGGCGGCGCGGGGTCAACGGGCGTAAATTGTCGCTGAAAAATTTAATGTCTCATTGCCGCTTCGGGATTATCCCGAGGCGGTTTTTATTTGTAAGCTAACCCTGTTTTACATACCGCTTTATTTTCTATATTACCGCTCTGCTGTTTCACTTGTGCGCCTTGCGTATTTAGCGGACTGCCCTGTTGGTTAGGCACAAGCGTTCGCCAACCAGACTGCCCTATTTTCTCTCAACAATTTCCGCTCTGCTCCGTTGACTGCCGAGGGGAAAATACGAAATTTACGTTCTTCTCCGCCTGCGCTCCTCCGCTCTTGCCGAAAGGCAAAATCAAAACTCGGAGGTGAACTCTATGGAAAACACAGTTTCCAACTCTTGCAAAGCCGAAAAAGGCTATCTTGCCGAATTCGACTTTTTCGACGGTGACAATTTCGTCACATTCAACATCATCGGATACAACATGGACCAATCCGAAATCCTCGTCGCGGTGACGGATAGAGGGAAAATCAGCCTTGTCGCTTACGACATACTGACCGACAAAACCGGCAGACGGTATTTCGAATACGGCTGTATGTTCGACAAAATTTACATCGACGACTTCGTTACTATCGCAGAATCGCTTTAAGGAGAAACGGACTATGACAGGCAAAGAAAAAGCAATTGAA
>ERZ1643247.3303-NODE-3303-length-11524-cov-5.820037_pt1 | contig 11524 bp, 17 predicted proteins | sample MGYA00579264_ERZ1643247 | MGnify/ENA primary metagenome ERZ1643247 (study PRJEB29033, sample SAMEA4952262) | chicken gut metagenome | biome: Broiler Chicken; feature: Gastrointestinal Tract; material: Caecum | place: Ireland | collected 2018 | study: Broiler... | reverse complement strand
AGCGGCGTTTGATTTCTTTCTTTTCTGCCTCTGTATCCTGCATGTCTGAAATCCTTTCCTTATAGCTTGTAGGATAGGGGATTTTTCCCATAAAAAAAGCGACCACTCTCATGGTCGTTCCTACCTTACTCTATACACACTTTTTCTTTCTGTTGTGTTTCCTGTACCTATTCGCCCTCCTTCCTCCACGCAATACACCGCTATACACAGATATAACCCTGCTCCATTTTAGGATATCCCACGAAAATGGTATCGTAATCTTCCACATTGTCCACGCTGACGGTAATCTCCGGGCAGACGCCATCATTGATCTCTGCCTCCGCTTCTTCCTGCAGATCACCGTAATCTTCCACCCGCTGAATCTCCGCCAAAGTTCCGCCGGTCAAATCGGCAATCTGCTGTGCCACTCCTTCGGTGGTTCCAGTGTAAGAATAATAAGCTACCAAAACATTACCGCCAGCCGCATCAGTCGTATTATTTTCTGCTGCAGACGCAGCCTCCGGCGCCTGGGTTGCTTCTGTCTGCCCGGTACTTTCCTGTCCGGTACTTGTTTCCGCAGCCGGAGAAGACGTGTCAGACGGCGTCTGTCCGGAAGAGCATCCGACCGCTGCAAGAACAAGGAAACATGCCATTAAAATCGCTGCAATACTTCGTTTTCTTTTCATGTGGGAATCTCCTTTCACAATAAGCCACATACAGTTACTTAATTCCTTTGTGTTGATTTTTCCTCATGTTTGCATTATAATTTGATTATGGGTCAAAAGCAATGACCACTCCTTTTTCTTTTGCGGTTTATGCCGCACACGACAGCAATCATGTGTATTTACAGGAGGTTTGAAAGAAATATGAAAGAAACTACCAGAAAAAAAGAAGATCTGCGGGTGAGAAAAACCCGCGAGGCGATTCACCAGACTTTTAAAGAAATGATCTGTGAGATGGATTATAACGAAATTACTATCAAGGAACTGACCGCGCGGGCTCAGATTAACCGAAAGACATTTTATCTGCATTACGCAGGGCTTGACGACCTGCTGGAAGAACTTCAGAACGAACTTGCCGACAATTTTATTAAAAGAAAGGTATCCTACAGCAACATGAATGACATCAGAGCTTTAATCCGGCTATTCTTTGAACATGCCGCTCACATGCCGCTCTTCCACGAAAGACTTCTGTGCAGCGGCAGCTATCAGCCTGTCTGGGAAAAAATCAATAAAAAAATAATGGAACACAGACGGGAAACCAACAGAGGAGTCTTCCAGATGGACGAATACGCGGAGAACCTGGTCTTTGCCTACTACGGCGCCAACTCCACGCTGCTCTACCGTCAGTGGGTGGCCGACGGCAAAAAACTTCCTCTGGAAGACCTGATTGAAATCGCCACGAAGCTTATCTGCAACGGCATGTCCAGCGTAGTGCCAAATGGCGAGAATAAATAAAGCCTCCCGAAGATTTTTTATTCTCCGAAATATTCTTTTATTTCCTGCATCCGCGCTCCCTGTTCCACATGGAACGGGCAGCGGGAATCGCAGTGGCCGCAGCCCCATCAACTACAAAATAGATAAGAGTATTTTCTTCTTTGCTGCAAAAGAATATCTTTCACTCTGTTTTTTATTTCTTTTGGAAAATAAACGTACGTTTTTTCACCCATTATAACCATTTTTTACCTCTCAATCTGAATCCAAAACCTGTCTTCTGCCATTCTTCCTTTTGTTTTCTGAATAATCATAAACGGGTCATAAAAAGGAAGATTCAGTTCTTTCAATATGATTTTCATTTTATCCCGCGACGAAGGAAAACACCGTGATCCAAGAAATGCTTCATAATCTTTATAATCTGGATGTTCGTTTCTTCCAAAAGCGCAAAATAATGGATCTGTGACATAATTTTTTATACGGATCTGACGCTGTCTGTCATCCACATCTACAATCGTACATAATTGATCATCATGATGATATTTCAGACGCAAAGGCATCTTTTTCTCCGGAATTTCCATCTCTTCCAACAGCCAGCTTCTTTCCCGAAGAATGTTCAAAAGAGCTGCTCCTGCCCCTTTTACCTCTCCTCCGCTGCTTTCCCAGTGTTCTACTGTTTTGACTGACACATTTACTAATTTTGCAAAATCCTTCTGCTTCAAATTTAGTTTTTTCCGTATTCGCTTTATTTCTTCCGAAGAAAACGTTTTCTGAATTGCAAATTCCATTTTTTACCCCGTCTTTCTGTTGCAAATGAACACTCTTATTTTTATTTGTCTCAATTTATATTTTAACTCTGATGTTCTTTCATATAAGGTTTTCCTCAGAATAGCATATAAAAACCCTAAAAACAAGGGATTTTCTTCAATTTTATCCCTCATTTTTAGGGTTTTTCTTTTGTGTGTTATTAAAGCCCGTTCAATCTCTTTAAAGATTTCCCCGCAATCCTGTGATGTCGGCGCTCTCTTTCAGTCCCTCAATGCTCTCCCGCATCACATCGTCCAGTTCCATGCCGAGCATCTCGCTGCCCTGGCGGATTACGTCGCGGTTCACGCCGGCGGCAAAGGATTTGGACTTAAATTTCTTTTTGAGAGATTTCAGCTCCAGATCCAGAACACTTTTGGACGGGCGCATGAGACAGGCCGCATGGATGAGCCCGGTCAGCTCATCGACAGTGTAAAGGGTCTTTTCCATGGCGCTTTCCGGTTTCACATCGGTGCAGATGCCATAGCCATGGCAATTCATGGCGCGGATGTAAACCGGATCAATGCCCTTTTCTTCCATGATCTCCGTGGCCTTCTTACAATGTTCCTCCGGATACTTCTCATAATCCAGGTCATGGAGCAGCCCTGCCACTCCCCAGACTTCCTCATCTTCTCCGGCCAACTTTGCGAAATGCCGCATGACCGCCTCCACCATCAGCGCATGCTGCTGGAGAGCCGGAGTCTCCGTGTACTCCGTCAGCAAGCTCCAGGCATCTTCTCTCGCTAATTTTTCCATGTATATTACCTTCTTTCTTTTTGTCTCACATATCATCAACTGTAAACCCGGAATAGATGGCTTCCACCGTATCGCCCAGCTCCTCCTTGAGAATCTCCAGGGCGCGGTCTCCGGTACAATGTCCGGTATAGATTTTCCGGATTCCTGTCCGGCGAACCCGCTCCGCCAGCGCCCGGACGTCTTCGTCGGCGGATTCTTGGAGATGCAGTCCGGTTTCTCAGGAAATGTTTCGCCCACCTCCCGGATAATATTGTCCGCACCGCCGTGGGAGCAGCTGTTGAATATTACCAGACCCCGGCTGGTATCAAAGACAAGGCTTTGCTCATGGGTGAAGGCATCCGGCGACCAGAGGCCCTCTGCCTCCCGGTACATATGGGCTTTTTCTCCCAGTTTTTCAAGTCCCTCTGTTTTATGGGGCAGAAGATATACGCCCGGCGCCAGTTCCACATCGCCTTCCACATATTTCAGTCGGTCTGCGTATTCCTCCAGAAATCCTTCCCGGATACCGATGTATTTGTAACCCGTTCCCTCTTTCTTAAAACAATTTTCTTCTGAACCGGCCCGCAGGTACACCGGCGCATGGTCGTTTTCCTCAAAAAATGCAGCGAGGCCATCAGCGTGATCATAATGAGCGTGGGACAGCACGCCAAAATCAATGGCATTCAGATCAACGCCCATCATCCTGGCATTCCGGGCAAAAGCACCCGAGGTGCCGCCGTCCAGCAGAATCTTTTTATCCCTGTACTCAATGTAGACCGACAATCCCCACTCACAGAGCAATTCATTTTTTGAAATATTGTCAATCAAAACTTTTACTAACATCCCATATCCCCCATTTATCTCTCATAAAACTCCTTGATCTTATCCAGACGGCTGCTCATGTTCATAAGAAGCTCATCAAGCAGAGTAATGGCAGTCATGGACTCCACCACAACAACGGCGCGCGGCACGATGACCGGATCATGGCGCCCGTGAATACTGATTTCTCTTTCTTCTCCGTGGATGTCCACCGTCTTCTGGGTGGAGGCGATGGACGCCGTCGGCTTAAAGGCCGCCCGCAGGAAAATTTCCGTACCGTCGCTCATGCCTCCCAGGATTCCGCCGGCATGATTGGTCTCCTTGTCCACCTTGCCATCCCGCATACAGAATGGGTCGTTATTCTTAGAACCTGTGGAGCAGGTGACGGCGAATCCGTCGCCAATCTCAACGCCCTTTACAGCCCCGATGGACAAGATTGCCTGTCCCAGTTTCGCGTCCAGCTTATCAAACACCGGCTCGCCCACGCCGGCAGGCATACCGCTCACCCGGCAGGCTACGATGCCTCCGCAGGAATCTTTTTCCCTCATCCGCTGTTCCACAAATTCCGCAGCTTTCTCCGCCGCTTCGGCATCCGGCATATAAAATGGATTCTCATCCCGCACCGACGGATTCCAATGTTCTTTATCAATGCTGTGCGGCCCGATTGCCTCCGTGTAAGCAAAAACTTCTATTCCCATTTCTTTCAGAATCTTCGCCGCGATGGCTCCTCCCGCCACTCTGGCGATGGTCTCCCTGCCCGAAGAACGGCCGCCGCCCCGGTAATCCCGGAAACCATATTTGCTGTCAAAGGTATAATCCGCATGTCCCGGACGATAAATGTCCATAATGTTGGAGTAATCCTTAGAACGCTGGTCTTTATTAAACACTACCATGGAAATCGGCGTTCCCGTGGTCTTTCCCTCAAAGATTCCAGAGAGAATCTCCACCTGGTCGCCCTCATTTCTCTTGGTGGTATACCGGGACTGTCCCGGTTTTCTTCTGTCTAAATACTTCTGAATATCTTCCTCACAGAGGGGCAGCCCCGCCGGACAGCCGTCCACCACCACGCCGACGCCCTTTCCGTGGGTCTCTCCCCATGTTGTAATACGAAATAATGTTCCAAATGTTGAACCTGCCATTGTAGGTCTCCTCTCGTTTTCTTTTTTTGTAACTATTCAGCCATGCGCTATTCAGGGCAAAAGCAACGATTTTTTATTTCCAGATCACATCCGGCGCCTTTCTCGGCGCTGTCCGGACGTAATGTCTTGCCGGATATCCCAGAAGCATACAAGCGCGGATAGTCCGGTCCCCGATGCCCAGCCATTGTTTCAGCTCCTCATTGACGTCACTGATTCTGGCCAAATACCCATTATACAACACGCCCAGTCCCAGGGAAACCGCCATGGTCTCCATGTTCTGCGCTGCCAGTCCCGCATCCAACGGGGAATCCGACACAATATAGAGCACTGCCGGCGCATTTCTAAAAAGATAATCGTCTGCAGCGTCTTTTTTCCTGCTCTGATTAAACATAATGTACGGAAGAAGGGCTTTGTCAATCTCCCTGATATCTTTCTTTGAAATGTCGTCAATAAACTGCCAGACCTTATCCTTAAGGGTCGTCAGTTCCTTTTGCACAAACACAAAACCGTTGCTCTGGCTGTTTTTTGCCGTAGCGGTGTACCGGCCCGCCTGCACCAGCTGACGCAGCACACTCTCTTCCACCTGTTCCTGTTTATAATCCCGGATACTCCGGCGGAACTTTATGCTGTGAAGCACCTGCTCCGGCTGCAGAGTAAAGCTGTCCGCATCATATTCTTCCACATCGTCCATATCATACTCCGGAATACTGACTGCTCCCTTCGGACAGACCGCCACGCAGTGTCCGCACTGCATACACTCCTTTTTGACACTGGCCTTCTCCTCCATTTCAATATTTAAGGTAATACAATCGGCCGCACACAGACCGCAGCCGATACATTTCTTTTCATCAATTACTACCATGTCGTTCCTCCGTTCTCGATTAAAACCAAATCCCGGCAGTTTTTTGCTTCATACTCCCCGTCCTGCAGATTCCGATTGGCACCTTTCTCAAACCTCCGGGATGTTTCCTCCATAATATTCCATAATATCTTTTTTTAATTTCGCAATTGCCGGAATATATTCTTTTAAAATAACCTGCACCAGACGTCCCGCAGCCTGCCCGTCATAAATATGCGTCATATCATTCCTGGCCCGGAGCATGGAAAGCCAGACAGCCTCGTCCACAAAAGAAAAAACCTTATAGGCTTCTTTAATGATCACACGGGGTGAACCGACAGCCGAAGCCTCCACTCCTTCATATCGAAGCAATTCTTTTAACACTTTCCACCCCAGCTCGAATTGAACAAAAAATTTATCGATAATTCCACTGATAATAAATTCATTGCTCAAATCTTCTTCACCGGCTTTACAGAGTACCGCAAGATTCGAAATATAATTATCAAACTTCTTCATATAATATAATTCCTTCCCTGTCAATGGATTCCCGCAATTCTTCCTGCACTCCCTTGTCCATGTCGATCACGTCGTATTTCAGGAGCGTTGATGTCTCTTCGTCCACATCAAAGGCAAAATTCTGGATATCTCCACCCCAGACTGCCAGATCAATATCACTGGCTCTCCAGTAATCTCCCCTGGCCCGGGAGCCGAAAAGCACAACCTTTTTTATCCCGTTCTTCCGGGCAAAATTCCGGATTTCTTCTATTACAATGGGCCTGATTCCTGTTTCTTTTAGTTTAGGCTCGAGTCCGATTTTCTTCATTGAATTCCTCCCTGCCGCCAAAAAAATCCATTCTCAGTCCTCTTCCAACATAAACATCAAAATAGAAAGCACTGCCATTCCCGCCGTCTCCGTGCGGAGAATCCGATGGCCCAGGGTGATGGTCTGCGCGCCGGCTTCAGCGGCCTGTTCCACCTCTTCTTTCTGAAAGCCGCCTTCCGGCCCGATGTAAATGCCAAGGCTCTGCCTTCCTTTCACCGAAGCCAGCACCTCTCTGGAATGACCGATGCCTTCGGCATCTTCGTAAGGAAGCAGAAGCATATCAAGACTTTTGCCATATTCCACAGCTTCCCGCCAGGAAAGAACCGGCTTTACCTCCGGAATCATGGTTCGTTTTGACTGCTTTGCCGCACTTTTGGCGATTTCATTCCAGCGCTGCACCTTCTTTGCCACCTTCTTTGCGTCAAGTTTCACGACAGCCCGCTTCGTAGCCACGGGAACAATCTCCGCCGCGCCAAGCTCCACCGCCTTCTGGATGATCAGCTCCATCTTGTCGCCTTTCGGCAATCCCTGAAACAATGTAATCTTCACCGTCAGCTCCCGGGATTGCCCGTTGATATCCTCGATGGCAGCACGAATACCGTTCTCCTCAAACTCCGCCACAGCACAGAGATACTCTCTTCCTGTCTCCTCACAGCAGAGAGCAAGTTTCTCCCCCTTTTTCATCCGCAGTACATTTTTTATATGGTTGACATCCTGAGCGTCTGTGATCAGAATATCGTCTTCTGTTATATTGTCCGGTTGAATAAAAAACTGATACATACTGACCTTTCCATTCTCTTTTTTTCGGTTTCTGAAACGCATTTATTATAGCACAACTCACCCGGTAATTGGAAAGGGTTTTTTACAGGTCAACTTTCTCTGCCTCTCTGTCGCTTTCTGTGGTAAAATGTAACAAACTAACGGAAAGGAACAAAAAACATGGAACATATTAATGTAACAGACTGCGAAACCGCGTTGAACCGCCTCATGGCAGGAAATAAAGAGTATCTCATTGCGAAAGAGGGAAAAGGAGATATTTCCGAGGAAATACGGATCCTTACCCATGAATATGGACAGAAACCTTACGCCATTGTCATTGCCTGCTCCGATTCCCGGGTCATCCCGGAGAAGATATTCATGGTGGGCATCGGCGAAATATTCACCATCCGGGTGGCGGGAAATGTCATCGGAGATTTTGAGCTGGGCAGCATCGAATACGCCGCGGGACATCTGGGAGTAAAACTGATCATGGTAATGGGCCACAGCCGCTGCGGCGCCGTGGACGCCGCCATTCACAATGCCGGCCATGATTCCATCGTACATATCACTGATGAAATCCGCCGGGCTATCGGCACGGAAACCGACCCTGTCTGCTGTGAGAAAAAGAACATTTTCCACAGCATGGAGCGCATCAAAAAAAGCCCCCTGCTTCAAACTTCCATCAAAGACGGAAGCCTGAAAATCGTGGGGGCTTACTATCACACCCGGTCCGGAAAAGTAGAAATATTGCCGGAAGCGGAAAATTAAGCTTTACAAGGCTCTGGGTATGCCGCACAGGCTGTTTTAGAGAAGGCAGACATTTAGAGTTTTTCTAAAAAGGCCGCGTGCAGGCACCCAGAGCTTCACCAATAATGCTGTCTTAACTTCCAACTTTACTTCAATATTCCCTTAATCTCCGCTATGGATTTCCCTTCCTGACGCAGTTCTTTAATCTTTTGAATCTGTGCCATGCTCTCTTCTCTTTTGTAGCGACGTGTCAGGTTCTCTTCGGCTTGCTCAAAAGACAGGAGTCCTTCTTCTGTATAGTATTTCAGCGTGCTGTATCTCACGTCAGTCAGCCTTACCAGTTCTCCGATAGTCACATATTCTGCGTTAGCTATGACTTCCATACTTCTCTGTCTTGACATTTTATCACCTTCATTACATTGTAGAAGAGATCATTGTAGAAATCATAATGGAAGCGTCCAGTGAATCAATATACCAGAGTAATTCTTTTACAGTTGTTCCTGCTTCTGATTTTCTTATGACTTCCAGTTTTTCTTTCAATTCTTTTTGTTCATATTTTGAGAAATATTCTTTTAATTGTCCGGACTTATCCAGTAAAACGGTAAGTGCAATAACATCTTCAGATACATCACCATTTTCCAGCAATTCGGCACGGATTTTTTCGATAACACCTGTCACCGCTTCTTTTTTCGGTGCAAAAGCTTCTTTATTACCCAACAGCCCCGTTTTTACAGGTTCTACTGCATCAGCAGACTTCAGTTGATCCAGCAATGCATCCAACAGCATATTCAGCTTTTTACCAGTAAAAGAAGCATAGTATGTTTCCACCACTTTCTGCGCCTTCATAGGCTTCTTCTGATTGATTACATCATAGAGCGGTTTAAGGTAGGACATATGCTCCGGCAGCTCTGCAGATACAATCACTTTCTTATCTTCCATAGAAATACATTTTTCCATCTGCATCTCCAGTAATCCGCCTATGATCATGCAGATGCCTGCTTTCGGATTGGCCGAAGGCAGCGCGCCTTTTTTATTTAATGTACAAATTAAGTATTCCTGTGTAATTGATAAATCTCTCATGATATTTTCCTCCCATATCAATTTTTTCCTTACTACTTACTACTTACGAATATCAGATTTTATGTTTTTGTCAATCCCTTTTATGAAAAAAAACGACAGAAATTTATTTTCTGCCGCTTTTTATTAGACATTTCGTCTTTTTTACGAAATCTGCCTTTACTTAACTGAACTTATAAATTTTCCATTTTTGATAAACTGATTTTTATTCCAGAGCGCCAGCCGGTACATTTCTCCGTTCTGTACCTCCGGCAAGGTCAAAAAGTAATTGTACAGACGGGTCTCAAAGATTCGGTTGGCAATCTGCACAGTTTCCCGTTCCGCTTTCACAAAACCGAACATAAGCAACATATCTGTAGCGAAATCATCGGCATTATATGTGATCGTCTGACCTTGAAACAAAAGCTGATAAATCATTTTTTTCAAATCCGGATAATCGTTGAGCTTACCTATCAATGATTCAAATAAAGAGTTTTTTTCAGCCAGCAGGAGTTTTACCGCTTCCAGAAATCCCTGTTTTGTCCAGACAGATTTCTTTGAAGGAAATTCTTCGCTGCCTGCCAGCTTTTCATCCATCAGTTTGCAGCGTCCTGATACCAGAAAAGCAAATAATGCGCCAGTGCCTGCAGCATTGTTGTTTTTCCATACTGACGTGCTTTATTAATTGTAAAGTAGGCTCCGTCGTCCACCATTTTTTTGATAGCAGCCAGTCTGGAAGAAAGATCGACCATATAATGGCGGTTTGGTCTGCATACGCCGTTCACATTAAATATTCTTGCCACAAAAAAACGCCCCCTTTCTGAATATAGCTACATTTTACTACTTTAGAAAAGGAGGCGCAATCTTTTTATCCGTCTGCTCTGTATCGTTCTATTTCTTCGGCTTCGCCGTGATGCTCACCCAGTCTTTCATGTGGTGAATCTCGAGGATCTCGAAGTTGTTGGCGAGCATGGCTTCTTTCACCGCTTCCTCCATGGTGTTGATGATGCCGGAGGTGATGAACACGCCGTCGTCGGTGAGGAGCGGGGTTACAATGCCCGAAAGGGGGATGATGACGTCGGCGAGGATGTTCGCCACGATGACGTCGTAGCGTTTGCCATGGTTGTTTTCGTAGAATTCCCGGGCTTCGGTTTCATCGAGGATGTTGACCCGGTGGACTTCCGCCTGTCCGGCGACGCCGTTGATGGCGAAGTTCTCTTCCGTGGCGCGGATGGCGTTGGGGTCGATATCCGTTGCCATGGCGTGGCGGGCGCCCAGTTTGAGTCCGATAATGGAGAGGATGCCGCTGCCGGTTCCCACGTCCAGAAGCTCAGTGTCCGTTTTTATGTATTTTTTAAGCTGGGAAATGCACAGCTTGGTTGTCTCGTGGGAGCCGCTGCCGAAGGCTGTTCCCGGGTCGATCTCGATGACAATATCGTCGTCTTTCTGATCGGCGAGGGTCTCCCAGGTCGGTTTGATGACGATGTTGCCGTCCAGCCGGAACGGCTTAAAAAATGCTTTCCAGTTATTGATCCAGTCTTCTTCCTCGGTGGTTCCCAGAGTAATCTTTCCGGTTCCCATAGGGAGAAATGCCGAGAGTTCCTCGATTTTGGCACGGATTTTGTCCAGCATCTCATCGAGATCTTCCTGCTCGTCGATGTAGCAGGAGATTCTTGCGGTTCCGTCATCCGGTGCGATCTCGTCCGGCAGAAGATCCACATACATGATCTTGCGGTCTTCCTCTGAGAGCGGGACATGGTCTTCCACTTCCACACCCTCGATGCCCATTTCCTGCAGCTCGTAGCTTAACATATCCTCGGCTGCTGTCGTTGTCTCAATTGTAATTTTATTCCACTTCATAATTCTATCCATTCTATTCTTTTTCTGCCAGATATTCTTCAATGAAATGTGATGCCACTGCCCCGTCTGCGGCGGCTGTAATCACCTGGCGCATCACTTTGGTACGAACGTCGCCCACGGCAAAGACGCCCGGCACGCTGGTTTTGGTCGTCTCGTCGGCGATGATGTATCCTGCCTTATCCATGTCCACCTGCCCTTTGAAAAGTTCTGTGGCCGGGGAACGGCCGATACTCACGAAGACGCCGTCACAGGCAACGTCTTTTTCCTCGCCGGTGAGTTTGTTCTTTACCCGGATTCCGTTCACCTTATCCTCATATAAGAAAGCTTCTACCGTACTGTTCCAGCAGAATTCCACATTTTCCGCCTGCATCAACGGGGTGTGGTAGATTTTTTCTGCCCGGAGTGTGTCCCTTCTGTGAACGATCACAACTTTTTCACAGATTTTGGACAAAAGCAATGCGTCGCCGGCGGCAGAATTGCCTCCGCCGATGACCGCCACTTTCTTACCGGTGGACGCGGCGGGAGCCGGCAG
>ERZ1643247.3302-NODE-3302-length-11529-cov-4.042705_pt1 | contig 11529 bp, 11 predicted proteins | sample MGYA00579264_ERZ1643247 | MGnify/ENA primary metagenome ERZ1643247 (study PRJEB29033, sample SAMEA4952262) | chicken gut metagenome | biome: Broiler Chicken; feature: Gastrointestinal Tract; material: Caecum | place: Ireland | collected 2018 | study: Broiler... | reverse complement strand
GACAGGGCAGATCCAGCGGGGGCACGCCGTCGGTTTCAGGGGACGGCAGTGGGACAGGCGGTGCGCCTTCCGGCTCGGGCGCGGGCATTGCCGCGGGGCTGGCCATGCCGGGCGACGCAGGCTGAGCGGCTGCTCCCGGAGCGGCGAGCAGGAGCAGACCAGCGGCAAGTGAAATAAGCTGTTTCATCACGATCCCTCCTATTAAAAAAGACGGGCAAAACTGCGAAAAGTTCCCTTTACGAAACCGTCCATTGCCCGTATAATAGTAGGGTCATTATGAAAAACGAGGCGGCGATCGGATATGCAGCATGCGGAAACGCCGCTCGGCACGGCGCCGGAAGGCAAGCTGGTTCTGCAGCTTGCGATACCGGCCATGCTGGCGCAGTTTGTCAATATATTATACAGCGTGGTTGACCGCATGTATGTCGGCCATATTGCGGAAGTGGGGGCGGACGCGCTTGCAGGTGTGGGCGTGTGCGCTCCGGTCGTGACCATGATCACAGCGTTTGCCGCACTGGTCGGCTTCGGCGGCGGCCCGCTCATGAGCATCCGCATGGGGCGGCGCGATATGGACGGCGCGCGGCAGGTCGTCGCCAACAGCTTTTATCTGCTGCTGGCGCTTTCAGTGCTGGTCACCATCCCGGTGCTGGTGTTCCGGCGGCCGATCCTGTTCGCCTTCGGTGCGAGCGAGCAGCTCTGGCCGTATGCGGAGACGTATTTCACAACCTATGTGCTGGGCACGGTGTTCGCGCTGCTCAGCAGCGGCATGAACCAGATTGTGATGAGCCAGGGCTTTTCGGGCACGGCGATGCGCTCGGTCATGCTGGGCGCGGCGGTCAATATTGTGCTCGACCCGGTGTTTATCTTTTTGCTGGATATGGGGGTGCAGGGGGCCGCGCTGGCGACCGTGCTGTCGCAGGTGTGCTCGACGGCCTATACGCTTCGCTTCCTGTTCAGTGACCGCGCGCTGGTCGGCATCACGAGGCAGCCGCTGAACGCAGGCTGGCTGCGGCGTATCGTGCAGGTCGGCCTGTCGCCTGCGCTCATCATCGCGCTGGATAATGTGCTGCTGATCGCGGTTAACGTCATGCTGCGCAAATACGGCGGAGCGGACAGTGATATGCTGATCGCGTGCGCGGCCATTTTGCAGAGCTTTATGCTGATCATCACCATGCCGCTCGGCGGCATCACAGCGGGCACGCAGTCCATTCTGGGCTATAACTACGGCGCGGGAAATACTAAACGCGTGGTGCGCGCGGAAAAGTATATCGTGCTGCTGTGCTTTGTGTTCACAGTTGTCATGTTCCTTGCTGCGCAGACGCTTTCCGGCCTGTTTGTCCGCATTTTCACCACCGAGCCCGCGCATATCGAGATGGCGGCATGGATGATCCGCACTTATACACTGGGTGTGCTCGGCCTTGCGGTCCAGTATCCCTTTGTGGACGGCATGACCGGCATGGGGCTGGTCAAGTGGGGGCTGACGTTTTCCATGCTGCGCAAAGGTGTGTTTTTTGCAGGCGTATTCATCCTGCCTTCGGTGTTTTCCGCAACGGCTCTTCTGTATGCCGAACCGATTTCGGATATCCTGTCCGCAGTGATCTCGGGCGCGGCATATATCCTGCTGTTCCCGCGGCTGATGCGACGCCGGGAGGCAGAGGACAGGATAAACGCCTCTATGGAATAGAACCGCGTCTATCTCTTCCTGCGCGTCAGAACAGCGCCAACGACTGCTGCGATCAGAGCAAGCGGCGCGAGGCGGACGAACAGCCACTCAAAAGCATGAAGGGCGGCACCGGCAACAGCGGTTTCCGGGTCGCTGTAATCCCAACCTAGGTAAGGGCTGTTCCATGCTGCCAGGACCGCAAATGTGGCTGCTATGACGGCACATAATGCGATCAGCAGCCCGAAAAGTATTTTCCTTCTGGCGGCTTTGCTGCGTGCGAGCTGCAGGTTGATGATCTCCAGCTTTTCGGAGATCGCTTTCAGGTCGTCAGCCTGCGGCTCGATCACCGTTTCTCCAAGCAGAGTGCTTACCGGTGTTTCCAGCACTTCCGACAGGGAGACCAGCATTTCAGAATCAGGAACGGACAAGCCATGCTCCCATTTGGAAACGGTCTGCCGCACCACATTCAGCTTGATGGCAAGCTCCTCCTGCGAAAGCCCTTTTGCTTTTCGGATCGTTTTTATGTTTTCGTTTAACATCGGGGATAACCTCCTTTGGTCCTTCGTTGTTGCCACCATTGTAGAGCAATATGCCCGTTGCTGCAAGCAACGCATGATAACATGCCGCAATGGCGGAAGATGGATCGGTGTTTTTGCCATCCGCTCCGCTTTTGGGGCATGTTTTGCACGGAACGGCGAAAACGGCACTTTACGAAACGCGGAAGGGCCGGTATAATAAAGAAATAAAGAAGAAATACCGCGCCGCACCCTTCGGTGGGCGGCGTGCAAATGTAACGGAGGAAACCAACATGGATTTAAAAGAGCGCGCCCTCAAGGCGCATGAGCAGTGGGGCGGCAAGATCGAGGTCGTCGCGCGGTGCGAGGTCAACAGCAAGGACGATCTGTCGATCGCCTACACGCCCGGCGTGGCTGAGCCTTGCCTCAAGATCAAGGACGACCCGTCGCTGAGCTACACCTATACCCGCCGCCACAACCTGGTTGCGGTCATTACGGACGGCACGGCTGTGCTCGGCCTGGGCGACATCGGCCCGATCGCGGGCATGCCGGTCATGGAGGGCAAGTGCGCGCTGTTCAAGGCGTTCGCGGACGTGGATGCGTTCCCGCTTTGTGTGGCTTCCAAGGATGTGGACGAGATCGTGCGCACCATCCAGCTGATCTCGGGCTCGTTCGGCGGCATCAATCTGGAGGACATCGCCGCGCCGCGCTGCTTTGAGATCGAGCGCAAGCTCAAGGAAGTCTGCGACATCCCGGTGTTCCACGACGACCAGCACGGCACGGCGGTCTGTTGCGGCGCGGCGCTCATCAACGCCTGCCGCCTGACCGGCCGCAAGGTGGAGGACATCAAAATGGTGGTCAACGGCTGCGGCGCGGCGGCGATCGCGGTCACCAAGTTTTTGATGTTCCTCGGCGTGCAGCATATCACAATGGTCGAGCGCTTCGGCATCGTATGCGAGGGCGACGAGCGCCTCAATCCCGCGCAGGCCGAGATGGCAAAGGTCACCAACCGCAGCCACATGACTGGCACACTCGCGGATGCGGTCAAGGGCGCGGACGTGTTCTTCGGTATGTCGGCGCCGCAGGTGCTGACGAGCGAGATGGTTTCAACGATGGCGGAAAAACCGATGGTGTTCGCGATGGCCAACCCGGTGCCCGAGATCTGGCCGGAGGACGCGAAGAAGGGCGGCGCCGCTGTCGTCGGCACCGGACGTTCGGACTACCCGAACCAGATCAACAACGTGCTCGCGTTCCCAGGTATCTTCCGTGGTGCGCTCGACGTGCGCGCAAACGACATCAACGAGGAGATGAAGCTCGCCGCGGCCAAGGCGATCGCCTACTGCGTATCCGACGAGGAGCTGAACCCGGAATACATTATGCCGATGGCGTTTGACAAGGCGGTCATCCGCGCGGTCGCGGACGCAGTCGCACAGGCGGCGCGCGACTCGGGCGTTGCCCGCATCTAAAGCGATGGACAGGGCAAGCCGCAAGCGGCTCGCGCGCCTGCAAAAGCAGGAGATGCGCATCGCTGCCAAATATGAAAAGGCAAAGCCCTCAGTTTTTGCCTCCGTGCAGAATAAGATCCCGGACGGCCTGCGCGATAAGCTCGAGCTGGCGTTCCGCAAGGGCTTTCAGCTGGTGTTTGAGAAGGGCAGCGGCCTGATCGATAAGACCTACAACGCAGAAAGCCTGCAGCGGGAATATGAGGAGAACGAGCAGGCGCTGTCCGAACGGGTGACCGGCGGACGGCTGCGCCGTCTGCGCGCCCGCTCGCGCGCTGCGGTGCGCGGCGGCACGGGGATCGCGTTGGCCGAGGGCGCAGCGCTCGGGGTGCTCGGCGTTGGGCTGCCGGATATCCCACTGTTTCTGGCGGGAATGTTGCGCGGGCTGTACCGCATTGCGCAGAGCTTCGGCTTTGGCTGCAAAAGCGATGGCGAGCGCTGTTACCTGCTGCTGCTCATTGCGGCGTCGCTCAGCAAGGGGGAAGAACGCGGACGCCTTGCCGCGCTTGCGGACGACACCGCGCAGGCGCTCGACCGCGGCGGGGTATGCCCTGCTGCGTTGGATGAATGCATCGATACGGCGGCCGCACGGCTCGCGGACGAAATGCTGACAGCAAAGTTCGTGCAGGGCCTGCCGGTGGTCGGCATTGCGGGCGGCTTGCAGAACGTGCCGGTGTACCGGCGGATCACGTCCTACGCCGCCCGGGCCTACGAAAAACGCTCCCTGCTACGCCGGGGATAAGGAAAAACAACAAAAACCCGCTCGTTGCGAGCGGGTTTTATGTTATTCCTGAAAGGTAAACGATGCGTCGCGCGGCAGCGCAAGGCCGCTTGCAGCCTCCGCGCATTTGACAATGCCCGCGATCACCGGGCAGGCCGCATGCGGCGGGAAGTGTTCTGCAGCGAATTGGTACAGCTCGTTCTGCCCCGGCCGGGAAAGGCACAGGGCAAAGCTGTCAAACGTATCGCCGAGCGTGTCCATCATTTCGCGGACATGCTTGCAGCCGGAATCGACGCGCAACGTGACCTCGTCCTCATCTTCGTTATATACGGCGGTTACGAGCGTGCGGAAACCGCAGACGCCCGGATCGATCAACAGTTTTTTCATAATATCACTTCCGGTTTGCGAATCCATGCACTTTTAGTATATCAGCTTGTTTACAGCGGCGCAAGTGCGCTGTTTGGAGCGGTGAGTAAGGTTGGAATTGTGCAAAATCCCCAAAAAATATTTTGCACAGTGGGCCTTTGTGCAAAAATCCGTTTGACTTTTGGTGTATAGTTGGTTACAATAAGGGTAACAGTTATGCATGCGTTAAACGCATTCAGCATGAGAGAAGATAATGGAGGGAATAATATGTTAGATCCGAAGAAAGTAAGACTCGGCATCTGCCCGATCGGCTGGTCCAACGATGATATGTGGGATCTTGGCGACGAGAATACGTTCCAGCAGTGCATCTCTGAGATGAAGCTCGCGGGTTTTGACGGCTGCGAAGTCGGCCACAAGTATCCGGAAGATAAGGAAGTCCTCAAGCACATGCTGGACGTCCGCAACATGACCATCGCGTCCAAGTGGTTCTCCTCTTTCCTGGTTGACAAGCCGTATGAAGAGGTAGAGGCCGAGTTTATCAAGGAACTGGATTACCTGTCCTACGTTGGCGCGACCGCGATCAACGTTTCCGAGCAATCCGGCTCGATCCAGGGCAAGCTCGACACCGCGGTTCTCGATATGGAGAACAAGCGCGTGCTGACCGACGAGGAGTGGGACCGCTTCACCACCGGCCTGAACAAGCTGGGCAAGCTGTCCATGGAGAAGTACGGCATCCGCACCTGCTTCCATCACCACATGGGCACGGTCTGCCAGACGGTTGAGGAGACCACCCGCCTGATGGAGAACACCGATCCCAAGTACGTATTCCTGTGCTTCGACACCGGCCACTTCACCTTCGCCGGCGAGGATCCGGTCAAGATGCTCGAGAAGTTCGCTGACCGTGTCGGCCACGTTCACCTGAAGAACATGCGTATGCCGCTGGTCGAGAAGGCCCGCCAGGAGCACTGGTCCTTCCTCGACGCTGTCCGCGCTGGCGCGTTCACCGTACCGGGCGATCCGGACGGCTGCGTGGAGTTCGACAAGGTATTCGACCTGCTGGACAAGGCCGGCTACACCGGCTGGATCATGGTCGAGGCTGAGCAGGACCCGGCAAAGGCCAATCCGTACGAGTACGCCAAGATGGGCCGCGAGTACATCACCGCGCACACCGGCCTCGGCGGCGAGGTTGTCCTCAAGTAATCTGTTTGATATCGGCAGAGAAATCCCGTTCCGAGAGGAACGGGATTTTTTTATGCAATCGTGCGCAGATAGGCGCGCGTCGATACCTTGTAGCAGAACAGATAGAATACGCAGAATACCAGCATGGCTGCCGCTGCGCTGCTGAGCAGCACGGCCGGCGCATCGATCGAGATTAGCCCCATGAATGTGGCGAAAAACGGGAAGGCAAATGCGATGTGCAGCAGTGTGCCGCCGAGTGGGAGCAGGAACACCACGCGCAGCTGCTGCCGTGCCGTGCGGCGCGTCATTTCGTCCGATAAGCCGACCGCGCGCAGGATGCGGAAGCGCCCTGCGTCCTCCGTCCCCTCGGCAAGCTGCCGGTAGTACAGCACGAGCGCCGTGCAGGCGAGGAACACCAGCACGAAAAACACGCCGAGAAAGGCGAGCGTGGTGAACATGAGCGAGATATCCTGCGTGTCCACCGCGGCGGTGTTCAGTCCGATCTGTCCCTCTGCAAGCGCCTGCCCGGCGCGGGAAATGACCGCATCCTGCCCGAACAGTACGCTGAACGAGCAGCACAGCGTAAACAGTGCGGCACAGCCAAACAGACAGATGTTGGTCAGCCCGGCGGCGTTTTTGCGCATGCGGTGCTGCAGGCCGGAGACCACGACAAATTCGGATGCATTCGCATAAAAACGGGGGCTTTTACGCAGGCGGCGCAGCACTTCGGCGCTCACACCGGTGAACACCCCATAGGTGCCGAGGATGACCAGCAGCAGGGCGAGCATAAAGCTGGTCAGTGTGGCGCTGCTGCCGCTCGTCGCGGAGAGGAAGTAGGCGGCGATCAGACAACCCGCACCCAGTACAGCGGCGACCGCGCGGCTGCGCATGGGCTTTTCGCCCTGCAGCTGCTCGCGCAACAGGGAAGCGGGCTGGGTATGAGCGGCGCGCCATACGCCCATCACGACCAGCACGGCAAAGCATACCGCGAACACCTTGACCACGCCGAGCCCTGCGCCTGCGGAAAACGTCCATACCAGCCCGCCGGGCTGGCCGAGCGCTGCGAGCAGGCCGCAGAATACCAGCGGGCAGAATACCGTGCCGGCTCCAAGGCCGAGCAGCAGGCAAATTGCAAAGCACACCGCATTTTCGATCAGCAGGATAACAGCGATGTGCCGCCGCCCCAGCCCAAGAATGGCGTACAGCGCCAGCTCGCGGCTGCGGTTTTTGAGCAGATAGCTATAGATATACATGAGAAACGGCACGAGCACGACCGGCATCAGGAAATAGCCGACGCTCATCAGCAGCAGGATGTTGCCGCCGTTCGGGATGCTCTGCGCGAACGACTGGTTATAGACGAATGATGCAATCACAAAATAGACCATCACCATAAAGCTGGTCGCCAGAATAAACGGCAGATACAGCCTGCGGCTGCCGTACAGCCCGCGCAGGGCAAGGCGGGGAAGCAGAGCGTTACGCAAGGCGGGCACCTCCCTGCTGCAGCGCGGTCAGGCGCGCGGCAAGGTGCGGATAAAAGTCCGCGCGGGACAGGTTTTCCCGGCTGGCTTCGTCCGCGATCTGCCCGTCGCGCAGGAACAGCACGCGGGAGGCATGGCTCGCCGCATCCAGGCTGTGCGTGACCATGACGATGGTCTGCCCCTCTGCATTGCACTCGTCCAGCATGCCGAGCAGCTGCGCAGCGGAGCCGGAATCGAGCGCGCCGGTGGGTTCGTCCGCCAGCAGCAGGGAGGGTTCGGTGATCAACGCGCGGGCTGCGGCAGCGCGCTGGCGTTCCCCACCCGATACCTCGTATGGGAATTTCTCGAGCAGCGGCGTGATGCCCAGCTGGCCGGTCAGCGGCAGCAGGCGGGCCTCCATCTCCTCACGCCGCCGTCCGGCGAGTACAAGCGGGAACACGATGTTTTCACGCAGGGAAAGCGTATCAAGCAGGTTGCAGTCCTGAAAGATGAACCCCAGACGGTCGCGCCGGAATGCGGAGAGCGCGCGGTCCGGGATGGCGGCCAGATCCTCGCCGTCCAGCAGGATGCGGCCGTCGGTCGGCCGGTCGAGCGCGGCGAGCAGGGTGAGCAGCGTGGTCTTGCCGCTGCCGCTTTCGCCCATCACGGCGACAAATTCGCCTTGCTCCACACCGAAGCTGACCCCGCGCAGCGCGGGCACCCGTCGTCCGCCGAAGCGCGTGGTATATTCCTTGACCAATCCGTCTACTGTCAGCAGCATGTGCATTGCCTCCTATACTAATGTATTAAGTGAATGATACAATAATACACTTGCGGGATGGTTTTGTCAAGCAGTCATTTGAAATTTTTGTATTCTGCATAGCAGAAGCTGCAGATTCCCCTGAAATATCTTGAAAACCCTTTGCAAAACAGGCGGTAATAGGGTAGAATAGAAAGCGGGAATAAGAAGCAAGGAGTGTGGAATATGGGAACACCTAAATATAAGCGCGTGCTGATCAAGATCAGCGGCGAAGCGCTTGCAGGGGATAAGCATTTCGGCCTGAATTTTGATGTGATCGGGCCGGTATGTGACGTAATCAAAAAGTGCAATGAGGAAGGCTGCGAGATCGGCGTTGTCGTCGGCGGCGGCAACTTCTGGCGCGGCGTTAAGGACGGCGGCGGCAAAATGGAGCGCACCCGCGCAGACCACATGGGCATGCTGGCGACGACGATCAATGCGCTCGCGCTGGCGGATGCGCTTGAGCAGCGGAATGTGCCGGTGCGCGTGCAGACCGCGATCGAGATGAACCGCATTGCGGAGCCTTATATCCGGCAGCGTGCAACGCGTCATCTGGAAAAGGGCCGTGTGGTAATTTTCGGCTGCGGCACAGGCAACCCGTTTTTCTCTACCGATACGGCAGCTGTGCTGCGCGCGGCGGAGATCGGGGCAGAAGTCATCCTGCTGGCAAAGAACGTAGACGGCGTGTATGATTCCGATCCGGCGAAAAACCCGGATGCAAAGAAGTACGACCATCTTACTTATATGGACGTGCTCAACCAGGGGCTTGGCGTTATGGATACCACTGCAACCTCGCTCTCGATGGATAACCATATCCCGATCCTGGTGTTTGCGCTCTCCGACCCGGAGAATATTTATCGTGCGGTCAACGGCGAGAAGATCGGCACGATTGTAGAGGAGGAAAAATAAATGAAGGCTCAGCTTAACGCATACGAAGAAAAGATGAAAAAGACGCTCGACGTGTTGGCCAAGGAGCTGGCAGCGGTCCGCGCGGGCCGCGCGAACCCGGCCGTGCTGGACAAGATCACGGTCGAGTACTACGGCGCGCCGACCCCGCTGAACCAGGTGGCGGCGATCTCGACGCCTGATCCGCGCTCGCTGTCCATCCAGCCGTGGGACGGCTCGATCCTCAAGGCGATCGAAAAGGCGATCCAGACGTCTGATCTGGGTATCAACCCGCAGAACGACGGCAAGCAGATCCGCCTGAACTTCCCGCCGCTGACCGAGGAGCGCCGCAAGGAGCTGATCAAGGGCGTATCCAAGACCGGCGAGGAAGCCAAGGTCGCGATCCGAAACATCCGCCGTGATGCGATCGACAAATTCAAGTCTGCGCAGAAAAAGAGCGAGATGACCGAGGATGAGCTGCACGACGGCGAAGAGAAAATGCAGAAGCTGACCGATAAGTACGTCAAGGAGATCGACGCGATGGTCGCGAAGAAGTCCAAGGAGCTGGCGGAAGTATAAACACTTCGTTTGAAACCACGGTTTCAAACGAGAGCGGCTGTACCGGCCGGTGTCCGGATACAGCCGGAGCTGGATTGTGGTTCCGACATGCGAAACCACAATCCAGCAGGAGAATAAAAAGTCAGGCACATGTCCTGACTTTTGATGAAAATTGTCTTGCAGTCAATTTTCTATTGTATGCGCGCAAAGCGCGCGAACGCGAAAGCATGGCTTTGGCAGAAGAGATAATTGGGGGGCGGCGGGATCGCCGCCCCTTTGCATGGGGGAAGCAGATTGGGCCTGTTTACAAGAAAAAAGAAAAATACACCGGCGGCGGATCGCCCGGTGCCGCGGCACATCGCGGTCATCATGGACGGGAACGGACGCTGGGCGAAAAAACGCGGCCTGCCGCGGCAGGCGGGGCATAAAGTCGGCGCGGAAACCTTCCGCACGATCGCGACCTACTGCAAGGATATCGGCGTACAGTATTTCACGGTCTATGCCTTTTCGACCGAGAACTGGAAACGCCCGCAGGAGGAAGTCGACGCGCTGATGAACCTGTTCCGCAGCTATCTGAAAGAGGCGGCGGAAACCATGTTCCAGCGCGGTGTGGCGGTGCGTGTGCTGGGCGATCTGACGCCTCTGCCGGAGGACATCCGCGCGCAGATCCGTGAGGTGGACGCGATTGCCGACCGGCTCGGGCCGGACGCCGCGACCGCCTCGCTGTGCATCAACTACGGCGGACGGGACGAGATCAAAAACGCGGTCCGCGCGATTGCGCAGGAGGTCAAAAACGGCACGCTCGCGCCGGAGGAGATCACCGAGGAGACTATCGGTGCGCACCTGTACACTGCGCATATGCCTGACCCGGATCTCATCATCCGGCCGTCCGGCGAGATCCGCACCTCCAACTTCCTGCTCTGGCAGTCGGCCTACGCGGAATATTATTTTACCGACATTTTGTGGCCGGATTTCAAGACCGCCGACATGGATGCGGCGATCGACGCATTTAATAAAAGAAACCGCCGGTTTGGCGGCGTATAGTCCGAAAATCGGGGTGTCAAGATATGAAAGCAAGAGTGTTGTTCGGCGTGATCGGCTTTGTTGCGGTGCTGCTTGCGCTGTATGTATTCCCAGCTATTGTGCTGGAAATTGCGGTGGCGGTGCTGTGCCTGTTTGCGACGTATGAGGTGATCGGCACGACCCGGCTGGTGCACAACCGTCTGGAATTGCTGCTGTGCCTGCTGGTTTCGGTGGGTCTGGCGGTCGGGCATTTTTCCGTCCTGCCGCTCGACCTGCAGGATGTAGTGCAGGGCCTGATCTTTGTGCTGCTGGTCGGCTCATTTGCGATCGAGCTGAAATTCCATGACAGCATGAACGTTTCGCAGGTGTCGTGGGGCTTTTTCGGCGCCCTCATCGTGCCGTACCTGATGCTCAGTCTGGTGCGCATTTTCCAGATGGATTTCCAGCCGGTCGGACAGACAGACTTCCATGTTGGCCAGTTTATCGTGTTGCTGCCGCTGCTCGCGGCGTGGGGCGCGGATACCTGCGCACTGTTCGCGGGCATGTTCTTTGGCAAGCACAAGCTCGCTCCGGTGGTCAGCCCGAAAAAGACGGTCGAGGGTGCAGTCGGCGGCGTGGTCGGCGGCGCCGTGCTCGTGCTGCTGGCTGTGCTGGTGATGAACTCCCTGATGGGGCTGGATATGCCCATCTGGGCGGCGCTCGTGCTGGGCGGCGCCGGCGCAGTGCTGGGCGAGATCGGAGACCTGTCGTTCTCGATCATCAAGCGCCAGACCGGCATCAAGGACTACGGCCATATCTTCCCCGGCCACGGCGGCGTGCTCGACCGCTTCGACAGTGTGCTGTTTGTCGCGCCGTTTGCAG
>ERZ1643247.3301-NODE-3301-length-11529-cov-4.430539_pt1 | contig 11529 bp, 8 predicted proteins | sample MGYA00579264_ERZ1643247 | MGnify/ENA primary metagenome ERZ1643247 (study PRJEB29033, sample SAMEA4952262) | chicken gut metagenome | biome: Broiler Chicken; feature: Gastrointestinal Tract; material: Caecum | place: Ireland | collected 2018 | study: Broiler... | reverse complement strand
CCGGAACCGTCACGTCCGCCGCCTGGGAAAACACAGGGCATCCCTCGTTCCCGGTGGAAACCAGGTCAACGCCGGCCGCAATCTCACAGTCTTCCCGCTCTTTCACCAGTGCGGTAATGGCACGGCCCATTTTGCCGTTGCAGCCGCTCAACAGAATTTTCGTTTTCATTTTAAACATCCTCCAGTGAGGCCGCCTGTTACAGCAATCCGTGCTTTTGCAGAACGGCGATCATTCTTTCCTTGGCCTTCGGTTCCATTTCAACAAGGGGAAGGCGGCAGGGGCCGGCTGCTTTCCCCATCAGGTTCATGGCTTCCTTTACGGGGATCGGGTTTACGTCGAAAAACAGTGCTTCCATCACGTCCACCCAGTTCAGGAAATCATGGCGGGCTCTCTCCCAGTCTCCCTGCAGGCAGGCAGATGCAATTTCATGCATTTCGCGCGGCAGAATGTTGGAGAAAACAGAGACAACGCCTTTTCCGCCCAGTGCCATGATAGGCAGCACCTGGTCGTCGTTGCCGGAGTAGACGATGAAATCGTCTCCGCACAGCGCAAGCGTTTTCGCGATAGAGGAAATGTCTCCGTTTGCTTCCTTCGTGCCGAGAATGTTCGGATGTTTCGAAAGTTCCTGATATGTTTCCGGCTTGATGTTGCATCCCGTGCGGGAGGGAACGTTGTACAGAAGGACAGGAATTTGGATCTGATCGGCCACAGTGGTGAAGTGGCGCACCAGTCCCGCCTGGGAGGTCTTGTTGTAATACGGCGTCACAAGCAGGACGCCGTTGGCCCCCAGGGATTCCGCATGGCGTGCAAGCTCCAGGGAACGCGCCGTGTTGTTGCTGCCGGCGCCCGCCACCACGGGCACGTGGCCCTTTGCCTTTTCCACCGCGATGCGCACAAGCGCGTCGTATTCTTCCTGTGTCAGCGTGGGCGTCTCGCTTGTCGTCACACAGACAAAGAGAGCGTCCGTGCCGTTGTCCAGCTGAAAGTCAAGCTGGCGTGCAAAGGCTTCCGTATCCACGGAACCATCGGCACGAAACGGCGTCACAAGCGCCGTGGCCGAGCCGGTGAAAAGTGGTTGTTTCATGATAGTCTGGTTCCCTCCAAAATACGATTAGTCCAGGTACCCCTTCGCGCAGAGCAACTCTGCCATGAGCACCGCGCCGCCGGCCGCGCCGCGCAGCGTGTTGTGGGAGAGGCATACGAACTTGATGGTGTACTGCGTGTCCGGGCGCAGGCGGCCGATGGAAACAGCCATGCCGTTCTCCAGATTGCGGTCGAGGCGGCTCTGCGGGCGGTCGTTTTCACGGAAATAGTGCAGGAACTGCTTCGGCGCGCTGGGCAGGCCGAGCTCCTGCGGGGCGCCCTTGTAGGATTCCCAGCGTTCGATGATCTCTTCCATCTCCACTTTCTTTTCATAGGAAACAAAGACCGCCGCGGTGTGGCCGTCGGAAACGGGCACGCGCAGGCACTGTGCCGTGATGGCGGGGGAGGCGGCATTCACAATCACACCGTTTTCCACATGGCCCCAAATCTTGAGCGGCTCCTGCTCCGACTTCTCTTCTTCGCCGCCGATGTAGGGGATCACGTTGTCCACGCTCTCCGGCCAGGTGGCGAACGTTTTGCCGGCGCCGGAAATAGCTTGATAGGTGCAGGCCAGCACCTTCGTCACCCCCAGGTCAAGCAGCGGGTGAACGGCCGGCACATAGCTCTGCAGCGAGCAGTTCGATTTCACCGAAATAAAGCCGCGCTTCGTGCCGAGGCGCTTGCGCTGCGCTTCAATGACAGCGGCGTGATCGGCGTTGATCTCCGGGATGATCATCGGCACATCGGGCGTGCCGCGGTTGGCGCTGTTGTTGCTCATCACAGGGCATTCCGCCTTGGCGTATGCCTCCTCCAGCGCTTTGATCTCCTCCTTTTTCATGTTGACGGCGCAGAACACAAAGTCGCACAGGGAAGCGACCTTTTCCACGTCCTCAGAAGCGTTGTAGATCACCATGTCGGCCATGGATGCAGGCATAGGGGTGGACATCAGCCAGTGATCTCCCACAGCTTCGCGGTACGTTTTGCCTGCGGAGCGAGCGCTGGCCGCCAGGGCAGCCACATGGAACCAGGGGTGGTTTTCCAGCAGCGTGGCAAATCTCTGGCCAACCATGCCGGTTGCGCCGATGATGCCTACTTGATATGTTTTCATTTCAGAACGCCTCCAGTGCTCTTAGTTTCAGAATATGTGAACTTTCCCATTCCCGTGCGGAATTCCCGCAGGGAAACAGTTTTGGGCATAAAAAAACCGGTTGAAAACCGGCCATCAATTTACTATAATAAATACGCTATTCAGGGCTCCCGCACAGCGGGAAGATCTGGATAGCGCTCCATCACACCAAAATGATGACAGTTGCCGGATTCTTCATCCAGGCACCCAGGGGCCGTTTGCCGGTCGGACTCCCTTCGGCGGCGTTACCTTTCCGCGCCCCCGGTTGCAGCCCTGGCAGGCCACGGGAACCGTACTCATTAAAACCGCACCTCTATCCTTGCGTATTCAGATTTTTCTTAATCATACCATGGAACGGCATAGGTGTCAAACGAAATTTATTGAATGGGATGATACGGAATTGAAAAATGATATGAAGACAAGTGACTTTTACTACGATCTGCCGCAGGAGCTGATCGCGCAGACGCCGATTGAGCCGCGCGACGCATCCCGGCTGATGGTCATGAACCGCCGCACGGGCGCGTTGGAGCACCGCCATTTCCGCGATCTTGTGGAGTATCTGGAGCCGGGCGACTGTCTGGTGCTCAACGATTCCCGCGTGCTGCCTGCCCGCCTGTTCGGCGTGAAGGAGGACACCGGCGCGCATGTGGAGTTTCTGCTCTTGACGCATCGCACCGGCGATGATTGGGAAGCCCTTGCCGGCCCCGGGCGCCGTGCAAAGCCCGGCTCCCGCTTTGTGTTCGGAAACGGTCAGCTGCGCTGTGAGGTCCTCGACGTTCTGGAAGGGGGCAACCGCCTGCTCCGCTTTTCCTATGACAGCGGGAATTTCTATGAAATTCTCGACAAAATCGGCACTATGCCGCTTCCGCATTACATCACGACGGAGCTCAAGGATCAGGAGCGGTATCAGAATGTCTATTCCCGGGAGCGCGGCTCCGCCGCGGCGCCCACGGCCGGCCTGCATTTCACGCCGGAGCTGCTTAACCGCGTGCGGGAAAAGGGCGTGCGCATTGCCTTTGTTACGCTTCACGTCGGCCTCGGCACTTTCCGCCCCGTGAAGGTGGAGCGCATTGAGGATCACAAGATGCACTCTGAGCATTATGCTCTCACGGCCGAAAATGCCGCTCTGATCCATGCGGCAAAGGACGAGGGCAAGCGCGTCATCGCCGTTGGCACCACGAGCTGCCGGACGCTCGAGACGATCGGCACGCGGGAGGGCTGCGTCAGGGAGAGCAGCGGATGGACGGACATTTTCATCTACCCCGGCTACGAATTTAAGGTTCTCGATGGCCTTGTCACCAATTTCCATCTGCCGGAAAGCACGCTCATCATGCTCGTCTCCGCCTTTGCCGGTTATGAGCACACGATGAATGCCTACCGCATCGCTGTCCAGGAGCGATATCGCTTTTTCAGCTTCGGCGATGCAATGTTCATTCGATAACAGTTTTGTCTTGAAAAAATACTTACCGAAACGTAAGCGTGATACCAAAATGAACAATACTGATATCCCGTGAACATCTTCGATGCCATGTTGCTCCTCTGAAACAGGCGCTCAGATCTCAAAAATGCCGCACAGCTCAGGCTGTGCGGCATTTTTTGCCTGAAAGAGCAGGCAGATTCAGCCGTGAATCCGGAATGTTTTCGGTGCGAGCCGGTATACGAGCACGCAGGCGATCGCACAGTAAGCTGCGCAGAACAGGATCACGGCGCCCCCGAACAACAGTGTGGGCAGGCGCAGCTGCATCAATATGAAGCAAATGAGATATGTAGCCATGAGAACCAGGCGATACGTCCCATTTTTCATCTCCGTGCCTGCATTATAGGGCTGGAGAAGATAATAGATCGTGAGATAATGCACGGAAAAGAAGACGCTCAGGCAGAGGATGGACACAATCAGAACGAGATAGTTCACAGGGTTGTCCGTCCCGCCGGAAAGGGCCAGAATGAGGCACAGACCCGCCGCAATGACGGTGGCCGGCAGCAAATTGACCTTGATGATCTCCCGAAGCCGGATGCGAAACAGACGCAGGATCATTTTCGGCTGCTTGAAAAAGGAGTACGTCAGAAGGCTTACGTCGCAGTTCATGAACAGGGCCTGGGTAAAGCCGGTCCCGCGGTTGACGGAATACATGATAAAGGTGAAATAGGGGAGGTAGGTGAGCGGGAGGACGCTCATGTCCCGTCTGTCTTCCTCCGGCAGGAAGAACAGGAGCCCGATCAGCAGGGCAAATATACAGGCGGCGACAACCGCAATCCGCTTCGAGGACTTCCACAGGATTTTCTGGTGGCGCCGGATGAACAGCTCATTGAGAAACTCAAAGCCTTCCTTTTTGCTGGTGATGCCGGTGTCCGCCGAAATGTTTTTCTTCACCTGGGCAGCGGGCGCCGCTTTGGCAGAGCTGAGCGTTGCCATGCCCTCCGTGAGAAGCTTCTGATACAGGGCGCGGTATTCGCGGAACGTGAGAACCTTCCGCAGTGACAGCGCGCCGATCAGGATGCCGGCAAGAAAGATTCCCGCCAGCGCAGCCTGCGGCAGAAACCATCCGAGGAGGAACGGCACATAAGCAGCGATCAGCAGCACGCCGATTGTCACCCAGGCAAGTTTGCCCAGCTTGTTTTCACTGGTGGCCTTTCCCGTCTTTTCATAGTCGTGCAGCGTGTAAGCTGCCACAGTTACCTTGCATCCCGCCGCAAAGAGCGGCGCGAGCGCACAAAGCCACAGCGGCACACCGGCCAGCCCGCCCAGCACCATCATGGCTGTGAGCTGGCCCACAAGATATTTCGCCATGTCATAAGCGTAGTTGGCGAGAGCATAGGAGCGGGCGTTCATGCGCATCAGGATGACGGCGTAATACTTTTCCTTTGTGGGGTTGAACAGGAAGGTGTTGCAGAACGCGCCGAGCAGTGCCAGAAAGAGGTAAATCTGCGGAAAGGCTTCGGGCAGCATTTTGCCCTCCTGCAGGATTGGGGGCAGGAACAGAAAGCAGAACACATAGAGAAATTTAAACAGAAAAACGGAAAGAAGTTCATAGAGCGCGGCAAGCACATTGGCAAAAATTTTCAGCCCGCGCACACGGTAGAGCGTGTCAGGCAGCAGCCGCTTGAGAAGCGGGATCTGCTTGAGCGAGTGCAAAATGGCGTTGACACGATATGTATTTTTCAGAGAAAACGAGAGCAGCATTGTGTTAAGCATGGCCGTCCTCCCGCAGGGCATCCAGAATCTTTTCCTTGAAGGCGTCGTCGTCGAGCGCGGCGTGATCCACGCCCTGCAGCATCCCGTGGCTGAGCAGCACAATCTCATCGCACAGGTCGACCGCCAGGTCGAGCAGGTGTGTGGAGAAGATGATGATGCGGCCCTCCTTGCACTCGCGCAGAAGCTGCTTCATCTCCTCCGCCACAACGACGTCGAGCGAGGTGAGAGGCTCGTCCAGCAGGAACAGCGTCGGGTTCGCAATGAAATTGATCAGCATCTGCATCTTGTTCTTCATGCCGTGCGAGTAGTCCTTCATGAGCCTGTCGCGGTCCTCTGCCGGAATGCTGATGAAGTCAAAATAGTCGTCGAGCGGTTTCGGGTCGGTGATGCTGCCGCGGTTGATGTCCATGAAGAATTTCAGGAATTCCCGTCCCGTCAGGAAATCCGGCACTGTCGGGGTGGAGAGGACGTAGCCGACGTCCTCCGGTTCCACTTCGCGCCGCCCCTGTTCGTCCTCAAAGAAGAATGCTCCGCCGTCTGCGGTGATATCGCGGTTCAGGCAGTTGAAAAGCGTCGTTTTGCCGGCGCCGTTCCGCCCCAGCAGGCCGTAGATTTTCCCGCTGGAAAAGCGGAAGCTCACATCCTCCAGCACTTTTTTCTGTTCATAGCTTTTGCTCAGATGATCGATGATAAAATCCATAACGGGGACTCCTTTTCCTGTTGTTGACGCAGTGCGCAGGGAGGAGAAGAGGGGAGGGCTGCGCAGCGAAGAGCGAAAAAGGCGGCGCAGGGATCCGCGCCGCCTTATACGTTTTTTGAAACTGCTTCGTCAGTCGCCGAAGCTGATGCCAAGGTCACGGCCGGACTGGATTTCCTCGCAGTCCACCGGTACCGTTTTCAGCTTGCCTGCCACTTCGGAGAGCGGAATGCCGATGATTTGGGTGCCTTTGAGCGCAACCATCTTGCCGTAATCCTTGTTGGCAATGAGCTGTGCCGCCGCTGTGCCGAACCGGGTGGAAAGCACACGGTCATAGGCGCAGGGGCTGCCGCCGCGCTGGAAATGGCCGGGCACTGTGACGCGGATCTCCTGGCCGGTTGCCTCGCCTATCTCTGCGGCCAGACGGTACGAGATGGAGGGGTACTGCATCGAGGCACGCGCAGACTTGAATTCCTTCTTCGAAAGCTTTGCCTCCTCGGCGGAAATGGCGCCTTCCGCTACGGCAAGAATCGAGAAGTTTTTTCCCTCCTTGTTGCGCTGCTCCAACGTTTTCACGATGGAATTCAGTTTATAGGGAATTTCGGGCAGCAGAATCACATCCGCGCCGCCGGCCAGGCCGGCGTAAAGCGGCAGCCAACCCACCTTGTGGCCCATGATTTCCACAATAAATACGCGCCCGTGCGATGTGGCGGTCGTGTGAATGCAGTCCACCACCGTTGTGGCGATCTCCACGGCGGAGTGAAAACCAAACGTCATGTCGGTCCCCCACACGTCGTTGTCGATTGTCTTCGGAAGCGTCACAACAGGAATGCCTTCCTCGCTCAGAAGGTTTGCCGTCTTGTGCGTGCCGTTGCCGCCCAGAATGACGAGGCAGTCGAGCTTCATCTTCTTGAAGTTCTCCTTCATGGCGCACACTTTGTCCACGTTGTCTTCCTCAATCACACGCATCTTCTTGAACGGCTGACGCGAAGTGCCCAAAATGGTGCCGCCGAGCGTGAGAATGCCGGAAAAATCCTCCTGCTTCATTTTCCGGTATTCCCCCGTGATTAGGCCGCGGTACCCGTCCTGGATGCCGTAAATTTCTAAGTCTTTGCCCCATTTCACATACAGGGCCTTCGCAACGCCGCGGATAGCGGCGTTCAATCCCTGGCAATCGCCGCCGCTTGTCAGGATTCCGATTCGTTTCATGCTGCAAATTCCCCCTACTTCCCGGGCTGTGCCGGTTCCTGTGTCTCAGAGCGCTGCTTGCGCACAGGGGCTTTCCCGATTGGAAAGCGTCTGTTATTTTCTTCGCAGGTAAATCGGCAAAGCCTTACTTTTTTTGTGCTTCTTCAATAGTATACAAGGGTTGAAGCGGTTTTGCAAGATCCTGTTCTTCCAAAGCGCACACAGCCTGCTGCGCCAGAACGGAAAACTTGCTCTGGCAGTTTACGGAGGCCTTCCCGCGGTGATCAATGTGGGCGTAGCTCGTGTCAGGCTGCATGATCCTGGCGTTCACATTGTCGCTCAGCATGAGCTCCAGAATGGAGAAAGCGCGCTGCTTCAGTCCTTCGTCCTCAATCGGGAACACCCGCTCCACGCGGCGGTCAAGGTTACGCGGCATCCAGTCCGCACTGCCCATAAAAATGTGTTTTTCCCCGCCGTTTTCAAAGCAGAAAATACGGCTGTGTTCCAGAAGCTGGCCCACGATGCTGCGCACGGTGATCGTTTCGCTCACACCTGGCAGACCGGGAATGAGGCAGCAGATGCCGCGCACAATCAGCTGGATCGGCACACCGGCCTGGGAAGCTTCATAGAGCAGGGAAATGATGTTGGCGTCCACAAGGGAATTGACCTTGGCCGTGATGCCGGAGGGCAGGCCGCGGCGGGCATTTTCCGTTTCGCGGCGGATGCGTTCCTCGAAAAAGGTTCGCATGCCGTGGGGCGCCACAATAAATTTGTTGTACTCCGGCGGCAGCGAATAGCCCGTGAGCACGTTGAACAGCGAGGAAGCGTCGGAGCCAAATGGTTCCCGGCAGGTAAACATGCCGATGTCGGTGTAAGCCTTCGCCGTGGAATCGTTGTAGTTGCCGGTTCCCATATGCAGGTAACGGCGGATGCCGTCCTCATCCTGGCGCACCACGAGCAGAATCTTGCAGTGTGTTTTCAGGCCCGCCAGGCCATACACCACATGGCAGCCGGCAGCCTCGAGCTTTTTTGCCCACAGGATGTTGTTTTCCTCATCAAAGCGCGCCTTGAGTTCCACGAGAACCGTCACCTGTTTTCCCGCTTCGGCCGCCTTGATCAGCGCCGCCACAATGGGGGAGTGGCCGCTCACACGGTACAGCGTCTGCTTGATGGCAAGCACTTTGTCGTCCTCCGCCGCGCGGCGCACGAATTCCGTCACGCAGTCAAAGCTCTCATAGGGGTGGTGCACCATGCGGTCGCGTTCCCGGATGGCTTCGAAAATATCGCTGCAGCCCCAGAAGTCGGCGGGCGGGGAGACGGGCACGATGGGCTTGAAGCACAGCGATTCATAGCCTGGCAGTCCGGCAAATTTGGAAAGGAACGTGAGATCCAGCGGGCCCGGAAGCTCATAAATGTCCTTGTCATTCATTTTGAGCATCTCCGTGAGGAACTCGCGAATGTCCGGGTCGCACTTCTGGGCAAGCTCCAGCCGCACAGGACGGCCGCGCTGGCGCTTCTTGATCGATTTCTGCACCTCCACCATCAGATCCTCTGCTTCCTCGTCGACCTCGAGGTCGGAGTTGCGGGTGAGGCGGAAGGGGCAGGAAGCCTTGATCGTGTGCAGCTCAAACAGCTGCGGCAGCATCAGCGTGATCACCTGCTCCAGCAGGAAGAAGGTGCGTTCCGCTCCGCTGCCCTCCTGCGTGGGAATTTCCAGGAAGCGCGGCACAATGCCGGGCACCTGTACCACAGCAAAGCACGGTTCGCCGTTTTCATCCTCCAGCCGTACGGCTATGTTCTGGCTCTTGTTGGAGAGCATGGGGAAGGGGCGGCTTCTGTCAACCGCAAGCGGCGTGAGCACAGGGAAGAGCGTTTTGGCAAAATACTGTTCTACATATTCGCGCTGCTCCGCGTTGAGCTCCTCCGGGTCAGCAAAGACAAACCCTTTGTTTTTCAGAACAGGGAGGATGGAGCGGTTATAGCAGGAATACTGCTTTTCCATAAACCGGGAAATTTTCTCGCGCAGGCGGTTGAGCAGTTCCTGCGGCGTCAGGCCGGAAAGATCGGGCGCGTTGATCTTGGAGCGCACCTGTTCCATGACGCCCGCCACACGCACCATGAAAAATTCATCGAGATTGGAAGCCGTGATGGCCAGGAACCGAAGCCGTTCGAAAATGGGGTTTTCCTTTTCAAAGGCCTCTTCCAGTACACGGATATTAAAATCAAGCCAGCTCAGCTCGCGGTTTAAGTACGGGATTTTCTGTTTTTGCTGTTTCTCTTTTTCGGAAACGGAAGATTTCATAGACTTTCGTTCACACCTTTCCATGTTTTGTGGGCGAGGGCAGCGCAGCGTGGATCGTCAGCTCCGGCTGGATGCCGAACACCTCCTCAAAGAAGGGAACTTTCTGGGCAAAGGCCCATTCCTCCAGGGAGGTGTTCTGCGAGCTTTCCGCCGTCACAAGCAGACGGTTCTTGTCAAGCCGCACCTTCAGGTTCCGAAGCTTTTGCTTCTGCGATTGGTCCAGCGCATCAGCCAAACGGAAGAGAGCCGCCAGCTTGGACACAACAAGACGCTGCTTCGGCGTAAGCGTCAGGATGGATTCCGTATCGTCTGCCGGCAGGAAAGCAGAAGCCACCAGGTAGAGGTCATTTTCCGTAATGCCGTAAATATCCATGCTCCGAATTAGGTGGAAGGCGCTGCTGGAATACTGTCTCGGCTGTGTGCAGTAGCCGCATTCGTGCAGCAGGCACGCAGTGTCGAGCAGCAGGCGGCGGCGTGCATCCAGGCCGTGGATCTCCTTCATTTTGTCAAACAGGGTTTCTGCAAAGATCAGGATCTGTTCCGAGTGCTTCATGTCGCACTGGAAGCTGTCGGCCAGCAGGCGCACACAGGCCAGTGTGCTCTCGCGCAGCTGCAAAAAGGAGGAATCCCGGTTTTTCGGTGCCAGCATTTCGCGCAGCATCGGGTGAAGCAGATCGACAGGCGGCGCATACACCGTTTTCGCGCCGGTGAGATTGATCAAATATAGATAAAGCGCCAGTGTCGAATACAGCAGCTCTGCATCGGAGTCGGTGATGCGGTAGGCAAAGCTGATCTTTTCCGGCGTCTGCCTGCAGATGGCACGATACAGTTCGCTAATTTTTTCGGAAGCAATCTGGAATACGCCGTTTTTCTGCTTGGCGCCGCACAGGCGTGCCACCAGAGAGCTGCCGTTTCCGGAAAGCACCAGGCGCGAGATGTTTGGAAAACCGCCCGGATATACGGAAATAAATCTGCCCATCGAAACATGGATGTATTCTTCCAGCACTTCATGGAAATCATTGGTGGCATTCTGCAGCTCTCCCAGCATGTCGTGCAGCTTCAAAACGCCCACCGGCACATTTTTCGAAAAAACCACAAGCCCATTCCTCACCACGGCCACGCCAACGCTTCCCGTGCCGATATAGGAGTAAAGGTCAACCCCTTCCTCCGCCACAGCCGGAATTTTCTGCGCAATCTCTCCGTATACATAGGCTTTTTCCTGGTTGTCTTCCAGAATTTCCACCTGCATGCCGTTTTGCACCTTGAGCTGATCCACCACAAACGCGCGATTATCCGCTTCCCGAAGGGCTGTTGTTGCCACAACACGGCTGGAAGATACGCCGTATTCCTCCATCAGTTTGGAAAAACCGTGAAGTGCAGACGAGAGCGCACGGATGCTCTCAAAACTGATTTTCCCGTTTGTAAAGACCTCATGGCCGATGGAGGTCGGGTATTCCAGGTACTCAAGGTCCTGCAAGTTCCCTTTGCTCATCTGCGCTATCCGCATCCGCAGCAGTTTGGAGCCGATGTCAATGGCGGCCGCCGTGTTGGCCCGCCTTTTTTTTGCTGTTTTCACCGTCTTCAAATCGATGACCTCCCTTATTTTTTTGAACGGCGTGCCGCTTTTTGCGGCGTGCGGCAGAAACCGTCCTCTGCGGCCCCGTTCTGTCAATCGATCCTTTCTATTATAGCAATCGTTTCCGCTTTTCACAATTCCCTTCCCTGAGAAAAGAGGAAATTTGCGATAATTTTACAAACAGTTTACGGAAACAGGAAAGGAAAATATCTTTTTTGAAAAAAGCTTGACATTTGGGAAAAAGGCTGATATAGTAATAAAGCACTCGCAAGTGCGGTGTGAAATAAATTCTGCAAAAGCTGTTGGATACGGAGAGGTATTCTAATGGTAAGGAGCCACATTGGAAATGTGGTGTGCCGCAAG
>ERZ1643247.3298-NODE-3298-length-11535-cov-25.141289_pt1 | contig 11535 bp, 12 predicted proteins | sample MGYA00579264_ERZ1643247 | MGnify/ENA primary metagenome ERZ1643247 (study PRJEB29033, sample SAMEA4952262) | chicken gut metagenome | biome: Broiler Chicken; feature: Gastrointestinal Tract; material: Caecum | place: Ireland | collected 2018 | study: Broiler... | reverse complement strand
TTTTGGTGATAACAGAGGAGGCAACTTTAAAGGAGATTTTAAAGAAAGTTGAGTCCAACAAAACAACAATTTTTGTTTTCATGAAACAAAATGGTAAAAGCGTGTTAATTTCAGATAAACAGATTTTAAATTTGGCGCTTAATTCTGATATCAATTTAAAAATAGGCGATTTTATATCAAAAAAAGGAAAAAGTAAGAGATTTTAAAAATTAGCTTAAAATTATTTGTAAAAACCAATTATTTTATTTATAATATAAATATGAAAAGGTTGTTTTTGTTAATTTTGTCTTTTATCTTTTTAGGCGGAGCGGTGACAGGTTCAGCACTTCTCCTTTCTGGCTGTGACAGTGCACAAACTGAAACAAACGGGGGGGGGATTCGCAAGACGAGAATTTAAATGAAAATCAAAACGGAGAAACTTCTGAAAAAGATGATGAAAACAACGAAAATGTGCAAGCATATGCAAATTCAATAAGATTTATTTATGAAAGTTATGAGCCTACTATTTTAGTTGCGTGCGATAATGGCTCAAGTATGCAAATATTAAATGTTGGCGATTATTATGTTTTTGAAAATGTTGGAACATATCCACAAATTTCTTTAGGTCCTTGGAGCGGTGGTTCAACTGGATATATATTTACATCATATGTTAATGGTGAACTTTGGGGAAATGCATATTTCCAAGGCACCACTCCTGGCATCATGGATTTACCTCTTGAAGAAGATTCAGGTGAAACATTGATTTTGCTTACTGTTTCGCAAGCAATCACAGTAAGTTATCATGCCAATGGTGGTTCAGGTTCAATGGACACAGAGCATTTACCATATGGCACAACATACGAAATTAAAGATTGTGATTTTACAAATAGTTATGGTGATTTTTTGGGCTGGGCGACTACTTCCACTGGAGGTGTACGTTATCAACCAGGCACCAGAATAAATTTAAGTAGTGATTTATCGTTGTATGCGCGGTCACTGAATTTTTGAGCAATGGAATTTCAACTCAGTATTTAGACGGCACATACGCATATACCGTGGAAAACTTTGGTGATGGCACAACTTTCATAACCACAACAACCACAACTGCACAAGTTTTGGTGGCAAGCGAAAGTGAGATTAAAGCGGTTGCAGGCACAACAGCTATTGAGTTTTCTGATCTTGCAAACGATATTATGCAATATTATAGTGGAGTGAATGTTTATTTCACACGAGATTTAGGTTCAAACTATAACAACATCGTTTGCTTTAATGGAGCAGGCAAAGAAACACAACGCTTTGCAACGGAATATCGCGGAATGCAATTCACTCTTCGTTTTACTGAATATGTTTGTGTGGCATAAAAGTTTAAAATAGATTTATCTTTAAAATGACAAAATAAAAAACTTTATCGAAACCGATAAAGTTTTTTTGATTAAACAGGTTTTAACTATAAGTTATGCTCTTTGAAGATTTAAAAGCACGACATCGTCGGTGTTTGTGACTGTGTTCCAAAAAGATCTAAATCCAACAATCGCACCAGTTGTGAATGTGTCGGCATTTGCTGTGTTTTCAATGGTTGCATCGTTAACAATGAAGGAATAGGTAAGTGTTTCGCTCTCGTATGAAACCACGAAACTAACATCTAAAATTCCGTCCTCGTCTTGAACCAAAGTGTTTGATGCAATTATGTTGTTATAGTCTTGTTCGCTCCAGAAAATTCCTCCAAGCTCAGCAACTTTGTATCCCTCGGCAGTTTTTGCAACTCCAAGTCTAATTTCGTAGGTGTGGCTATAAGTTGTTGTTTCTTCTGTTGTGTTAGCGCTGTTGAAGGAAAGAACGAAAGCGGTAAAATCTCCTTCATCAATGTTTTTTAAGTCTAAGTCGAAAGAAAAGGTTGTTTGTGTGCCATCCCAATCTAAATTTTTATCTTCTTCATTGAAGTAAGTTGAACCAGACTCTCTGTATTCTCCACTTCCTTCGCAAGTTTCTCCTTCTGTGTTTCTTATAAGTATAACTCCGCCGTCTACACGCTCTTCAATGTTAGCATTTCCTTGGTAATCGTTTTGGAAGGCTGAATAATCGTAATTTGTTGCGTTTGTTCCACAGCAAGCCGAAAGAAGAATTGCTGAAATAACCAAGAAAACGCTTGCCATAATTCCGACTAAGACCTTCTTCAAAGTTCTTGAATTAGTCATTTTTACCTCCTTTTAATTCAAGCGACAAACAAATTTTGTTTGACTACGCTTAGACTAACATTTTTTATTCAATAAGTCAAATAAATATCACAAAAATATTTTTTTATTTATAAATAAAATATTTGCTATTTTTTTCCTTCTGGTTTATAATATATTTGATAAGTTTCTTTTAATTTCTGTTTTTGCTTGAAAATAAAAATTTCTAAAAATTTAGTATGAATATTTTAACATTTATTAGAAATTTTATCTTGTGTTTTTGTATATATTATATGGAAAGGAGGGCGCATGAACATTATTGAAGTTGACAACTTAACAAAAGACTATGGGCATGGCAGAGGCGTGTTTGATGTGTCGTTTAATGTTAAGGAAGGCGAAGTTTTTGGCTTTTTAGGTCCTAACGGCGCTGGAAAATCAACAACAATCAGGCATATCATGGGTTTTTCGCGTCCTCAAAAGGGTGAAACGCGCGTGTTTGGCATGGAGTCGTTTCATAACTACTATAAAATCTTGGCAAATGTTGGCTATCTTCCTGGCGAAATCGCACTTCCAGAAGGCTTGACTGGCTGGGAATTTATTTATATGATGGGAAAACTTAGAAAGAGCGAGAACAAGGAAAGGTTAGACTATCTTCTCGACAAATTTAAGTTAGATCCTTCCATGGAAACCAAAAGGATGAGTTTGGGCGATAAGCGTAAACTTGCCATTATCACTGCTTTTATGGATGACCCTGAGGTTTTGGTTTTGGATGAGCCGACAAGCGGACTTGACCCAGTTATGCAACAAGTTTTCATTGATTTCATAAAGGAAGAGAAGAAAAAAGGCAAGACCATTCTCCTTTCCTCTCACATTTTTAACGAAGTCGAAGCAACTTGCGACAGAATTGCCATTATTAAAGACGGGCGCATTGTTTCGGAATTTGAAACAAGTTTTATTAAGCATAACGAAAATAAGGAATATGTTTTAGAATTCGACACTTTAAAAGATTTGCAAGATTTTGTTAAACTTTTCCCTAAAGGTCACACTGTTAAAGGCGTGGTTAAAAAAATGGGTGTGATGAAGGTGGACGAGAAAAATCTCACTGCCAACATCGTTTTCCGTGACGAAAGCGTCAATAAGTTTTTGGATTTAATCACAAAGTGCAAGGTTAAGTCGTTTAAAGAAATAAAGTTCACTTTGGAAGACTATTTCATGCAGTTCTATAAGGAAGATAAAGATTTTGGAGGTGCAATGCAATGGAAGAAAAAGAAGAAGTAATCAAAGTGGAAGACCTCACAAAAGACTATGGAAACGGGCACGGAATTTTTGATATTACCTTTTCAGTGAAAAAACATGAAACCTTTGGCTTTGTGGGAACAAATGGAAGCGGAAAAACAACAACCATTCGTCACATTATGGGCTTCATTAAAGCGCAAAAAGGAACTGTTCAAGTGCTTGGCATGGATGCGTGGAAGGACTCTTGCGAGATAAAAAAATATGTTTCCTACATTCCTGGCGAAATTGCTTTTCCAGACCTTTACACTGGCACAGCCTTCTTGAAAGCACAGGCGGAACTACTTAAACTTAAAGACTGGACTTATGCCAACACTCTTATCGAAAGGTTGCAACTTGACCCGTCGGCAAACCTTAAACGCATGAGTAAAGGTATGAAGCAAAAAACGGCGATTGTGGCAGCGCTTATGGCGGATAAGGACATTCTTATCATGGATGAGCCAACAACTGGGCTTGACCCACTTATGCGTGAAACCTTTTTGGAACTTGTTAAAGAGGAAAAAAAGAAAGGAAAAACCATTTTGATGTCCAGCCAGATGTTTGACGAACTTGAAGCAACTTGCGACCGTGTGGCACTTATCTTTGACGGAAGAATTATTGATATTGCCGACATCAACGCACTTAAAAATTCTCATGTTAAAGCGTATAAGGTGGAATTTAAGAATAAGGAAGACTATCAAAACTTCAAAAGGACGAAATATAAAATTATTCGTGACCAAGAAAAATACTTTCAGGTGACTGTGCAGATTGAAGATAAAGATATTAATAAACTTTTTAAGAGTTTGACTAAATATGATGTGAAATTTATTGCAGAAGTCAAATTTAATTTGGAAAAACACTTTAAGGATGTTTTGGCAAAAAAAGGAGGAAAAAATGTTTAGTGGAGCGCTTTTTAAACAATCCATGAAAGCAAATTGGGTTAAGTGGACGTGTGTGACAGTTGCCACTTGTGCCATGCTTGCCATTGTTATTATTGTGCTTGGAAGTTTGGCAATCAACGATATTCGCGATTCGCTTAAATCTGTTTTTCAGGATGCGGAAATGCAATCGGTTGTGCAAGAAAACGCGATTGACGGCTACACACTTAGCGATCAGACTTTAGAGTTTGAAAACACAATTCAAACAAATCAGTATCTGACACAAGATAATGCAACACTTATTAATATGATTTTTTGGTCAAATGCCGTTTCTGGCTATGACACAGCAATAGACGAATTAGAAGCGGACGGCACACTTGCAACAGAGGAAGAAAAGGAGGCGGTAAGAGCGGAACTTACACCATCACTTGCTGAAACATTTGGTGGTTTTCTTCCAATGCTTGGAATGGAGATGTCAGACGATCAATTATTATCTTTTGCAGATTGCTTTTTAAGAGCGTATGATGCAGATGGCAGGCAGGTTAATGACCCTAGCGATGAAAATTTCGTTGACGGCATTAAGAGAATTTTTGAAAGCACCTATCTAAATTTCTTATATGATACCGCATATCAAACTGAATATGATGCAATCTATCAAGAAGAAATGGCAAAAGAGGATGCAATTGAAAGTGAGGTAATCGAAATTGCAGAGGCTTCCGCTTTAGTTCAAGCACAAGGTGCTCGCGATATTGCTGAAAAATCAATTGAAACTTACAAAAACCCAGAAATCACTTTGCCTGAGGATTTGTCAATTTTGGCAAATGAGATTATCAATGACTATATGTTCAACCAAGTTTACACCGAGTCTGTTAATGGCGGAATGAGCGACACAGACGCAAGGACCACCGCTACCGCTGTTAAGGTTATGTCTAACACTGCAATCAGCACTTATGAATTTTACTTAAATGAAGAGGATCTTCCTCTTGAAGAGGGGCAGACTCAAGAGGAATATGCGAAAGAACAGGCAACCAGAAGCATTACCGACCAAATTCCAGAAGATGTGGCATCGGCGCTTGAAGAACTTGGAAACATGGATATTTATGGGTTGATAATTGGCTCAATTTTCTATCAAATTGCAGGTCTTCTTCTTCCAATGGTGTATGTCATCATGGTGGCAAACGGACTTCTTGCAGGGCAAGTGGACAGCGGTTCAATGGCGTATGTTCTTTCCACACCAATCAAAAGAAGAACGGTGACGGTCACTCAAATGGCATATCTTATGATTTCCCTTTTCTGTATGTTTGCACTTGTCACGGTGACAAGCGTCATTTCCATTTGGATTGTGGGTGGCGATGCGTTTGCCATTAATTTCGCAGAAATCTTGCTTTTAAACCTTGGCGCATTCTTAACTATGTTTGCTTTCTCTGGTTTCTGCTTTATGTGCTCGGCACTCTTCAACAGAACAAAACATTCGCTTTCAATTGGAGGTGGAATTTCCATATTCATGCTTGTTTGCACAATTTTAGGTCTATTTGGTTCCAGCGTTGTGCCAGCAGCAATGAGAATTGATGCTATGAATGTGTTTAACTATGTTTCCATAATTACGCTTTTCGACACGGTTTCCATTCTTAACGGCGGAATAGACTTTTTGTGGAAATTCGCTATTCTTGCAGGCATTGGAATTATCACATTCATAATTGGTGTGTTCAGATTTGATAAGAAAGACTTGCCACTATAAGATTTAAATTTGAGTGTATAAGTGATTTAATAAAATACAAAAGAACATATTGACAATTTCAATATGCTCTTTTTTTATAAGCAAAATCTTAGTCAAGGTATGGCAAAAGGCGGTCGATGTTTTCGCGCTCGAAATTATAGAGTTTATCAATGATTTCGTCAAGTTCTTTGCTCACGCCTTTGTGGTCGTGCTTATCTTTAAGGCAGGTTATGATGCCCATAAATGTGCCAATAAGCATAAGTTCGGCGATTTTGCGGTTGGAATTGTCGGTTATGGTGGACATATTCACGCTTGCCCACAACTTTGCCTTTTCAATCCAGTTGTTGTCTTTAAGGTTTTCAATCTTTTCCGCTTTGGCAAAAACTTCACATTCTTTGGCAAGGCAAGAGTATTCATCTTGCTGTTTTGATAGTTCGCTGACAAAGGCGTCATCCTCAACTTTTGGAATTATATCTTCAATCGACTGAACCGCTGTTCGAATATTTTGATAGATAGCGTTTAAATATTTTGTGATTAATTCTTTTTCGTCCATAATTTCTCCTTTCCCTTATTGTTGCCAAAATTCGACATATTATGCAAAAATATCGTGCATACAAAGAAAATTTTTTCAAACACTAAGAGCATGAAAACTTCTATGAAAATTATGCTTATTGTGAATATCCTTTTGCTTATCGCCAACATCTTTTTGATTAGGTATCTAATCGAGGCTATTGTGCCAACTGGCGAGGGCTTCTCTTTCAATTTCTCTGCACTTACTTGGGTGGCACTTGTGGCATTTGTGCTTTTTCTTATCTCATCCGTTGTGCTTTACATCATGATTTTAAGGCGACTTAGTTTATCTAACCTCATCTTCTTTTCCATTCTTCCTTTGGCGCTTGTTTATGGTGTTTCGGTTTCGTATCTTGCGCAAGTTAACAACTTAACTGATGTGACATCAGAGTCGATTAAGGCAACTTTAAATTTAAACAGTTCGCCAAACATCAACATTCTTTGGATAATTCTTTCCACCATCCTTTTCCTTTTAGGCGTGTTCACACTTCTTCTTATCGCTTGCAGGCCTTTAAAAAATGTGGAAAAAATAACACAAAATCTTGGCGACGGCAGGTCGAAAATCGATGATTTCAAGGTGGGCGGAAGTAAGCAGTTTCAAGAGATTGAACATTCGCTGAATAAGATAAACTATATCTATAAAGAAAATGAAAATAAAATCAAAGTGGCGTCACTTAAAGATATTTCCAAGGAAATGCAGAAATTTTTGGGTAAAAATGCCATAACGGAGTTGGAACTTGGGCGAAATGTTCAGAAGGAGGCCACAACTTTGTTTTGCGATTTGAAAGCGTCGAAAACTTTAAGTTTAGAGCAAAATTTTAACTATATCAACTCATTTTTGAAAATTGTTGCACCACTCGTTAAACGCTATGACGGCATTGTGGACAAATTTCTAGGCGACGGACTTCTTGCAATATTTTCAAAAACGCAAAATGCCATAGAGTGCGCGCACGCCATTGTGAAAGCGATAAATAATCGAAATAAAATTCAAAAAACAAACATCTCAGTTGGCGTTTCAATCGACTTTGGAAGTTTAACTTTTTCGCTTATGGAAGAGGACGGAAAGAAATATCCAACCATAACTTCCGATGTTTTAACGCTTGCCTCGAAAATGGAAGAGATAAACGAGTATATCGGTTCAAAAGTGTTGATTTCAAAAAAGGCGCTTTCAAGTTTGCCTCAAAATTTCTCTTTCAATTTTCGCTACACAGGCACGCTTAATCATGAAAAAACTCAAATTCCACTTTACGAAAGTTTGGAATACTATCCAAAGCGTAGGCGTGACAAACTCATAAAGATGAAAAATATTTTTGAAAATGGCGTTAGGTTCTATAACGAACGCAAGTTTGAGGAGGCAAAAAATTCTTTTGAAGAGGTTTTGCAGGAAGTTGCAGACGATAAGCCGTCCTATGTTTATTTCAACAAAGCAAGCGAAAAACTTCAAGAGGCTGTTTGAGTAAAAGAGAGAAAAATTACTCTTTATTAATAAAATTTGCAGTTTTTTCCTAAAAAATAGGTTTTTAAGAAAAATTGAAAAAAGTGGGGTTGACATTTCACCAGTTATATTGTAAGATATTTGCATGGACAATAAATTAGTTGAAAGAGTCAATCTCATAGATAAAAAAATTTTAGCGGTGTGCGCCAATAGATTTTTTGTAAGCATGACTAATCAAACCTTAGATTATATTGACAATGTTTATAATTTTTTGGTTCATTATTGCAAGTATGACACCACATCAGAAAGGCTTATTAAGCAGTCGGCTGTTGATGGTAAATTTGATTCAGAGTTGTTTAAAAAACTGTTAAATTTAGATAACTGCATATTAAATGGCAATGGTGTTTGTAAGCAGTTTAGTCAACTTTTTTGCATACTTGTTGGTAATATGCTGAATAAAACAGGTGACAAAACCATAAGGTTCGGCTTTATAAATACAAATGTAAATTATATAAATAGGCAAGGAAAATGGCTTGTTGATCCACACTCGATGAATTTTGTTGAAGTTAATGGAAAAAAATATTTTTACGATGTTTCCATGGGAATTAAAGAAAGCGTCAAACTCCAAAATGCTTATAAAGATTTTTGTCGAGTGGATGCAAAAAAATATCAAGAAAGTTTATTTAAATATGACAACAAGTCAACATTGAACACTCAAAAAGAGCCAATTGTTGTGTATGTCAATCCAAATTCTGTAGAGAATATTTATCACACCTTAACTTCAAACTTATACGTCAAAACAACACAAGAATATCACGCAGAAAAAGATGCTAATTTGTTTAAAAAATAAAGTTCTTTAAGTTTTTTTAAAGTATAGTATTTTTCAATATTTTATTTTAATAATTACTAAAAAATATGATTTTTTATTTGAGAGTTTAAAGAAAATTAATTTAAACCACTTTTTCTTGACAATTTGGGCGATATGTTTTAAAATATCATTATGAAATTAACTTCGGAAAGAAAAGTTTTTAAAAGATGCCCTAGGTGCGATAATAAATGTTTGCAAACAGCACAGAAGTGCGACGAGTGCGGGCTTCTTTTTTCGCGTCTTGACTATGCCACAAACACGGCGGCTAAGAATTTGATAAAAAAAGGGGATAGAGATTACATTCTTTACACTTCCATTCTTCCAAAAGATTTGAGCTACACAAAACTTCTTCTTTACACCTTGTTTTTGGGGCTATTTGGCGCGCAATATTACTACACGGGCAAGTATATCAAAGGCTTTTTGATGAGTGCCATGATGGCATATGCGATTGTTTGCGTGGTTTTCAATGCCTATCTTGTTGATGTGCTTTCGGTTTTGTATGTGCCAGTGGGCGTCGGCGTTTTGGCGTGGATTGTTAGTTGTGTGTATGTGATAAGCAAAAAGTTTAAAGTGCCTGTTTCCATTGAGACGACAGAAACTGGTGGCTTTAAAGTTTGACGGAGGGAAAATGAGAGTTGTTGTTGGAATAAGCGGTGGCGTTGACTCCAGCGTGGCAGCCTACCTTTTGAAAAAGGCTGGGCACGATGTTATTGGCCTTTTTATGATTAACTGGGATGAAGAGGACGGACAATGCACGGCGATGGACGACTATGAAGATGTGAAGCGTGTGTGCGACAAAATTGGAATTCCATATTACAGTGTGAACTATGCAAAGGAATATTACGACCGCGTGTTCACATATTTTTTGGAGGAGTATAAAAACGGAAGAACGCCAAACCCTGATGTTTTGTGCAATCGAGAAATTAAATTCGGACCATTTCTCGAAAAAGCAAGAAGTTTAGGTGCGGATATGATTGCCACTGGGCATTATGCAAAATCGTTTACAAAAGACGGGTTGACATACCTATGCAAAGCCAAAGACTTGACAAAAGACCAATCTTATTTTTTAAATCAACTTTCACAAGACCAACTTTCTTCTGTTATCTTTCCACTTGCAGATATTGAGAAAAAGGAAGTTCGAGAAATCGCCAAAAAGCTTGGGCTTTCCACTGCTGAGAAAAAAGACTCCACTGGAATTTGCTTTATCGGCGAAAGAAATTTTAGGAAATTTTTAAAACAATATTTGCCAGCAAAGAGCGGAGAGATAAGAACGCTTGACGATAAGGTTGTGGGTAAGCACGACGGGCTTATGTATTACACCATAGGTCAGCGCCACGGGCTTAATCTTGGTGGAACTCACAACGGAAATGGCGAGAGGTGGTTTGTTGTTAAAAAGGATTTAAAAAACAATGTGCTATATGTTAATCAAGGCGAATGTGAGGAACTTTTCTCGAATGGACTTATTGCCACTGATATGAACTGGATACCTAAAAAGCCAATTGAAAGGGAATTTGAGTGTTTAGCAAAATTCCGCTATCGTCAACCAGACCAAGAAGTTAAGGTGACAATTTTGGAGGATAAAAAAATCAAAGTTGACTTCAAAAAGAAACAACGCGCGATTGCTGAAGGTCAATTTGTTGTGTTATACTCTAGCGATGGAGTTTGCCTTGGTGGAGGCATAATTGACGAAAAATATTGATTTTTTCAATTTTTTTTCCAATTTTTCACTTAATATTTCGCGTTTTTTGAAACAATTATAAATCAAAAAATTTTTAAAAATAAAAAAAGATGTTTGTTGAGAACATCTTTTATTGTTTTTTTGAATGAACTCCACGTGTTTTTCTCATGTCAAAAAGCAAGGCAATAAGAGAGGTGTGATATTGAATAAATGTTTTTTCCTTAATCATTTTCAAAATTTCTTTTTTTGATGCCCACTTAACTTTTTCTACTTCGTTATCTTTAAATTTAATGTCTTTTAATGGAACTGATGTTTCTATTAAATAAAAATCATCGAAGCCACTGTCAAAATTTATAGTTAAAAATGGGCGCTCGTTTGAAAAATTATAATCCAAACCAAGTTCTTCATTTAGTTCACGTTTGATAGCCATTTTAGAGGTCTCTCCCATTTGTGCACAACCTCCAAGTGTTATGTCCCAAATATGAGGATTTGATTTTTTTATTCCACTTCGTTTTTGAATTAGCATTTGACCTTTTTTGTTAAATATACAAGCGTGAACCACTAGGCGATATAAATCATGAGGAATTTTTTCGCCTCTATTGATTATTTTATCTGTCAGTTGCCTATTTTCATCATATAAATTCCATTTTTCCATGTCGTTCTTTCCTTTTTAAATTTTATTACAATTAAATAGATTTGTCAATAAAAAAACAACCTTAATTAATAAGATTGTTTTCTATTTTTTGTTGGCGCAGAAAGAGGGATTCGCTCCGCGGATAGTCCGTCAAGTTAAGTTGTTCCGCTATCACGCCGGGGCGAGCAAATGCAACACTGTTGCCTTTGCTGTTTCGCCCGTTCGAATCCTTGCAAATCTAATTTTTTTGTTTAAAAAACTTTTTCAGTTTTCTTCGTTTGGCGCAGAAAGAGGGATTCGAACCCTCGGTGCGGTTTCCCGCACACAGCCTTT
>ERZ1643247.3296-NODE-3296-length-11537-cov-132.518638_pt1 | contig 11537 bp, 10 predicted proteins | sample MGYA00579264_ERZ1643247 | MGnify/ENA primary metagenome ERZ1643247 (study PRJEB29033, sample SAMEA4952262) | chicken gut metagenome | biome: Broiler Chicken; feature: Gastrointestinal Tract; material: Caecum | place: Ireland | collected 2018 | study: Broiler... | reverse complement strand
TTTACAAATTTTTGGTTTTTGCTTTCTTTTCTTTACTTCCTATCTTTCCCGCCCGGTTCGCGCCTATGGCGCGGGGGTGCGTTTTGCTCCCCTCTCAGGCGCTTCGCGCCAGCTCTCCCGGAGGGAGAGCCAAGTTTACGCCCGTGGGCAGAGGAAAACTTTGTGGTAAGACGAACTTTTTTCAGCTTTGCCTTACCACAAACTTTGCAAAGATTGACGCAGGTACGCTTGCCTCCCCCCGCGGGGGAGGTGGCACAGCGCTTTGCGCTGTGACGGAGAGGGGAGCCAAAAAACGGCCCTGCGGAGCGACAAAGCAAACAAAAAAGCGCCCGTTTCCGGGCGCTCTGCGCATTCGTATCTTTTTGCAAAAAGGAAAAAGGAATTTCAGAAGGTCAGCTCCGCTTTGGGGTCGCGGGTCATCAGGCGGCGCACCGCATCGGCCGGGCTCATGCCCTGGTTGACGACGGCGTTCACCGTCTGCACGATGGGCATATCCACCTGGTAACGCTCGCTCAGCTCGATGGCGGCGGGCAGGGCGTTCATGCCTTCCACCACCATCCCCACTTCCTTGACCGCCTCAGCCGGGGTGCGGCCCTGGCCGATCAGCTGGCCAGCGCGGTTGTTGCGGCTGTGCTGGCTGGTGGCGGTGACAATCAGGTCGCCGATGCCCGCCAGGCCCGCAAAGGTGTGGATGTTGCAGCCCATGGCCGCGCCCAGACGGGTGATCTCGGCAATGCCGCGGGTGATGAGGGCCGCGCGGGCGTTGTCGCCGTAGCCCAGGCCGGTGGAGATGCCCACGCCCAGGGCGATGACGTTCTTCATGGCGCCGCTCAGCTCCACGCCCTTGATGTCGGGGTTGGTGTACACCCGCATACAGTCGTTGGTAAAGGCTTCCTGGACGATCTCGGCGGCCACCGCATCGGGCGAGGCCGACACGATGGTGGTGGGCAGGTCGAGAGCCACTTCCTCGGCGTGGGTGGGGCCGGACAGGGCCACCAGCCGGATGCCCCGGGGGCCGTCCTCCTTGCCCAGCTCGTCGGCCAGGACCTCGGTCATGGTGAACAGGGTGTCCGGCTCGATGCCCTTGGCCACGTCCACGATCAGCTGGCCGTAGCGGATATGGGGGCGCGCGGCGGCCGCCGTGGACCGGACGAACACCGACGGCACCGCAAACACCAGGATGTCCTGGCCGTTGCACACTTCGGCCAGGTCCTTGGTAAAGCGCAGGCTGTCGGGCAGGACCATGCCCGGCAGGTTGGGGTGAACATGGGTCTGCGCCAGGCTGTCGATCTCTGCGGGGATGGCCGACCACAGCAGCACGTCGCTGCCGTTCACCGCCAGCATCCGCGCCAGGGCGGTCCCCCAGGTGCCTGCGCCCAAAATACCAATCTTTCGTGCCATCATGCAGCCTCCTTGTGCGCTGTAGATAAAGTGCGTTTTGTCTATTGTACCCCAAAAGGGCAGGCCCCGTCAAGCCGTGCGGCGGCCGCCGCCCAGCTTCCAGACGGCCCAGGCGATCAGCACCGCGCCGCCCAGGATCACCACCATCCACATCCCGGACGCCCACAGGGGCTGTTCGTATACATAAAAGAATGGATACGGCCCTTTATACACTTTGGCAACGTTGGCAGCCAGCATGATGCCGCCGTAGACCAGGGTGGGGATCATGGCGCAGCCCACAGCCCGCCGGGGCAGGGCCGGGGCCCGCTCCAGCAGGACAAAGGAGAGGAAGGCCGCCACCGGGTTGAGGAAATGGTTGTACAGCATCGAGCTGGTCAGCAGCATGACGTAATGGCCGTCGGGGCCGTACATGGGGGCCAGCACGAACACCACCGTCAAAAAAGTCAGCATCAGGCAGCAGGTCACCGTGTACTTGAGGGTGCGGGCCCAGCCCGGCATCTCGCCGCCGGCCACCAGGGCCCCCAGCTGGCACAGGGCCACCACAAAGCAAACCCCCATGGCAAACAGGTTGGACAGCTCGGTGTAAAACAGGAACATCTGCGCATGGACCCCGCTCCAGCTCAGCGGGATGGCCTTCAGCTCCATCCAGACGATGGCGAGGTTGGCCAGGATGGACAGGACTTTCTGCAGGCGGCTGGTGTGCATGGACCCGCCCCCTTACTTTGCCGTGTTGATAAAGTGCCGGTTGTCCACCAGGTACTTGATGCCCGAGATGGCGGTGACCACGGCCACCAGCCAGCACAGCGCGCTGCCGATCATCCCCACGGCCAGCGGGTCGGTGGGGCCGCCCAGGGCCGCGGCAAAGTAATAGAAGATGATGCTCAGCATCTGCAGCACCGTCTTGACTTTGCCCCACATATTGGCGGCGATGACCTTGCCGTCCTTGGCGCCGGCCGCCACCATCCGCAGGCCGGACACGGCGAACTCCCGGGCCAGGATGATGGCCAGCACCACCGGCGAGCACACGCCGTCCCGCATCATGTACAAAAAGGCGACGGTGGTCAACAGCTTGTCGGCCAGGGGGTCAGCAAACTTGCCGAAGTCGGTGACCATGTGCCACTTGCGGGCCAGATAGCCGTCCAGAAAATCGGTAAAGCTGGCCACGGCGAACACCACTCCCGCCGCCAGATACAGCATGGGCTGGTACCCCGCTGTCCCGTACTGGGTCAGGGAGGCAAACACCATAAACACCGGCACCAGCAAGATGCGGGCCAGGGTCAGTTTATTGGGCAGATTCATGGTCGGTCCCTCCTGTCTTGTCCGCGACCCGGCCGTACAGGTCGTACAAGTCGCTCTCCTCGATGTTCACATCATAGAACTGGCCGGGATAGAGGGGTTCGTCGCTGGCCACGCAGACCGCCCCGTCGATCTCGGGGGCGTCGGCGGCGGTGCGGCAGATGTACAGCCCGCTCTCATCGTCCAGGCCGTCACAGAGCACGTGCAGGGTCTGGCCCACCTTTTCGGCCTGCTTGCGGGCCATGATGCCGGTCTGGATCTCCATGACGATCTCGGCGCGGCGGTTCTTGGTCTCCTCGTCCAGCTGGTCCTCCATGGCGGCGGCGCGGGTGTTCTCCTCGGCCGAGTAGGCAAAGCAGCCCAGCCGGTCGAACTCCACCTGCTTGACGAACCCGCACAGCTCCTCGAACTGGGCCTCGGTCTCGCCGGGGAAACCGGCGATCAGGGTGGTGCGCAGGGTGATGCCGGGGATGGCGGCCCGCAGCCGCCCGATGACGTCCAGCAGCTCGGCCTTGGTGGAGCGGCGGTTCATGTTGTGCAAGATCTCGTCGTTGCAGTGCTGGATGGGCAGGTCCAGGTAAGGCAGGACCTTGTGGTTGCGCTGCATGGCGGCGATGAAATCGTCGGTGATCCGCTCGGGGTAAGCGTACAGGATGCGGATCCACTCGATCCCCTCGATGGCGTTCAGGCGGTCCAGCAGGGCGCAGATGCTGCCCGGCTTGCCCCAGTCCTCGCCGTAGGCGGTGGGGTCCTGGGCCACCACGATCAGCTCCTTGACCCCTTCGCTGGCCAGCCAGCGGGCCTCGGCCACACAGTCGTCCATGTCGCGGCTGCGCAGCGGCCCCCGGATCAGGGGGATGGCGCAGTAGTGGCAGCGGTTGTTGCAGCCCTCCGCGATCTTGAGGTAGGCGTAGTGGGCCGGGGTGCCGATGACCCGCTTGCCCCCCAGGGGAAAGTCCCGCTTGGGGCCGTAGGTCTCCAGCTGTTCGCCCCCGGCCACCCGGGCGGCGATCTGGTCGATGATGCCGTTGGAGGCGCAGCCCACCACCGCGTCCACCTCGGGGATCTCGGTGCGGATCTGGCTGCGGTAGCGCTCGGCCAGGCAGCCGGTGACCACCACCTTCAAATCCGGGTTCTGCTGCTTATAGCTGCACGCCTCCAGAATGTTCTCGATGGCCTCGGTCTTGGCGCTCTCGATAAAGCCGCAGGTGTTCACCAGCACCATGTCGGCGTCGGCAATGTCGGCCACCGTCTCATGTCCGGCGGCCAGCAGGGTATAGACCATCCCGTCCAGGTCCACCTGGTTTTTGGGACAGCCCAGAGATACACAGGCAATCTTCATGTCTCGCTCGTCTTTCTGTTTGGTTTGCTTATGCTTCGTCCCCGTCGGGGGCGTCCAGCGCCTGGCGGATCACCCGGTGGGGGAACCCCCGCCGGGCCAGCGCCGCCGCCACCAGGTCCCGCCGGCCGGCAGCCAGCTTGGCCCGGTACTGCCCTGCCACCAGGGCGCGGGCGGCTTCCAGCTCGGGGTCCTCCCCTTCTTCGCCGGGGGCGTAGGCGGCTTCCAGCGCCGCATCGATCTCCTGGTCGGTCAGCCCCTTGCCCCGCAGGGCCATGGCCGCCGCCAGACGGCTTTTGCGCGCCCGCTGCAGGCTGCGGGCCTTAGCTTCGGCGTAGCGGGCGTCGTCCACCAGGCCCGCAACCACCAGGGCCGCCACCGTCTCCGCGGTGGCCTCGGGGGTAAAGCGTGCGCACAGTTTTTCGTACAGTTCCGCCGAAGGGTAGTCCCGCCCCGTCAGCAAAGCCAGCGCGCGGGCGCGGGCCTCGGCGGGGTCGGCGGAGCGCTCCTGCGGCTGGGCGTCACGGCGGGCCCTGCGCTGCTGCCAGGGCATGGATCAATCCTCCACCATGATGTCCAGCTCGCTCTCGCTGCTGGGGGCCGGCGCTTTCACCACCGGGCCGGCGGCCTTGGCGCTGTCCTTGTCTTTGGCCTCCTGGGCGTCCTGCGCGGCGACGGCGGCGCTGCCCTTGGCCAGCGCGCCGCGGCGGCCGGTGGAGTAGAGCTTGTCGGCATTGGCCCGGATCTGGCCCTCGATGTCGTTGGCGATCTCGGGGTTATCGGCCAGGAACTGCTTGGCGTTGTCCCGGCCCTGGCCCAGACGGATGTCTCCGTAGTTGAACCAGGCACCGCTCTTCTGGACGATGCCCAGCTTGACGCCCACATCCACCAGCTCGCTCATCTTGGAAATGCCTTTGCCGAACATGATGTCGAACTCGGCCTCCCGGAAGGGGGGCGCGACCTTGTTCTTGACCACCTTGGCGCGGGTGTGGTTGCCGATGAACTGCCCGGAGGAATCCTTCAGGCCCTCCACCCGGCGCACGTCGATCCGCACCGAGGCGTAATATTTCAGCGCCCGGCCGCCGGTGGTCACTTCGGGGTTGCCGTACATGACGCCCACCTTTTCGCGCAGCTGGTTGATAAAGACGCAGACGGTGTTGGTCTTGCCGATGACCGAGGTCAGCTTGCGCATGGCCTGGCTCATCAGGCGGGCCTGCAGGCCCACATGGCTGTCGCCCATCTCGCCCTCGATCTCGGCGCGGGGCACCATGGCCGCCACCGAGTCGATGACGATGGCGTCGATGGCGCCCGACCGGACCAGCGCCTCGCAGATCTCCATGGCCTGCTCACCGGTGTCGGGCTGGCTGACCAGCAGGCTGCTGATGTCCACGCCCAGCGCCGCGGCGTAGTTGGGGTCCAGCGCGTGCTCCACGTCGATGAAGGCCACCTCGCCGCCCTTCTTCTGGGCCTCGGCCAGGATGTGCAGGGCCAGGGTGGTCTTGCCGCTGGACTCAGGGCCGTAGATCTCGATGATGCGGCCGCGGGGCACGCCGCCCACCCCCAGCGCCAGGTCCAGCCCCAGGCTGCCGGTGGAAATGGCCTCCACCTGCAGCGCGGCGCTGTCCCCCAGCTTCATGATGGCCCCCTTGCCGAACTGCTTTTCGATCTGGGCCAGCGCGGTGGTCAGCGCTTCCTTCTTTTCGTCCGCGCCGGTCTTTTTGACGGCGGACTGCATCGCGTTGCTGCTTTGATTTTTTGCCATACCCTGATGCTCCTTTATCCAAACGATTCTTTTCCCTTACAGTATACCACAAATCCCAGGGATTACAACAGTAAGTTGTAGTTTGGGCCGTTTCAGCCCCCGACAGGCCGCTGCGCCGTGATGCAGCGGTCGTTCCCGCCGTAGTCCTTCCGGCAGGCGATGTCCGCCCAGCCGGCGGCTTCCAGCAGGGCGGCGACCGCCTGCCGCTGCTGCCAGCCGATCTCCAGCACTAGGGCGCCGCCGGGACGCAGGGCCGCCTTGTACCGGCTGGCCAGGGCGCGGTAAAAATCCAGCCCATCGGGGCCGGCCGCCAGGGCCATGGCAGGCTCACGGGCCGTCTCGGGCTGCAGATGCGCCATCTCCTCCGCGGTCAGGTACGGAGGGTTGGAGACGATCAGGTCCAGCTCCCCTTCCGGCAGGCTCTGCCAGCAGGTGAACAGGTCCCCTTCCACCACTTCCACGGCGGGCGGCGCGGACAGGGACAGGCCCAGCTTCTCATAGAGGGCCGCCTCGTCAAAGGCGTCGGGTTCCAGCAGGTCCTCCATCCCGCCGGGGACGGCTTCCAGCGCTCCCGAAAGGGCGCACCGGGCGTTCAGGCGCAGGTAAGGCAGGGCCTCGGGGCTCTTTTCCAGGCAGGTGACGCGGGCGTCGGGCCGCAGGGCTTTCACCCCCAGGCCCAGGCAGCCGGTGCCGGCGCACAGGTCCAGCACGCGGGGCTTTTCCACCCCGTCCAGCATCTGGACGGCGGCTTCGGCCACCACCTCGGTGTCGGGGCGGGGGCAGAGCACCCCCGGCCCCACCGCCAGCTCAAAGGTCAAAAAGGGCCACCGCCCGCAGATGTACTGCAGCGGCTCCCGTGCGGCGCGGCGGGCCGTCACCGCTTCCAGGCGGGCGGCCTCCTCCGCCGACAGGGGCCGGTCGGACAACCGGGCGTCCCGGCCGGCAGCCAGGCGGAACAGCTCCCGCGCATCGAACGCGGCGTCCGGGCAGCCGGCAGCCGAAAGGCGCGCTTCCACCCCGGCCAGGGCCTGCCGGGGGGATAGGCCGGCCATCACCACCGGCCCTCCTCAGGGCGCTCGGGCAGCACCGGCTTGACCGCCTCGATGGCCACCTCGATCATGCTGTCGTCCGGCTCAAAAACGGTCAGCCGCTGGACCCACAGCCCCGGCTGCCGGACGATGCGGCTGAGCAGGCTGTCCGACCGGCCGCACCACTTGAGGGCCTCGTAGCTGATGCCCATGACCACCGGCAGCAGCAGCAGCTTGAGCAGCACCCGCAACCCCGTGCTGCTCCAGGGCAGGACGCTGTACAAAAATACGCTGATGATGACCACCAAAATCAGAAAGCTGGTGCCGCACCGGGGGTGGAACCGGGTGTATTTGCGGACGTTTTCCACCGTCAGCTCATCCCCGGCCTCGTAGCAGGCGATGGTCTTGTGCTCGGCCCCGTGGTAGCGGAACACACGCTCGATCTCCTTCATCCGGGAGATCAGGTACATATAGCTCAGGAAGATGGCCACTTTCAGCACGCCTTCCAGGATGACGCGGGGCCAGCGCCCCATCTCGATGAAATGGCCCACCCCCGCCGTCACCAGCGTGGGCAGGATGGTGAACAGCAAAATCGCGCCCAGGCCGCCCACGACGGCCGCGCCGGTGAGCAGGATCTTCTCGGCCTTTTCGCCCAGATGCTCCCCCACCCACTTTTCAAAGGCGGTCTCCTCTTCTTCCTCGTCGTACTCCTCCCCCATGCTGACCTGGGCCGAGTACATCATGTAGCGGTAGCCCACCACAAGGCTCTCGATCATCGAGACGGCCCCCCGCACGATGGGGATCTTCATCCAGCTTTTGCGGGCGGGGATGGGGTCGAGCTTGGTCTCGATGCTCCCGTCGGGGCGGCGCACCGCGCAGCAGATCTGCTTGGGGCCCCGCATCATGATACCCTCCATCAGGGCCTGCCCGCCCACACTGGTCTTGAAACATTCTTTTTTGGCTTGATGGTTCATTGGTCTGTTTTCTCCTGTGTTCTCCCCTGCCGTTTGGATTCAGCCCTGCCCGGGGAAAAGCCGGGCAGAAGCCGCCGCGGCCTTTTGCGCCGCGGCCCGGAGGGGTCTGTTACAATTTTTTATACAGCGGCAGCCCCAGCGTGACCACGGTGCCCTTGCCCAGGGTGCTGCGCAGGTCCAGGGTGCCGTCCAGGGCGGTCATGATGGAATCCACCAGCGCCAGCCCGATGCCGCTGCCCCGCACCGCGTTGCTGCCCTTGAAGAACTTGCCCTTGACGCTGCCCAGGTCCTCGGGCGGGATGCCCCGGCCCTGGTCGATGATCTCGACAAAGGCCTTGTACTCCCCCGCCCACAGCTTGACGGTGATCCGCCCGCCGGGGGCCGAATACTTGATGGCGTTGTCCAGCACGTTGATAAAGACCTGCCGCAGCCGGCCGGGGTCGGCGTAGACGGGGATCATCTCCTCCGGCTCGCTGTAGTGGAGGACCAGCCCCTCCTGCATCATACGCGGCTCGCAGAACAGCAGCGCGTCGGTCAGCTCAGCCACCAGGTCGAGGGGGCGGCACTCCATGTGGATGCCCCCGTTCTGCAGGCGGCTGAAGTCCAGCAGTTCCTCCACCATGCTGTACAGCCGGCCCGTCTCGCTGTGGATGATCTCCAGCCCCTTGCGGTAGTTTGCGTCCTCGGGGTCGTCCAGGGCTTCCAGCGTCTCGACCCACCCCCGGATGGAGGTGAGCGGGGTGCGCAGCTCATGGGACACCGAGGAGATAAACTCGTTTTTCATCTTTTCGGTCTCGGCCAGGCCCTGCGCCATCCGGTTGATGCTGCCCCGCAGCCGGTCCAGCTCGTCCCGGGGCGGGTCGGTCTCAGGCAGGCGGATGTCCAGCTCGCCCCGGGCGATGTCGGCGGCGGCCCGCTCCACCTGGCCCAGCGGCACCACGATGCTGCGCACGAAATACAGCCCCGAGGACGCCGCGATGCACAGCGCCACCGCGCCCGCCGCCAGGCCCAGCAGGATGGCGGCGCGGATCTGCCGCCGGATCAGCGCGAGGCTGGTCACCAGCCGCATGGCCGCGATCTCCTCGGCGGCGTAGGGCACCAGGCAGCATACCGCCATGACCGGCTCGCCGGTGGAGGTGGTATAGATGGCGGTGCCATAGCCGTCCGGGGCGGTCTGGGCCTGCTCAAAGTCGTCGGGGACGATGATGCCCTCGGCGTTGGTGCCGCTGGTGCTGGCGATCACATGGCCGCTGCCGTCCAGCAGCATGAACTCATATTTGTCCTTGTCGGCAAACTGCTCCACCATCCGGCGCAGCGCAAAGCTGCGGCTGGCGGCCGTCCGCTGGGCGGTGCCGCCGCTGTACACCTTCAGCTGCCCGTTGATGGAGGAAAACCGGCGGTACATGCTCTGCTGCACCCCGTCGTAATAGCCCTGGATGGTGCTGTACAGGAACATCCCCTCGATCACCGCCAGCAGCAGCACGATGACCAGCAGGCTGCCCCGCACCCACCGGCGGGTGATGCCGCTGTGCAGCCCCCCGCCGGGGCCGGCCCGCCAGCGGCTTTTGCGGCCTTTGCGCTGTTTCGTCTCCTTCATGGGGCGTCACTCTTCCCAGCGGTAGCCGTAGCCCCACACCGTCAGGATATGGGCGGGGTGGGAGGGCTCGTCCTCGATCTTCATCCGCAGGCGGCGGATGTTGACGTCCACGATCTTGACGTCCCCAAAGTAGTTCTCGCCCCAGACGCCCTTCAAAATTTTTTCCCGGCTCAGGGCGGTGCCGGGGCTGCGGAAAAACAGCTCCATGATCTGGAACTCCACCTGGGTCAGCTCGATGGGCTTGCCGGCCTTGAGCAGCAGGCGGCGGTTCTCGTCCAGGATGAACTCCCCGCTCACCAGGGCGGTGGGGGCGTTTTCCCCCTGGCCGCCGCCCCGGCCCACCCGGCGGCAGAGCGCCTCGACCCGGGCCAGCAGCTCGCTGACCGAGAAGGGCTTGGTCATATAGTCGTCCGCGCCGATGGACAGGCCCCGGATCTTGTCCTGCTCCTGGCCCTTGGCGCTGAGGATGATGATGCCGATCTTCTGGTTGGAACGGCGGATGGTCTCGCAGAGGGAGAAGCCGTTCATCCCCGGCAGCATCACATCCAGGATGGCGGCGCTGCAGTCGGGGGCCTGCTCCAGCGAGGTCAGCGCCTCCTCGGCGCTGCCGGCCTCGAGCACCTCCATCCCGTTGCGGCGCAGGTTCAGCGCGATGACTTCGCGGATGCTGGCCTCATCCTCTACCACCAGTACTTTTACCATCGGTTTCCCTCCTTACAAGATATACAGCGAGCGGGACAGCCGGTACAGCTGGTCCATCAGCTGGACACCGGGCCCGAACTGGGCCTGCACCAGCCGGTTGGACACCACCCCAAGGCGGGTCCAGCCGGACGTCCGGTCGGCGATGCTGGTCACCCGCACCGTCAGATAGAGCTGTTCCCCGTCCTGGCTGCGCAGCTCCACCGAGTCCTCCTCGGGGCCGTCGGTCAGCATCAGCGTCCCATACCATTCCATGGGCAGCTCGAGATAAAACCCCAGCTCCTCGTCCAGCAGGCCAAAGCTCTTGCGGGGCTGGGCGCTGGTGTAGTCCATCCAGAGGATAAAGTCCATCCGGCGGCCCTGGTCCATGTTGATGAGCCCGGCCCCTTCGGGCTGGGTGGGGATCTCCACCACGCCGTCCCGGTCCAGATCGCGGCTGGTCAGGTCGGGCACGTTGCGCAGGGAGGCTTCGTACAAAGCGTCCGCGCCGATCTGGCGGGCCGGCTCCATCTGCTGGGTCTTTTCGTTGTAGCGCAGCAGCACCGAGGCCAGGTTCGTGCCCGACACGCCGGTCCAGCCGTCCAGCACCAGATACTGCCCGCCGTAGGCCCCCATGCCCGCCGCCAGGGAGGCGCACCCGGTAAAGCGGTCGGCGGACAGGCCCATCACCGCCGCCTGCCGGAAGCCCCCCTCCCGGTCGGAGGTGAGCAGCTTGATCTGGGACGCCCCTTCGGCGTCGGTGTCCATCACCAGCAGATCCTCGTAGCCGGTGCCGGTGATGTCCTCGATCAGGTACTGGTCATAGGGCTCGGCCAGGATATCCTCGATCGCCCCGTCCTGGTAGGCGTAGACCGCCAGATAGCTGTCGGCCTGCTGGGCGGTGTACCCCACCAAAATCTGGTTGGCACCGCCCTCCTGCAGCCGTGCAAACTGGACCGCGTCCACCGTATCGGTCAGGCCCTCGACGGCGTCCTGCACCTGCCAGGCGCCTTCCTCGTCCTTTTGCAGCACGGCCAGGCAGATGTTGGACACATCCGCCGCGGTGTACAACACGGCGGCGTCCTGCACGCCGTCCCCGTCAAAATCGCTCATCAGGAAAGGGGAAAGCAGGTCGCCGTTCAGCGGGTAGCGCAGCTGGGCGCTCTGGCCCAGCCAGCTGTCCAGCGCGGCCTGGATCTCGCCGTAGTCGCCTTCCAGCCGGGGCGCGCGCAGCAGTTCTTCTACCGAGGCCCGCTCTGCGCCCGGCAGCGCGCACCCCGCGCACAGAGCCGCGGCGCACACCGCCGCCGCCAGCCGTACCCAGCCTTTCACCTGCCATCGCCCCCTTCCGTCAGCATTTGCTTTTCTATTGTATCATTGATTTGTGACAAATTCTATAGCAGGGCACAAAAAAGCCCCCGTCCTTGCGGACAGGGGCTTCGGCTTTATCTAATTAGACCAG
>ERZ1643247.3294-NODE-3294-length-11556-cov-119.393357_pt1 | contig 11556 bp, 17 predicted proteins | sample MGYA00579264_ERZ1643247 | MGnify/ENA primary metagenome ERZ1643247 (study PRJEB29033, sample SAMEA4952262) | chicken gut metagenome | biome: Broiler Chicken; feature: Gastrointestinal Tract; material: Caecum | place: Ireland | collected 2018 | study: Broiler... | reverse complement strand
CGGGGATCCCCGTACCAATGCAGTATCCGGAAGCAGGGATCTCTCCCTATGGAGGGGAGCCGGTTTCTGCCGGACAGCCGGATTACAATGGCCAGAACGGGTATGCCGGGAACACTCCCGCAGGGAATATGCCGTATCCGGGCAGGCCGGCAAAAGCCAATCCCAGCCAGAGCATGATGAACCAATTCTATCGTCAGGCCCAGGCGCAGGGAAATATGATGGGAGCGTCTGTCCGGCAGATGAAACCTGCAGCGGCTGCACCGGAAACTCCGCTGGACGGAAATCTTCCCGTGGAGGAGCTGGCAAACCGCATGACCTATGAGCAGGCGAAAGCCGTGGTCATTGGCGGAAAAGGAAAATTTGGCGGGAAATCTATGGGGCAAGTGGCTGTGGAAAGCCCTTCCAGCCTGGATTATTTCGCTAACAGCTACCGGGGACATAACAATCTGATCCCGGCGGCAGCCAGGGTTCTTTTGAGCCAGGCACTTCCAAAGGCCGGTTAATCATTAAATACAACTTTCCGCAGTCTTCTTTAGGCTGCGGAAGAAAGGAGGTCGGACCTGGATGTATGATATGACCGGGTTTGATTATGACATCACCGATGTTGCCAACCTTCTGCGGCTGCATAAGCGCCGTGGAAATTACTACGACTGCCCGTTCTGTGGCGACACCAAAGGGCGGCTGAATATCAATCCGGCAAAAAACGTCTTTCGCTGTAACCGCTGTGACAAATCCGGCGGGATGCTGCAGCTTTATGCGGACCTGCATAACTTGACCTACCGGGAAGCAAATGAGGAAATCCGGGAGGCTTTGAATAAAGGGGAATACCGGCAGGTGCGCCAGGCAAAGGTACAGGAAGAAAAGGAAGAGCCTGTGCAGTCGAAGCTGGCGCCACTGGATGAACGGCACCGTACCTATACGGAATTACTGGATCAGCTTCCCCTTTACAGTATACATAGGGAAAACTTGATTTCCCGGGGTCTTACAATCGAACAGATAAAAGAACGGCGTTACCGGAGTGTTCCGATGTATGGGCTGCATAAGATTGCAGAGACACTTCAGGAGAGAGGCTGTGTGCTGGAAGGTGTGCCGGGATTTTATCGGGATACGGAGGAGCGTTGGACGCTAAATTTCAAGACGAAGAACTCCGGCTTCCTGGTTCCTGTGGAATCCATGGATGGAAAGATACAGGCGTGTCAGATCCGTCTGGATCATCCCAGGGATAACAACAAATATCTCTGGTTTTCCAGTGCGGGCTATCCAAGCGGTGTTTCTTCCGGAAGCCCGGTTCATGTGATCGGAGATCTGGATGCGGAAAACGTCTATTTGACGGAGGGCGGACTGAAAGGCTCGATTGCCCACTACCTGTCCGGGCATACATTTATCTGTCTGGCGGGTGTGAATATGTATCGGAGCCTGCGTCCGGTTCTGGAGGAATTTCAGCAGAGAAAGATGAAATTTCTGTTTGAGGCGTTTGACATGGACAAGAAGCTGAAAACAGACTGTGATAGGCATTATCATAAATGTTCTGTCTGCAGTGAAAAGGAGATGCCGGAAAACTGTCCATACAAGGTGGAAAAGCGCCGGATCATCCAGAACGCCTGTGGAAAAGTCTATGGGATCTGTCAGGAGTTGTCCCTGCCGGTTAGCCGTATGATCTGGGATCAGGATGTAGATGGTAACTGGAATGGAAAAATCAAAGGTATAGATGATTATTATTACGCAAAGCGGGCTGCGACGTCAGCCCCTTTGCAGAAACAGAAGGGAGTGGAAGCATGAGAAAAGGAGAAAAGCTGCTGTTTCTGGCAGGGATCCTGCTTGCCATCGGCGCGCTTGCTTTTTCAGCATGGAAACTGAGAGGAATCTATGGAGAATACCAGGAGGGCGAGGATACCTACGAAGAGCTTGCCTCATTTGTGGAGGAGCCGGAGGAGACGTCGGAACCAGATAAAACCGATATAGAACCAGACGGATATCTGCAGATTGATTTTGAAGGACTGCAGGCTGTGAACCCGGACGTGATTGCCTGGATTGATATTCCCGGCCTTTCCATCAGTTATCCGGTGGTACAGGGAACCGATAATGCTTATTATCTGCATCATCTGTTTACCGGGGAGTACAACAGCAGCGGCAGTATCTTTGCGGACTGGCATAACCAGCAGGATTTCACGGATCCAAACACCATTGTATACGGCCACAATATGAAAAATGGCAGTATGTTTGGAACCCTCTCCCATTATCAGGATCAGGCTCTGTGGGAAGCATCCCCTTACTTTTACCTGTATGTGCCTGGAAAGGTGTTGAAATATCAGATCTTCTCTTGTTATGCCGGGTATGTAGGGAGCGAGGCTTACACCTATGCGTTTCCGGAAGAGGCAGACTTTCAGAACTTCTTAGAGAGGATCCGCTCCTATGCAGGATATGATACCGGCGTGAACGTCGGGGAAACAGACCGGGTGGTGACACTTTCCACCTGCGTCAGTTCCAGGCGGGATTATCGGTATATTGTCCATGGGAAATTGGTAGAGGAAATAGAAAATTGAGGAAAAGAATCGTAACAGAAGGCTGCGCCGGTATGGGAAAGAATCACACCATACCGGTCTTTTTTTATGGAGGAAAGGATTATGTTGGAATTTGAATATGCCAAAGCACTGGCGGAAATTGTATTAAAAGAAAACGACACACTTGAGGAAGAGAGGATAAAAACACTCCAGTTGATCTTTCAGCGGGCCTGGTATTATCAGGAGCGAGGGATGCTGGAGGAGATTATCTTAGCCTTTGTTCAGAAAAAGACGGGTATGCTTCAAAAAGCCAAGACAAAAGGCGAACTGCAGGAAATCAGCAAACCACCAAAGCCGGTTTATAACGGAAATGGCTTTACACCCGGAAAGTATGATACGGAGGAAGAAGAAATGCTGGTCTGGAGCCTTACTTCTTTGCAGGCACCGCTAAACGATCCGGCATATAAACGGTACGAGGAGCTGTTCTGCCGCCTGTTACCGGAAAAGGCAAAGATATTGTTCCCGGAAATGAATGATAAAAATGCAGCGTAAAGGAGAAGAAAATGTATATACAGGAAAAAGATTTAAAGTTGAATAAGGGATACTATAAACAACGGAAATATCTTCCTTATGAGGGAAAACTGATGTTGGCTAAGAGGCGGATTATAGAATGGTATGATTACTGGGACGGACAGGTATATGTCAGCTTCAGCGGCGGTCTGGACTCCACGGTGTTGCTGGCGCTAGTCAGGATGACACTGGGAAGTGAAATTCCTGCCGTCTTCTGTAATACCGGCTTGGAGTTTCCCGAAATCATTCAGTTTGCCCGTTCTTTTCAAGGTTATGGTGCCTATGAGGAGATCCGGCCTGCCATGAATTTCCGGCAGGTAATACTCAAAGAAGGGTATCCGCTCATCAGCAAAGAAAATGCAGCTAAGATCCGGAAGCTCCGGCATGGAAAGTTATCGCCCCGCTATCGGAATTACCTGCTGAATGGTGATGAGCGTGGGAAATTTGGTATGCTGCCGAAAAAATGGCAGAAATACGTTAAAGGGCCCTATGACATTTCAGAGAAGTGCTGTCTGATCATGAAGGAGAAACCTTTTAACCAGTATGCAAAAAAAACGGGAAGGAAACCATTTGTAGGAATTACCCAGGATGAATCCTTCTACCGGGCGCATCAGTATGCCAAGAACGGCTGCAATGTTTATAACGGCAGAATGATCAAAAGCCAGCCGCTGGGCCCCTGGACAAAACAGGACGTACTCCGGTTTGCTTATGAGCATATGGGAGAAAAGATTATCCCGGAAAAGGGACCTGCATATAAGTTCTCTATCTGCCTGGTATACGGAGAGATCACAAAGGATGCACAGGGAATTTACCATCTAACCGGGGAACAAAGAACCGGCTGTATGTTCTGCGGATTTGGAGTGACGGAAGAAAAAGAGCCGAACCGGTTCCAGCGGATGCAGACAGCTTATCCAAAGCAGTATGAGTTCTGTATGAAATCTACGGAGAAAGGCGGCCTGGGGATGCGAAGTGTGCTGGAATATCTGGGCGTACCCTATGAAACCTGGGAGTCCGTAGGTCAGATGCGTCTGGAGTTTGATGAAAATAATCAGGCGAAAGCTGCCTGAAGAATGGAGAATGGATATGACGATCAAAGAAGCAGGAAAAGGGATTGTGACAACCGGAGGAGGTACTTATCGGATCGGCTTTATCAACACCGATGGCCAGGAAGATGAGACAGAACTAGATGCTTACAACATGACGGAATTGGACGAATTATACAGAGAATTTTGTAAAGAGAATGGTTTCAGACAGAATACCGTGACTTATGTGGAGCGGTAAATGAAGCGCAGGCACCGGGAAACCGGCGCCTGCCTTGATAGAGAAAAATTAGGATTTGTCAATAATCACAATTCTTTTAAACCTTTATTATGTGATATAGAGAATATCAAATAACACAAATTATAAACAGTAAATAAAACCGCAGCAAAGATACCGATACACAGATTATTTACAATATTTATAACTGAAATCATGAGTACGACAGTAAATAAATATAATGTGATTTTCCATAAAAGATATATATTATTATTGTTTATCGTATCATTATTCTTTGCTTTTTGCAGTTGTAAGAATTGCACAATAAAATTAACCACTGCATAGATGCATATACATATTTTTTCTAACAAATTACGTCCATAATATTTCTGATAAATATCCGTTACATTGTAATTATTTTTCACTACAATGTCCATATACAATGGATTTGGTGGACAGCCAATTTCTATATAACTTCCTTCGTACAAATTTTCCGCATATACACTATCAAAGTTCATTAATTGCCCATCATTCTCTATAATAATATCATATTGATTATCTTCTATTTTTTCTATGTTTTGTATTTTACCACTAAACATATCAAAATCACGGTTAGCTAATCTAGGAATATCGAGAATAATATGAAAACCAATAGCGTATATGAAAAAAAATATAATAATGAAATATATAACTTTTCTGGCTTTTATTGATGTATTCTTTTTCAAAACATAGCTTGGATCATATATATCCTTTTCAGCTCCTTTTACCATTTTGCAAAATACTATTATTCCACAATAGATTGTGAAAAATAGAAAAAATCGCCCCAAATACATATAACCACCTTCTGTTATCCTAAAGAGTGTATCGGATAATAATGATATTTAATCCTCGGCTTTAAAGAAGAATACAAACTGTAAAATTCCAATTTATTAACTTAAAAACCTCGAATTTAACTTTCTAATTCCTCTTGAACTAATTTCAAAATAAAATCTCCAAAATCATCTGCTATTGTTTCAATAATATCATATTTTGAGCCGTCATATTTCAGAATTACGATTTGAGGTTCACCCTCATTATTGAGAGAAGAATAATCAAAATATGCCATATATCCGTCATTATAATTATAAAATGGAAGGAAATAATACGGCAGATTATACTCTTTGCGGTCGTTTAGCGCATAAGCAAGACTATTTCCTTCTAATTCATTCAAATTATTCGTATCTATCCCGAAAATTTCATTACCGTAAAAAGACAGGTACCCATATTTCTCATTAAAATCTCGATATTGCTTAGAAAGTTTTATACCGAGTAATTTCTCTGCTTCTTCTATTTCTTCTATTGATCTTCCACCTGCGGTAGTATAGAATCTACATTTTGGAGCTAATTCCATTGAACGTTCATAGTTTTCCCAACTCATTCTTTATTTCCTCCATAAATTTCAATTCAATAACTTTGGATTGGTCTGTTTTAGGTGACACTTATTTCTTTAAACCATTCCTCAAAAATATCATCTGATGTCTTATTATGATGCTGACTATATACTGGCTCATATTGATAGTTCGCATTTAAGCTGTTGCTATTTACGTCATATGTTATTTTTATTTCTGTTGGAATACTTTTTTCATGCTTTTGGCATAAAGAAATGAGCTGTTTCATATCGTCTACTAAAATGTCTATACACATTTTTTGCCTTTGAATAGATGTATCATACCTATCATCTACTAAATTCAACTTATGCCTTTCAATTTTACGTCCCTTTATGTCATAGAAATAGTCACAAGAAATCGTATTTTCTTCAAAAGAGGCATAAATAAATATTTTATCCGCTCTATTATCCACGTATTCTAAACATATCTGAACCATGTCTGCTTGTATAGCTGAAAAGGCATCTTCAAATATTTCTGTTGTTTTTCCTTCCCCAGCATCTGGCTTTTTCGTTTTGATTTTATCAAATAATCCCATAATTTAAGACCTCACAAATTAGGATTTAGCTATTTCAAATCAAAAAGAGAATTTTCATAGTCTTTTACATAGTATCGTATATTTTTACGACCTTTTTGAATAATAGTATGTCCCTCTGCTTCTAATTTCTCTTTTTGTGCTTCAATACCATTTGGATATTTAGCATTTAGTTCTCCGTTTGCTTTCAATGTTCTCCAATAAGGCGTTTCATCTTCAGAACGCTGATAACTCGCCCATGCAACAATGGAAACAAAAATTCCCGCTGTAATCGGTTCTGTAAAATCAGCACCACTCAATTCTGCAAAGTATTTTCGTATTTCCCCGACGGTAATTACTTTACCATACGGAACTTTCTTCATTACTTTGTCATAGTCGATTGGCGGTGCAAGATACATTTTGCTACCACCATATTTTTCAATACTTTTCTGGTCTGTGATGATTTGAAATTTTGGCATATCCTTATTATCGTGCAACATAGCATTAAAATCTTTTTTATCTTCGTTTGCCATTTTTGCCACCTCCTACTTTAAGGATAGTCTGTTTGTCATTCCTATGCAATGAGGCTGTTCGAAAATTTTTGACAAATTCCAATTTGTTGCTGTATTCATTCTACCAAAGACACTTCTCAAATACTATCCTAAATAAAAAATCTCAATAATTTTCTTTCCAGAGTTGCAACAATGTATGGAAAAAGTAGAAAGCAGTAAGTATATGATTGACACATCCGGATAAAATGTGAGCTGCCCTTGTAAATCAGGGGAACCGGAATGTGAAGACTACTTGGTTGAGAAGATGAGACTAGCCTTGAATTTCTATTATCAAGATGATAATATTATCATATCGGTGCAGTTTAGGAGGAATCATTATGAATAAGATCATTTTAGAGATAGTGAAAAACCCAGTAAAGTGTAAATTGCTGTTAGAATTTTTAAATTGTGAACAGACCACTGCGAAACATTTATCTGAAACCTTTTCTGATATACCACCCGCCACACTTTACCGATACTTAAAAAAAATGACTACAGACGGAGTGCTTAAAATAGTTCATCAGACACAGGTACGTGGAGCTATGGAAAAAACATATGCTCTAGCTATCGATCTGAAAAAAGAAATGAATGACATGCTGGACAATAATTCTGGTGAGGCGTATATGCAGGCATTTATTCAATATATGCTGGGATTTGCAGAACAGTTTCAAACATATTGCAAAAAAGAAAAAATTGATATATCAAAGGATAAGTCGGGATTTTCTCTTGTGCCTCTTTATCTATCTGATGAAGAATTGGACTCTTTTATGAAGAGTTATTCTCAAATTACAGAAAAGTATAGGAATAATACACCGACAGAAAACAGAAAGTTACATTCTATTGGCCTAATTATTGCGCCACCAACTATGGGATGATTTGTTACCGTCTACCAATAGCGGCTAGGCGGTATTTTCTTGACTTTATATTATCATAGTGATATTATTATCATAACGATAATAATAAGGAGGGCTTTTTCCATGAAGAAAAAATGTATCATCATTACAATTATCAGTTTTGTTGTCCTGCTACTGATGACATTCATTTTGCCAGAACAAATATCCGTAAATGGAGGCATCGGTAAAGACATGGAAATCAGTGTATATTTCATTCTTTTACTATCACCTATACCTGCACTTTGCTATTGGTCGCATGAAAGGAAAAATTCGGGGAGGAAATAAATTATGGGTAATAACATTCTTGAAATCAAGCACTATTCTAAAATCTATTCCGAGAACAAAAAGGCTGTTGATGATTTGAGCATTACAGTCAAAAGGGGAGAAATCCATGCTTTTATCGGACATAATGGCGCAGGAAAAACAACGACTATACGTGCTGTTGTCGGTGTCATGGATTTTGAACAAGGAGAAATCTTAATCGATGGTCATTCCGTTAAGAAAGAGCCTGTCTTGTGTAAGTCACTTACTGCTTATATACCAGACAACCCAGATTTGTATGAATATATTACAGGTATTCAATATTTGAACTATATTTGCGATATGTTCTGCGTTTCAGAAGGTGAACGAACTTCTGAAATACGAAAATATGCGGACCTTTTTAAAATTACAGACAGCTTAGGGGATTTGATCAGTTCTTATTCTCATGGAATGAAACAAAAGTTGGCTTTGATTGGAGCTTTTATTCATGCCCCCAAATTATTTGTTTTTGACGAGCCCTTTGTTGGTCTTGATCCAGAAGCGTCATTTAATTTAAAAAGCATTATGAAAGAAGCCTGCCAAAATGGAAGTGCCATTTTCTTTTCCACTCATGTATTGGAAGTTGCTGAAAAATTATGTGATACTGTCTCAATTATCAACAGCGGGAAATTGATTGCAAGTGGAAATATGGAGGAAATTAAAGGTCAGCACAGCCTGGAAGATGTCTTTATGGAGGTTGTTGAAAATGGCAAAGAAATATAAGCTCTTATTAAAAATGCAGTTATACAGCCTATTCGGCATAAACCGATTATTACATTCGCATGATAAAAAGGAGAAAAATCGCACTTTAGTTATTGGAATAGCAGGTTTGGCAATTATCGGAATTTTGGTCTATTTAAGTGGATATATATGCTCTGTATTTGCAGATGCAGGATTAGTGAAAGCAATTCCTACATTGATGATCGTGATTTATTCTTTAATAGTTTTATTACTGACCTTTTTAAAAAGTTCTGGAGCATTAGTTGGCTTGAAAGACTACGATATGGTAATGTCGTTGCCGGTCAATAATACAGCTGTTGTTTCAAGCAGACTTACCATGCTCTATATTATGAACCTGGTAATTGGAATGATTGCATTGATACCAGCTATCGTAGTTTACAGTATGAATACATCTGTTGTAATCAGCGATTTCTTTGTGTTGTTTGTTGCTCTATTATTAACACCAATCATTCCGATGATCATAGCTCTGGCAATCGGTATTGTCATTGTAGCCGTTTCATCAAAATCAAAACATAATAATATACTGGCTTTACTGTTTAGTATTATGGGCATACTGCTTTTTGTTTATGTTAGTTCTAAATTACAGACAATGGATACCTCGCAAATAGCAGATATCAGCACTATGCTTACAAACTATTTTAACCAGTTTTATCCGCCAGCCTTCTTGTTTTCAAGAGCATTATTGTATAACGACTGGGTTAGTCTTGGGATATTTGTGCTTAGTTCCTTTGTAACATTACTTGCTTTTATTGCCGTTGTTTCACATTTTTACAAACAGCTAAATACAAGAGCTTTTTCGCATCATGCAGGGAAAGACTTCCGATTAGGTGATTTAACAGTATCATCTCCGTTCATGGCATTATATAAGCGAGAATTGGCCCGGTTTTTTTCATGTACGATATATGCCCTAAATTCATGTATCGTTATCATTTTGCTTTTGGTTATTTCAATCATATCTGTATTCTATCTGCCAGACGTAATTGTGGAGCAGTTAGAAGCACTGGGAATTATGAATATATTTGAAACGGTTATTCCTTTGGTTGTTTCTGTACTGGTCTGCATTTGCTGCACTACTTCGGCATCCCTTTCTCTTGAGGGAAAAAGCAGATGGATTATGTGTTCTGTTCCGGTAAAAACAATAACTGTTTTTAATGCAAAGATATTAGTGAATTTGACAGTTGTTTTACCGATTTTGTGGATAAGCCTTGTATTACTAAGAGTTGCATTTCCACAGACAGCAATACAGACTATATTCCTATTCGGTACGCCTACAATATATGCCCTGTTCATTTCAATTATCGGAATGTTGCTAAATGTGAAATACCCCCGATACGATTGGACAAGTGAGTATTATGCTGTAAAAGGTGGTGCAGTATCTGTTTTGGCTACGGTTGGTGTCGGGCTAGTGCTAAGTGCTGTTCCCGTATATCTGTGTATTTTCTTCCGTGATTATGCACAGCTTATAGTGATTGCCGTTACCGCATTTGTGGCTATTATCACCTTTATAGCATATCGTATTTTAACAAAAGTTCGTTTATATATGTGAATAGTATGTGCAGATCCTTATTAGATAAGAAATTTAAAGCTCTAGCTGATAAAAATAGGCGGAAAATACTTCAATATTTAAAGAGTGGAAGAAAATGTGCAGGGGATATTGCAAAACAATTTCCTATTTCTGCTCCCTCTGTTTCTTATCATCTGGCAATTTTGAAAGAAAGTCAGTTGATTTCTGCTGTCCATTCAAAAGGATTTATTTATTATGACTTTAATTTAGACGAAATGGATGAAGTAATTGAATGGCTTTATAAAATCTCTGAAAGAAGTGGCGAAAATGAAAGATAATAACTCATTATATATTGCAGAAATGCTTGTAGAGCAAAGGAAACAAGCTGGAAAGTTACAAGAAGAGCTGGCAGAGTATTGCGGTGTTTCAAAATCCTCTGTATCAAAATGGGAAAATGGTACATCTCGCCCCAGTATATATCAGCTCCCTAAAATAGCTGATTTCTATAAGATAACCATTCAAAAATTATTGACTGGAAACGAGAAGTATGAATAGAACATTTTTTGATAAACAGTATAAATATCAGCTAATTGCTGAAGATATTAAGCGAGATATATTTTCAAACCATTTAAAAGCCAATACACCATTGCCTAGCATTAGAGCATATGCTGAAAAGTATGATGTTGCACCAAATACAGTGGCTAATGCCCTTCACTTATTGAAATCTGAAGATATTATATATACTTACCGCACAAAGGGCTATTGTATATCCGGGGAAATTGAGGAGATTAAAATTGCACTGGCAAAGAAATTAATAAACAAATTGCTTTCTGAAATAGAGCATATTGGATTAACACAGCAGGAATTGATGAAATTGATAAACAGCAAATACAAAGAATAATCAAGCTCGAATACAGATTTGCAGAATCATTTTAACTGAATAAATGCGCAGATGAAAGCAGAGAACCAAGAATAGTTATGCCACTGCTTTATTGTTGCCACGGAAGAATTTTTGAAATTCATAGAAAAAATTTCTCTCCAGAGTTGCTATCTACATACCTCATACGTATGGAATAAGTAGAAAACAATATAAGGAGTGACGCATTATGATAAAAAAACTGACCATCCCCGTGGATCACGGGAACCGGAACATGAAGACCACCCATTTTCTTTTTACCACAGGACTCTCATCCACTGACCGTAAGCCTGCGGGACGGGAGGATTTCCTTCAGACTGATGGGAAGTATTATGTTTTGAGTGACAAGCGGATCCCGTATCAGAGGGACAAGACGCAGGATGAG
>ERZ1643247.3293-NODE-3293-length-11557-cov-120.286646_pt1 | contig 11557 bp, 9 predicted proteins | sample MGYA00579264_ERZ1643247 | MGnify/ENA primary metagenome ERZ1643247 (study PRJEB29033, sample SAMEA4952262) | chicken gut metagenome | biome: Broiler Chicken; feature: Gastrointestinal Tract; material: Caecum | place: Ireland | collected 2018 | study: Broiler... | reverse complement strand
GGACAGGTGATTTCCAAAACACCGGACAGGCGCTTTCAGCGCACTGGTATATCCACATTACGAATTTTTCCTGCCCAAAGTCACAAAATCATCTTGTCCGCCTGGTATCATCCAGTCCATTCAGTCCCATCCCGTCCACAAAATCCGGACTAAATAGTACGAAAAAACACTAGATATACCTCATTTTCCGGCCCCGGCACACTAGGACACAAAATATTCCACCGCGTTATCAGGGAACATCTCCTTGAATTCTCCATACAACTGAGCGGCCAGTGTTTTATTATGGGCGATGACCAGTGTGGGTTTCTGCAACTGCTCGATCACGTTGGCCATCGTAAACGTCTTTCCAGATCCCGTAACCCCCAGTAAAGTCTGGCATTGATTGCCTTCCTTGAACCCTTTTACAAGCGCCTCGATTGCCTGCGGCTGATCGCCTGTGGGCTGATACGGGGCCTTTAAAACGAATTTATCCATAGCAAAATCTCTCCTTAGCTTTGCCCGTCTTTTCAGGGCATAATGGTATACCCGAAGGGTGCTCCTTTGTGACTTTTGATACGTTCAATATCAGCCACCCTCAAAAAATTCATTCGTAACGAAAATGTCAAAATCAGAAAATAGTACTGCCTTATATTGGACTTTTCACAATTTGTTCACGAAAAGTCACAAAATATTAGTCGTAACGCAATGCAAAATACTCTGTTGAGTATTCACATACTTTTTATTCAAAATTTTTGTCTTCCAACAATTTTTGCAATTCTTCTTTACTTGGAAGTACTGTTTCGTATTTACTTGCAAATATTTGATTATTATCTTCAGGTAAAGTCATTTCCACAATAGCATCTTTCTTGTCTTTGCAAATAATAATACCTATTGTTGAGTTTTCATCATCCAATTTAACTTTTCGATCATAATAATTAACATACATCTGCATCTGTCCTATGTCTTGATGTTTTAACTGGCCAATCTTCAAATCGAACAATACAAAACAACGGAGTAAACGATTGTAAAATACTAAGTCCACCCGGAAATGTTCTTCTTCAAATGTTAATCTAACCTGCCTCCCAACAAAAGTAAATCCTCTTCCCAATTCCAGTAAAAACTTCTGCAGGTTATCTATAATTTTGTTTTCCAATTCTGTTTCAGAATAAGTAACCAGTTCAGGAAGGCCTGTGAACTCTAAAATATAAGGATCTTTGAATATATCTTCTGGCTTTTCGATCATCTGACCCTCTGTTGCAAGGCGCATTACTTCTTCTTTATCTCTACTTAACGCAAGCCGCTCATAAAGTGAACTTCCATACTGACGTGCCAGTTCATCTTTGCTCCAACCATTTCTATAAGACTCTATTTCATAAAAATGACGTTCATCAACATTATTTATCCTCATAAGGATGAGATAATGAGACCAACTCAGATAAAATTTTCTTCCTTCCTGTGTAACTGGAAGTTTTTCAGATTGGGGAAACGGTGTTTCCCCAATTGAGTCTTTGGAATAAACCAGATAAAATTTACGCATCAGTTTTAAATTATCATATGAATATCCTCTTCCAAACTTCTGCGTCAACCTCTGAGACAATTCTTTCAAAATATACTTTCCATATGCCGCACGTTCTTTTCCGCCTTGTTCTTCTTCAACGATCATCCTCCCCGCTTCATAATAGGAATATACCATTGTCATATTTACTGCAGTAGACAAATTTTTCTTGGCATTTTGGAACAATTCTATTACTTTGTTATAAAAAGTTTCATTTTGAATATTTTCCATAAAATACAACCTTTCATATTTCTGACTTTAAATAGCCACTATTCATAATTTTACGATTCGTTCTGTTTAGTTGTAGCCAACTTGCTTTTCTCTCATCGCTTATCTCATTCAGTTTCTCAAATTTAATTGTTTTTTAGCTGAATATTTTCTCCTTATAAGATCTTACTTTTTTCCCTTTTGCATAATATTCTATATAAACAAGGCGTTGCTTTGAATCTATTTCATAATAAATCCCCAAATCGTATCCACAAACATGTTCTGGCAATGTTTTTCCATCAAATGACCACACTCCATCATATGAATCTTTTGTCAATGCAACCAGCCTAGCTTTATCATTTTCCTTCTCCTGCATTGAACGATAGGCCTTTTTCATTTCTAAAGCAATAAGATTGTCTTTTTCAACAATCTCTCCTCGACTATGTACAATAAGATCGCATATAATAGTCACTACTTTTAAATCCTCATTATAAATAGTCTTTATTCGACCATTATTTCTATTATATTCAACATCAACATAATACCCGGAATATTTACTATGTCTAATTTCCAAATAAAGGCATTGCGCCAATGTACTACATAGACTTCTTTCCGCTACATTACTCAAAATAAATGCTGCATTTTCCTTTAAGAAACTTTTATTTGCCCTTTCAAAAATCTTAACTAACTCATTCTCCATAATGTATGCTCCACATAATAATCGACCTTAGTTTCAACTTTTCTCTGCATCTTAAAACCAGTTCTAGTCTTTGGAATAGATACGATAAAATCTATATGTTAGCGATAAGTTGCCTGCGATACTATTACATGCTCTTTCCACTTGTTATCATTCATATGCCATTCCTTGTGGTCCAAATCCAATCTACTTAAGCTCTTTACTTTCCAAGAAAAGCCATAGATTTCTATTATTAATAGATGATTCGGGACCAACAAGTATATTTTTTATTAGTTCATACTCAATATCCTTAAAGCAAAGTTCTCTAAATAGAATTATTGAACAATCGTCCACCTTAAATTTTATATCGCTGATACCTTTTCCTCTTCTCTTCTAAATCCGCAATACCTTTTCCATCATTTACATATGCTCGTCACTGATTCAGGGCATCCTTGTCCTTAGATAAACAAAAAATATATGGGCAGTCTATTTCCTGCAATAAAGTTTTTGATATATTTTCTATCAAGTTCCAGCAGTTTCTTAGCCGTTCATCATTCATAGTGTATCCCTTAATTGTAAACCCTTCTGTAATTCCATTCGTCCATTTTCAAAACCGAACCAATCTCGAAGAATCAGCCTTATTTTCAACAGCAATAACCGTCTTTGAATTGTAGTGATTCGTGTTATAGATTTTCCCATCTGAAACAGTTATTCGAAATTTTCGAATAACTGATATAACTTTTTCCTGTAGCAGTAATAAATGTCAAATACTCTGCTGCCGAGAAGCGCACTATGGATATTTCTTTTTCATATTCTCCACCTTTAAATTCAATAGCTTTTTACCATTACGAACTTTCCTGCAAAAAGTCACAAAATCATTTTACTAGCCTGGTATCATCCAGTCCGTTCGGTATCATTGTGTCCACAAAACCCGGACGAAACAGTACGAAAAACCACCAGATATACCTCATTTCCAACTCCGGCACACTAACTCACAAAATATTCCACTGTGTTACTGTGGAATATCTCCTTAAATTCTCTGTCCGACTGTCCCGTCAAAGCCTTGTTGCAGTCGATGATCAGCATAGGGTTCGACAACCGAATAATATTTTCCATGGCGAATGTCTTACCGGGACCGTCCAGCACCGAAGAAAAGTGTCTTGCGATAGTTTTCTTCTTCTGGAGTATAAAAGCAGATCCTATTCCTTTCCGCTTCTGGAAATGCCGAGAAAAACCCGCAGATGACTCTTCGTCTGATTCCTATTAAAATATTCTCCATATGCAAAGTACATCATCCGCAGAACAGTCAATCGATTCTGCCGTTTTCGATTCATGAAACAAAACTGTCTTTTCGCACATTATAGCAAATATAAAAGTAAAAGTATATAGTGCAGGCAGCAAAAAAGTACAAATGTTCGATTTTTACTTATCCTGTTTTACCCAAATAATCCGGCGGACTGGTTGCTATACAAAAGAAAAAGCCGAAGGATCTTCACTTCTGAAAATCCTCCGGCTATGTATATACAGGTTTTTCCTGATTTTATACTCTGAAGTATTCCCCTTAGGCTGCTGCGGCTGTTTCTCTTTCCTGGCTTTGTCTGAAAATCTTTCCAAAGATCCATCTTACCAGCGGACCTGCGTAAAAGATCTGCCAGCACAGGGCCATCGGAAAATTCCGCACAGAAATCTGAAGCCAGTTGGCGATCAGATTACCGTTCACTCCCTGAAAAAGCACAGTTGCGATAAAGCTCATGATAGGGCACATGAAACATACGGTAAGGGCAGATATCACCAGGATCACTGCTATCGGTCTGTCCTTTCCGGGTGTCACAATACGGAAAGCCAGTCCGGGAACGATCCGCCCTACTACGAACAGTTCCAGGATAAAACCTGCGATCACCATGATGGGGAATTCATGAAAAGCCAGAAGAAAAATCTGGTTGCTCATACCTCCCTTGTCAAAGGCAATATTATATACCACCATGGCATAAACCATTACCATCACCATTAAGATTGTAAAAATCACTTCCTGAAATTTAGTTTTTGGCATTTTTACTCCTCCTTTTGCGGAACAAAAAAGGCAGTGAGTTATACTCCTGTAAAAGCGGCGTCGGCAGATTTCTCTGCCATGCCATTATAACTTTCGCTGCGATTACAGTTCTATAATCTCACTACCATTTTCATCTGATCCAATATTTAATTTCCTGTGCTATTCTACCAGAAAATTTTTTTCTATGTAAGTAGGAATTTTAATTTCAGCGGTTTAGCTGAAAAGTTCCCGTCTCCGCCCCTGAGCCTGTTGGAGTGCCATACAGATTCTGCCCTCAAATCCGGAATTCTCACAGCAATCCGGCGATAGTGGAGGCCACTTTGTCGCTTCCTATAATGGTAATATTGTTCATAATGATCAGGTCCTGGATGTTCTTCTCCTTTACATAATCTACCACATTTACATTGGCATAGCGGAAATCCACCACATAAACCGTCTCATAGTGATCCACCAGGAAAGGCACAAAACAGTTGCCGTAAGATTCTTTCAGTACCAGACAGGAAGAACCATCCTGGATCTCCGGATTCTCTATAATACTTAAAGGTTTGTCTCCACCAATATAGCAGTAATATCCGGAACTTTCATCCCAGGTACTCACATCTTCAATAATGTTCCACTGGTATTCTGTGCCGTCTGTATCCCAGTAAGTCATGTCATTAGTTCCCATAGGAACGTAGGCTTCCACCGTATCCGGATTTTCCGCCATATCCTGATTCTTCAGTTCTGTATAAAAGGTCCCCAGGAAAGGAGAGAACGTCATAGTGTCAAACTCAGAAAGCTCATGAGGTTCGATCCCCTTTTCCTCACAGAAATTCCGGTATACATAATAGGCGCCAAGCTGAGTCCAGTGGTGATCCGTGCGGAAATACAGATACTCGTCATTATGCTCCCTGAGAGTCTCAATGGTTTTCACAGGTTTGACGCCTTCGTAGAGACTGTGATAGTAAGAAATGGCCTGGGCCTGATCAGAGCCTCCCAGACTTTCCAGTTCCTTTTCTGAGAGCATAGCTCCTGAATTATTAGGCACCAGAATCGAGTATACCTCCGCCTGGCCTTCCAGCTTCTTAGCTGCCTGGTTCAAAGCCTGCGCGTATGTTTCCGCCGCACTCTGGCTGTAATAATAAACACTGTAGGCAGCTCCGTCCTTTACATACAGCCCCTGCTGGATCTGATTCTGGATCTCTGCCTCCATCTCTCTGCTGTCTGGAGCGCTTACCGGCTCTTTCTCTTCCTCTGTACCTGTATCCTCATTCTGGACAGCTTCTTCTGTCTTCGGCTCATCTTCTGTATCTGCTTTCGCTGTCTCCGTAGGGATTTCATCTCCCTGCTGATGGCCTCCTACCATCATAGTGGAAGTGGTAACTCCATAAGCAGACTTCAAGGTCTGATCCGCGGCTATCAGCCTGTCCCGCATAGGGTAGGTATCCGAGTACCACAGAGAAACCTCTGAGAAAAAAGAGCCGTCCCAAAAAGAGCTCAGCGTCAGCTTCGGAAATTTCGTCAATTCTCTTTTTTCCACGGTAGACGTAGCCGGCCGAAAGAAAAACAGCAGTCCTACAATCCCCCCTAAAAGCATCAGTCCCGCAAAGATCCGGACACTTAAATTCCTGAATCTCATGATTATTTTTTTCTGCTTTTTTGTATATTTTCTCTTCATATGTATTCCCTCATCTCATCATTGGCCTGATCATTAAAACTGGAAATATAAAAATGGGTTGTAGCTGGCTCCTATCAAGGAAAGGACAGACAGGATCAGTAAAAACGGCGGAGTGAGCATTTCCAGTACGTTAAAAACCATAAAGGCTGCCTCATTGGTCTTTCCTGTGTCAAAGAGGAACTTTCGGATATTTTTTCCAAGGGAGGTAACTCCTATCACTGCAAAGATCAGGAAAAAAATATTTCCCATAAATACAGTAGAAGCTTCCAGTCCTGCAAAGCCTGAAGTACCGATCCCAAAAAGTCCCAGGAGTACGGTTCCCAGTTCTCCCAGATCTTCAAAACGGAAGATCACCCATCCGAAGAATACGACTAACAAAGTATAAACATGATTCCAGCCTTTTGGAATCCTACCCTGGATAACAAAACGTTCAAGAAGGAGAAAAATCAGGTAATAGATCCCCCAGAAAATATAATTCCAGCTTGCCCCGTGCCACATTCCTGTAAGGAACCACACCACAGACATATTTCTCACGATCTTCCATTTATCGCAGCGGCTTCCTCCCAGAGGGATATAAACATAGTCCCTGAAAAATGTACTAAGAGAGATATGCCACCTTCTCCAGAAATCCTGGACCGATCTGGCCATGTAAGGATAGTTGAAATTTTCCAGATAGTGAAATCCCACCATACGTCCCATACCAATAGCCATATCTGAATAAGCTGAAAAGTCCAGATAGATCTGCAGCATATAGAACAGCATCCCCAGCCACAGACCCAGTGTAGACTGGGCAGACAAAGCTTCCACACCTGAAGGAAGCAGGGTATCCGCCGCTGACGCACAGGAATTGGCCAGGATCGCCTTCTTTGCAAGGCCCACGCAAAAACGCCGGACGCCCACATAAACGTCTGTCCTTGATACCTTTCTTACGTCAATCTCTTCTGCCACTGTCTCGTACCGGACAATAGGGCCGGCAATACATTGATGAAAAAGGCTGGAATATAAAAGCAGCTTCCAGAACTTCGGCTGGGCATGGACCTCTCCTCTGTATACATCGATCACATAGGATAAAAGCTGAAAAGTATAAAAAGAGATACCGATAGGAAGGACTATGTTGGGAATACTTTCCGGGAAACCGGTAAGCGCCTGCAGGTTGCCAAGAAGAAATACCGCATATTTAAAAATCCCCAGAAGTCCAAGCATGAGAACACATTCCAGGATCATATACATCTTCCGTATCTTCTGGCTCTCCCCCTCCTGTATCCGGATACCGCAGAACCAGCTGATAAAGGTTTCTCCCACCAGCAGGATCAAAAATCTCGGCCCGCCCCAGGCATAAAAGATAAGCGAAAAAATAAGGAGAACCTGATTTTTATACTTTTTGTCAACCAAAAAGTATACCACCAGGTTCAATACTAAAAATACAAAAACAAACAGTAAACTTGAAAATACCATATCTTTTTCTTTTCTCCCCTGTTACTTATTCGGATCTGCCTGCCATTCCGACAGAATCCGATATTAAGAACAGTATATCTCAGAGAGTACCTTTTCTGCAAGATATTGTCATTTTTGGTAGATATTTCTGCAAAATCTGTATTTTATCAAAAATTCCCGCCAGAATTCTCAGGCAAAAGACATTTTATATAAACTGCTGTAAATCCCGTCCTTTTTCATCAGTTCCTCATGCGTTCCCTCTTCTGCAATCCCCTCTTCTGTCAGGACAAGGATCCGCTGAGCTTTTCGTATGGTCGAAAGACGATGGGCGATAACAAAGGTTGTACGGTTCTTTGCCAGTTCCTCCAGAGACTTCTGGACGATCTTCTCGCTTTCATTATCCAGAGCCGAAGTTGCCTCATCAAAGATCAGGATCGGCGGATTCTTTAAAAAGACTCTTGCGATAGAAAGCCTCTGTTTCTGGCCTCCGGAAAGTTTCACGCCTCTCTGGCCGATATCGGTATCATATCCATTCTCCAGTTCCATGATAAATTCATGGGCATTAGCAGCTTTCGCTGCCCGGATAACTTCTTTGTCTGAGGCTTCCGGTTTTCCGTAGCGGATATTTTCCATAACCGTTCCTGCAAAAAGATATACATCCTGCTGCACAATCCCGATATGATTCCGCAGACTTTGAAGCTTCAGGTTCCGGATATCTTCCCCGTCTAAAAGCACTCGCCCTTCGGTAACATCATAAAATCTGGGGATCAGACTGCATAGAGTAGTTTTTCCCGCTCCCGAGCTTCCCACCAAAGCCACATATTCTCCGGCCTTTACCCGGAGATTCACATGGCTTAAGACTTTCTCCTTATTTCCTTCATAGGCAAAAGACACATTTTCAAAATCAATCTCGCCTTTTACATCTGTAAGTTCTTTTGCGTCTTTCCGGTCTTTGATATCCGGAGCTACCGCCATGATCTCCAGGAAACGGGAGTATCCGCTGTATCCGTTCTGAAACTGCTCAGTAAAACTGATCAGCTTTTTCACCGGATCAGTAAGATTATTGATATATAGAAGAGCGGTCACAAGATCTTCCACCGGCATCTCTCCTCTGGTAAGGAAAAAGGCTCCCGCCAGCAGAACAGCAATGGTGATCAGGGTGGTAAAGGCTCCCATTCCGGAGTTATAGCCGCCCATATATTTGTAACTCAGCTTCTTGGAATCCACAAATCGCTCGTTTCCCTTCCGGAATTTCTCCATCTCCTGCTTCTCATTGGCAAAAGACTTTACCACCCGGATCCCGGAAAGGCTGTCCTCGATCTGGGTATTGATATCTGCGATCCTGGCCCGGTTTTCTCTGAAGGCAGTTTTCATCTTCTTATTAAAAACAACTGCATAGATGATCAAAAAGGGGACGAAAAGAAAAGCTGCCAAGGCCAGTCTTACATTTACCAGCATAAGAATGATAAAAGCACCCAGAAATTTGATAATAGAGATCACCAGGTCCTCGGGACCATGATGAAGGAGCTCACTGATATCAAAGAGATCTGACGTTATCCTGGACAGCAGATGTCCCACCTTCTGATTGTCATAAAAAGCAAAAGACAGTTTCTGATAGTGGCCGAAAATCTCATTGCGCATATCCCGCTCGATACTGGCCCCCATAATGTGCCCATAATAAGCAATATAAAAATTACAAAACGCCTCCACCAGCACCAGCAGGATCATAAAAATCCCCAATTTTACGATCATGCCGGTAGCCATTTCCACAGGCAGATTTACAATGTGACTGGTGATATACCGGACAATGAGCGGGATTACCAGCGTAATGGCCGCCCCCAGTATGGCGAAAAACATATCCGAAAAAAACAGCCCTTTATAAGGCTTATAATATCCGGCAAGGTTCTTTAGTGTTTTCAGCATCTTTCTTCTCCTTCTGTAAATAGTTTTCATCTAGTGTACTGCTGCGATCTTGCTGCACCATTGGTCAAAATATGATCCTATCAATATATCAGTATACTTACCGCAATTTCCCTTTGCAATGGATATTTTCTATTTTATACAGGAAAACTGTCCCGCAGGCACAGAAAGCCAAATCCAGTCTCCGGATTTGGATAAATTCCCCCTGAAAGCCGCCTTGCCCCTCTTCTTAAATAAGCCTTTACTTTCTCCCCATACAGGTATGGATCCTGCCCCCTGACGATCCCCCACTCCATAAGCAGCGCCGCCGCTCCGGTAACAAATGGCGCCGCAAAGGAAGTTCCGGTCTTGTTTCCATATCCTCCTCCCGGCACAGTAGTAAGGATATCTACCCCGGGAGCCGCCAGATCCGGCTTGATCTGTCTGGTCACTCTGGTATAGCCCCTTCCAGAAAACTCCGCATAGGAAAGCAGCCGGGAATTGTAAGCTCCCACGGAAATAATCTTTCCTGCGGTAGATGGTATGGTAAGGGTCGTATCCGGTGTGGGAAATGGAAATTTCGTATCCTCGTTTAGAACACCTCCCCCCGGAAGCCACAGATCAAAGTTTCCCTCTACGATCTTTTGAGGAAGCAGAAGGATCCTCCAGGTTCCGCTGTCCACATACCGGCCTCTGGGAATCCATTCTATATAGATTTCCTGAGAAATACTGTATGGGCCAGGCTCTCCGTAGTAGATCAGAATTTCCGTGTTTCCCACCAAAAATCTCTGAGGCCCCAGCACTTCCTGAAAAGGCCCTACCCGGCTTCCATCCGGATGGATCAGAGCTATCTCCACCTGATCTATATACTGCTTCCATAATTGGACATTGACCCCTGTCTCATATTCTCCTATATTCAGCTGTACGGAGGTCTCCCGGCTATTTTCCAGGATCCCTGAAGTATGAAGAGCTTCCCCTCCTTCATTTCCTGTTCCCACACAGATCACATTTCTTCCCACATCCGAAACACTGTCCAGGTAAGCTTCGATCAGCGACTCTCCGCTGTGAGATCCGTAATTATTGCCAAAACTTAAGTTCAGAGCAAGCGGCATTTTCAACTGCAGTCCCTGACGGATCAGATAATCGATCCCCTGGATCAGCTCCGTAGTCCTTGGGAAGCCCCCTTGTCTGGGGATCCCCAGCTTCACTGCCATCAGTGTGCTTTCATAGGCCACGCCCCGGTTAATGCCGCCGGAGGCTCTCCCGTTCCCCCCTGCAATCCCCATAACGCCGGTTCCATGTCCGCTTGTATCGCGGCTGGGCAGCGTTTTGCCGGATATAGTCTCTTCTTCTCCCAAAAGAATCCTGTCAAGATCCTCTTTGGTAAATTCTGTTCCCATCCGATAGCCTGCGGGAGGATTTCCCGGCAGACTCTGGTCCCAGAACCGGAGGATCCTGGTACTGCCGTCCGGATTCCGGAAATCCGGATGTGTATAATCAATCCCTGAATCCACACATGCCACCAGGACCCCTTTCCCTGTAAGGGGAAATCCCAAAGGAGAAAACTCGCTTTGCACCGTATTCATACAGGAGGCGCTCCTTCCCTGACTGACTGCAAAGAAAAGGCTTTTCGGCTTTTCTACATATTCAATCTCTTCCAGGTCCGCCAGCGTGTCGATCTGACTTTCCGGTACGGTGAGTATGGCAAATCCATTTAAGAGTTCTACGATACCTGCATTTTCTCCCAGAATCCTTCTCAGATCTCCAGAGTATTTTACAAGCACCTCCCAGGTACTGTCTTCTTCGTCATATCCCACATTGAGCTGCAAAGATTTTTCTCTTTCCAAAGGAGTAGTCTCAAGAGCCAGATTCAGCAGATTATCTACTTTTTGATCCTGCATAATCTCCCTGCCTTTCACTTTACTATACTGTCCGCTGTTTATCCTATGAAATTAGATCCCATAAAATGATAGGATAGAGAGATGTCCGCTCGTGCGAGCAGGTTGGCCGCTTGCCGGGTGTATCGCACAAAAAACAGACAGTCACATCGGACTGTCTGTTTTATAGCAATGGAAGCCTGCGGAGAAGAACTTCCAATAT
>ERZ1643247.3288-NODE-3288-length-11567-cov-6.673297_pt1 | contig 11567 bp, 14 predicted proteins | sample MGYA00579264_ERZ1643247 | MGnify/ENA primary metagenome ERZ1643247 (study PRJEB29033, sample SAMEA4952262) | chicken gut metagenome | biome: Broiler Chicken; feature: Gastrointestinal Tract; material: Caecum | place: Ireland | collected 2018 | study: Broiler... | reverse complement strand
TTATATGCTTTGTTTAACATATAATTTATTTCTCCTGACATTGTTCTCATATTTTCTTTTGCGTTTTCTTTTACTTTTTTATGAAGTTCTGGTTGTATTGTTATTTTAATTTGAATTTGTTTCTCCATAAATAATGTTTCCTCCTTTTAATATTATTATAATATTATTATATTACTTATACTTATATAGTGATTATATAATGTATAATATGATTTGTCAAGTTATTTTAAAGACTATTTTTTTAAAAAATACAAGGTGTATTAAGATATAATAAGGTGGGTTAAGTAAGTTATATTAAAGTATATTAAGATATAAAATAGGTATATATAGTGTGCATATAGGTGTATTAAAATATAATTAAGATATAATAAGATAGGTTAAGTAAGTTATAATTAGATAAAATAAGATATTATTAAGAAATTATAAGGATAATATAAGAGTGATATAAGAGTGATTAAGGTAGGTTAAGTAAGTTATAATAATATTTTTTAAGGTCGAAATAGGTCAAAATTTAAGATTTATTAAGATTTATTAAGATTTATTTAGTTAGTTTAGAGCGAGATAAGGTCAAATTGTACTATCAAAAAAATGTTAGAGCAACAAAGCAACAGCTTAGAGCCACAAGGGTTTTAGAGATTGTGTTGCTTCAAATTTTAATTTTGACATTGTAGATGGTTTTTTGTATTTGTTTTTAACTTTCTTTTTTTATATTTTTCCAATGAGAACTTTAATTTTTCTCAAGTTGGAGCAATATTGTTTATAAAAAAAAATTATGATATGGTTATATCAAGGGGTCTAGCTGTTGCTTTAAGTTTATTGCCCCTAATTCAACAATCATCTCAAGCATGTGAACAGACAGCAATCAAAGTCAGCTGTAAGAATTGCGTTGATTTATAAACAATTTTTGATTTATAAACAGAAAATTTAAATCAACATCAGCGTGTTTGGGGCAACAGCCTAGCGACTTACAGAGTTTTATTTTCCTTGAGAAATAATTTTAAAGGTCAAAAAATCGTTATAATACTTGAAACTACTGCATTTGCTAAAATTAGGTATACATAATAGTTATTACGGTTAACTAAATATAGAACAAGCGTGGTATTCTAAATGCTTATACGGTGGGATAAAAAACACACTTACATGGGGTATAATAGTGATACTATACATATTCCCACCAAAATCCACCAGCAGATTGTCTTTTTCCTGAGCAGACTTCGTCTATATGTTGAATCCCGGTTTGCCTTTCGGCTTCACTTGCAGATTCATAAGTTTCTCCTGTGTCAATACAGTGAACAGGTTTACCTGGTCTTCCTGTTTTACCTTTTAACGACTTTTTAAGTCTTTCATTTCTTGTACCATAATTGTTATTATATTTAGAATCACACCATTCTAAATTTGAAGCTGCGTTGTTCAATTTATCTTCGTCCTTATGATTTACTTGTGGTAAGTTATCTGGATTAGGAATAAACGCTTGTGCTACTAGCCTATGTACCCATTTATTAGTTGCTTTTCCATCTTTATATAATGTGACTAAATAGTATCCTCTTGGTGTTAATCTGTTTTTTAATGTTTGCCATTTACCAGATTTAAAAGACCTTACTCTACCTAAATTACTAACTTGATATACTTCTTCATAACCGGATATGTTCAACCATTCTTCCATTTTATCACCTCCTTAAAATTAAAAATGCACACACCTATATACGAACAAAGTTTTGTACATAGGCGTATGATTATGTTATTTATATCGTTTGATAAATAATTTGAAATTTTCGTGGGCTTTAAGTCCGAGGTATCACTCCTCGATTACATACTGCGAGCCACTCTGCACATCTTAATTTATTGATATAGTGTGTCTGTGCGTCTTTAATTGTAGTTTTTAATAAATTTGCTACTGCTGTGGTAGATAAACTACCTCGTTCTAACGTCTTTTGAATTATCATAAACTCTTTTGAATTAAGTCCTGTCTCAGGATTTATATCCATCCTGGTTTTTAATATATTGTTCACTTCCGCTTCATCTATTTTTAATACTTTATCTGTCTTTGCTCCAGCAATTATACTCTTAGCTAAACTCAAAGCTGTTCTTGGAACCCCCTTAGAAGCCCTCACAATCGTTTCTAAACCGTTTTCTATCTCTGGGTAGGCATTATGTATTATCTGTTGTAATTCTTCTTCTGTATAGTCTTTTAATTCTACCATTCTACATCTACTAACAAACGCAACAGGTAATGGTGCAATAATGTTGGTCGCAAAAATGAACCTTATGTTAGGAATAGGTAAGTTAATACCTAATTCTGTGCTGTAGTACTCCCCAGTGTCTATAAGTTGATATAATTGTTCTAGTATCTTTGGTTGTAAACTATGAATTTCATCGAAAAACAGAATGTCACCATCTTCAGATTCTTTGATGGGTTTAAGGATACTGTTCATTCGGTCACTTCGTAGTTGGGTTGTGTCAATCATTATTGCTCCTAACGATTTTGCAAATTTTGTTTTTCCGTAACCACTACTAGCATAAATTAGTAATGGTTGAGTTTCATAATTATACCAATCCTGAATAGCTAACTTCGCTTGCTCTTGACCGTATAATATGTGAAAAATCTACCATCTCTATTCACCTCCTTTCACTGTATTATATAACATTTTTAGTTTAAAGTCAAGTGTATATCAGTAATCTTTTAAGCCTAGAAGTACATCTTCTGCGTCAGGCTTCGTTGCTGGTTGTTCACTTTGAACAGTCTTCTTGCTTCCTGTGCCAATTAATTTTACATAAGTTAATCTATTATCGCGACCTCTATCACACTTACACTCTATATCATATATTTTACCCACTGCAAATGGTTGGTGGCTTGGTGTTACCCAGTAATAAGTTTCTGCGTTTTTATCTATGAATACAAATATATTAGTTGTGCCACCTCTGTATCCAGTTCCAGTTATTGAAATCTTATGTCTTACTTCTACATCATTTAAAGTTAGCTCTTCTGTTACATCTAATACATCCATTATTTTTCACTCCTTTCTTCCCATTCTTTTAATAATTCTTCCCAATGTTCGACTGCGTAGTCATATTCTTCGTCTGTAACAACTCCATCGCTGTTCATATCACGTAACGCATATTTAATATCATCACATTCTTCAAATTCATCAAATAGTTTAAACATTATTTCTTTTATATGGTCTTTATCATCTTCTACATCTTCATAACAGCCCCAATCCTCGTCGTTCACATCTATTACAGGTTCGAATGTTTGAATCTCATCTGGCATATCATCTGTCCAGTTAACTTTGTGTTCAACATCAGTTGGGTCTTCACCAATCCTGATGAATGAAAACGGTATGTCCTGTTCTTGAAGTAACTCTAAGCTACCCATAAATTGTTTTACTTCTTCAAAAGATTCATACCATTTAATATCGTCAAAATCTATTCTGTAAAATCCACTTGGTGTCTTCTTGATACTTTCTGCATATCTTAACATTCTGTGCTCTGGGTTTTCTATACTATCATTTCTTCTTTTGATTATTAAGTATCCCTCTGTTGTAGTTTTTAAATACACATCACTTCTGTATCCCATATTTGTTCACTCCTTTCTAATATTTATTCCATAAATCTCTTGCAAATCTTACTGGGTCTTTGAAATCTAAGTTATTCCAGTGTGTCCAGCCTTGTTCATTTGTGTACTTCAGCTTCCCGCAATTCACTCCGTAATCTTCGTCTGCATACTTTACGTCTATATCATAACCTAGTATTCCTAGTTTATAGATTATTGGCATTGGTGCTGCCCAAGCTGTTGAAAATACAAATTGAATGTAAGACTTACCTATTTTTGTGTAGCAGTCATAAGCACCCCATTTAGTACCCCAGTGGTCTATGTGCCATTTATACCAGTTAAACCAGGGTCTATCTTTTAAGCGTTCGATAGATGAAGACTTGTTCACTTTGTACTCATCAGGGCATTCGTCTTTAGTTTCAGGCTCAGGTATAATCTTATTGAAGTCTATTGCATATTCTGTCTTTTCTATTGGGTCTGTTGATATTGTCATTGGACTTGCTAATAGATTTAATACTATATTAATATCATCTTTCTTTAGTTTATTTATCTTAATTACTGTTCTTACATGATTAGGGCATAAGCCATCACTCTCCTTTTCTTTCTATATTCATTTTCTTTCTAAATCATAGGTACTACACGTACGCCTATACAATTCCAATCACTAGTAGTATGGTTGTTTCTATTCTTTAAGAAATTATGTATTGCACTGTAATCTCCTGCTGATGTATGGTCTTTCATCCAAGTCTTTTTAGAATATCTCTTTATGTTCACTACTGGAAGCACTACGTCTTTGATTAACACACTCCTTTGTTGAGATGGTCGTGGTAGTCTTGAATGCTCGTAATCAAATTCTAGGACGATATAATCCTGTTCACTCTGCATCACCATCACCCCTCTTAACATATCATTCCATACTGGTTGACTGAAACTAAATATCATCTTTTGTATTGTGTTGTTATCTTCGTCTAGTAATTGTGCCTCGGCTAGTCCGACGCCATCCGTCTATTTTTGTTCAATACTAATCTTTTCATAATTCATTCAACTCCTTTCTAATTTTCTATCGGCTCTATACCGAACAAATATTTGTACATAGCTCATTTATTACTTATAACTAGCCAACCCTAATAATACGTCCATTGCATCTATTTGTTTGTTAGCTTCTTTTTTCTTTTCTTCTGTTGCTTTTTTACTTTGGTCTCTTAGGGGTTTACTCATACGCATAGCTTTTTTTGATAAGTCTTCTGCTGTGGTACTTTTAATGTTCACTTCCCATTTATCTTTATATTGTAATCTACCTTTTTCTCCAAATGTTAAATCTTCTTCTCTTTCAAGAATTGATAATATATCCATTGAAAGTCGTCCTAAATTTAATTGTGCATGAGTATCAAAGTTTTCTATTATAACATTAGAGTTATTACCCTTGTCTTTTATTAATCTATACATGATATACACCTCCTTTCTATCTATATATGTATTATTTGAATTTTAGGATTTATTTTTTGTACTGCTTTTAACCAACTTTCACGTTGCCCTACAAGTATGGTACGTCTTAATTCTTTAATCTTATCTTTTGACCATGATATTTGACCACCACCGTCTGTAACTCCTATTGGAGAATACCCAGCCTGTTCAGCTTTCCAGCACATCTCAATGGTTCTATCTCCATCGTCGTCGTATCCATTACTTGCTCTCATTTGCATAAAATCTTTAAACTGCCCTTTGTAGTAGTCACTGTTTCTTCCGTCTTTATCTTCTAGGTGTGCTATGCTACACCAACCGTCACGTGGATAACCACTAAACCAAGTTGTCGGTACGTTCATTGCCTGTGGTATAGACTTACTTATTATTTCTTTGAATGTTTCCATTTCGTCACCCATTGACCCTGACGCGTCAAAACATAAGAACAAGTTTGTCTTACCTGGTACACGACCTTTAAGTAGTACACCTTTGCCTACGTGTATACTTGATGGCATAGAATAACTTCTACGTCTAGTTGTTGTGGCTAGACCATTTAATGTTTCTGTTAGTTTACCTAATTGAAATTTCTTTCTTCTTAATAGTCTTATCTTTTCTTCGTAGTAGTCGCCCTCGCTCTTTTCAATGAATTCTTTACTGTCTATTTTGTCAAGTTTACTCCAATCTGTTTTATCGTGTTCTGGTTCGTGTTCACTTTCTGGTTCTGGTGTATCTTTTATTTCTGGTTCTTCATCGTCCTTGTCCTTACCTGATGGTATACTTTCTTCACTGCCACCCTCTCCATCTCTTGCTTTGCTATCTTCTTTGCTATCTTCTTTGCTTTCGTCGTCGCTATCTTCTTCTTTTCCTGCTTTTGTACTTTTTGTTTCCTCTTTGCTCTCCTCACTGTCCTCGTCCTCGCCGTCGCGCTCTCCTGAGCCTTTTTCTTCTTCTGTATTTTTACGTTTAAAGTCTGCGTATTCTTTTAACATATCTTCTAGTACAAATGATTTGAATGTATAGCCTAATGAGTTTCTATATCTTAATTGTGCTAAATTGTTTATAGCTGTTTCTACTAATTCTGGGAATAATTTCATTAAGCTATCGTGTACTAATATATCCATAATTATATTTACTTCTTCTTTTGTTACTTGAAACTCGTCTATTGTTTTTTCTTCGCTCAATTCTTTTAAGTATTTAAAGAAACGATTATGGTGTCTTAATTCTTTGTGGTATCTTTCGTGCCACAATAACCATTTAAGCATATTATTATCATAAGCTGGTAGTATTTTATATAAGTTGTCATCTGTATTTATGAATACACGGTCGCCGTCTGTGTACGCAACGGCTCTACCTATGTCGTGTTGATATGCTTGCTCTAACATTATAGCTGTTTCAACATCTCTGCTATCATTATTTAAAAATGGATTTGCCATATTATTCCTCTCCTTTCATTATTCCTGCGATTTCTTCTTCACTTAAAAATTCCTCAAATTTAGTTTTTAATTCTTCTTCTGTTGAAACTGTTTCTGCTCCAAACATAACCTCCCCGTCCTCTTTGAATTGTTCATATACTTTTCTTGCATTTTTAAGTAATTCTGCTGGGTCTAGGTTTTTAATTCCTTTTTGTATGTCAAATACTTTGGCTGTTAATGCACTGCCTAACTTGGCTTGTAATAGTAGTCCATTCTTTTCGTATGCAAGTATATCTAAACATAAGTCAATATCTCTTGGGCTTATGTCTGCATCAAGCATTGTTTTAATGTATTTAGCCACCTGTGGTATGTTTTTCCATTTCTTCTTTAAGTACTCTGTTGTGTCTTTTCTGTTTGGTGTTAATTCGTATACAAAGAAACGATTATGTAATGGTGTTGGTAGGTCGTTTAAGTAAACTGTACCGTCTGTACCGTCGGCTAGGTTACCACACGCAACGATTTGTGCCTTAGATAAAGAATGTCCACACCAGTTTCTATCTTCTCCCATAGGGTAGCATATACCATATAGTGTATTGAATATCTCTGGTGTACCTTGATTTATTTCGTCAAAGAATAATACCCAGTTTTCTCCGTCGTCGTCAAATACTTCTTTAAGCTCTATTGAAAGTAATTCCTTGTAATAGTCTTTTTCTGTTACATAAGGGATACCACCAATAGCTTCTGGTAGTTTTGTTGCTAGGTTAATTATTTTTAACTTTAATCCGTTTTCTTTTGCATAATCTTTTACTATACTTGTTTTTCCTAGTCCTGATTGACCGTAGACAAGTAGGTTAACCTTGTCTTTTAGTAATTCTTTGAATTCACTTGCTTTTATTTTTACAACCTCTTTTCCATTGATTTCCATAATTTTCTCCTTTCTTGCATACACGGTTTAGATTTCTGTTTTCAACAGTGTCCGTATATTCGTTCACTTTCCATTATACACTATTTTTAGTTTAAAATCAATAGTATATCAATAAAAAGTTAATAAGTTTGTTGTCTTTTTTATGATAGTTTATTGTTTAGTGCAATTTCAACTATTTTTATGCACTGCAAGGACTATGTATTCATAGTGCCTTTGTGTTGTTATACAAATATATGTTATATATATTTTGTTTCAAATTTATCTTTAATGTATTTGAATTCTTTTCGTGATAGTCCTAAGATATGTAGTTTACTTTCATTTCTATATTGAATAATATACTTATCAAAACCATAAAGACTACAATAACTTGACGCTTGTATAGGCTTATTTGTTATTTCTATAATCATATTATCTGGTATAATGTATTCTTTTAATATTTCACTAAATATAATAGTAATGTCGTTTATTTCTAAATATCTTTCTAATTCTTTGATTTTTTCTGTTATACTTTGGTGAGCCATTACTTTTAATAAAGATATTTTTTTGGTAGTATAATATTCATTTTCGATTTCTTTTATGTCGTTTTTATATTCTTGAATTTTAGCCTTCAATTCTTTGTTTCTCATTTTTAGTCACCTTCTTTTCTAATTGTTGATTTTGTATTTCTAATATATTTATTTTAGTTTCTAATTCTTTTATATATTCTTTTAACTCCCACATTATTATATTTTTACTTTTTTTCATTTTAAATCCCTTCCTTTCATAATATAGGGGTAGATATTCTACCCACCCCCCTCTCTATTTGATTTTACTTTTTAATTGACTTGCTACTTTTGCAATGTTTTTGTATTGTGATTGCTCTTGTTCATTTAGCATTTTTTCGTACTCTTTTATACCTTTTGTACTTGGTACGATTTCGATTGTATATTCTTCTTTTGTTTCTGTTATCTTCTTAAAGCCTTTTGATTTTATGAATTCGTCAATTTGTCTTTGCTCTTCTTCTGGATAATATGACTTTGTGTAATTTTTCTTTTGAATTGTGCCATAATCTGCGAATTTTACTGTATAGTCGTTATCTCTTATGGCTTGTTTTGTTTTTTCTGTCATTATTCGTTTTTCTGCCTTTTTTCCTAATGTAGCAAATACCAATAATCTCATATCTAGTAACATATTATTCACCCCTTTCCATTTCCTTTTTATTCATTTTGCTAAATCCATACTGTTGCAAAAATTCGTTTATGTGTCTACTCGTTGTCATTGAATACCAACCATATACTATTGCTTGCTTTTTTCCTGTATCTGTTACTGTTGCGTCTTTTATTTCTGCCACTATTGTTTCATAACTCATTAAGAATATACTACCTTTATCATTTCTATATATGTTAGCTTTATGATAAAAACTTTTAGCACTGTCAAATTGTGGTTTTAATTCGTACATAAATTCCATATTATTCATATTTTACCCCTTTCCTATGGTAATAGTTTGAATTAGCCTATATAGGCTACTGTTACCTCGATAGTGTTTAGCCCACAATACTGTTACATATTACTTTCAGCAATGCAACTATACTGTAATACGTCTAATGTGTATTACTACATAACTACTTTAATATAAAATATATAATATTTTATATTATTCCATTATAATCATTATACTATAATTTTAGTTAAAAGTCAAGTGTTTATCAATAGGACTGTAACAAAGTATATAGCCTTCAAATGCAGTCATAGTATATCTTTTAGAGTACAAGCATGTAATGGCGACTCAAAAAACATATATCTGAAACATTTAGACAACATCACGGTTGTCTAAGATTAAAATAAAAAAAGACAATAAAGTTGTACTCCACTTGCATTAAAAAATAAAATATTTTATAATAAAAAATATAAAAGTGAACGGAGGTAAAATTTTTTATGATAAAACTTACTAAAAATATAAAAGATGAGTTTAATAACGGAAAAATTCAAGATTTATTTTCAGAAGTTGACGCTGTTTTGCAAAAAAGACAAACAATTCAAGAACGTTACCTTCGTGGTATAACGTCAACAAATCCTAGCACAGGAGATAAAGTGCAGGTGTTTTTTGAAAAATTTATAACTGATTTAGCAGCAGGCTATCTCAGTGGAGAAATTACATATAATGCAGAAATAATAGATGAAAATGAAGAACCAGCGTATCGCCTTCTACATCCGTCACACACTCAACCCTTAGACCCGAATACAGCCTCTCAAATGAAGTATCTTATTACTGCAATCTCGTCAAAAAACGATGACCCAACTGTTTTGAAACAATTATCTCATGATGCTGTTCTATTTGGAGCTTGCTATGAGCGTGAACTAGATTTAATGAATACACAAGCTGCTATCGCAACAGAAGAAATAGACACTATTTCTGCGTCTCAAAATGACCCAAATTACACATATTATCCCTTATCTGCTTTAAATACAGTAGCTCTTTTTCCAACGGATATTTCCGATGCACAGCAACAAAATGCAGTTGCCTTAATTACTGTGTACACTTTAGACGCACGTAATTCCGAGGATAACCAAGAACATACTTTATATTATTGTATTGAATGTAACCCATATACAAATTTTTATGGCACATCCATTTATGATAAGACTACAAATCAAGACGCCACCTCACAATATAAGACTACAATTACTTTAAAAGAAGAAAAACCTACGACTCATAACATACCGACTTTTTCTGTATTTGAACCAGACCCACAAGTAAGTATCATCGACCCAATAATTTCATTAGTTAGTGCTTATGAAGAAATAATGAATAACTTGAATAATCTATATCATTATAATGACGCGGATGCGAAACTTAAAATCTCTGGATACCGTCCTGAAAACCCACTAACAATACCTAATCCAGACTTTGACCCTACTGCCCCTATTTCTTCAAGCAATCCAGAGAAAATATTAAACCCAGCACGTGAGTTAGAAGACCAATATCTTATGAATTCAAAGACATTTTTCGTGCAAGAAGGTGGGGACGTGGATTGGATACTAAAAGCTATTAATGCCGCAGATGCTACAACATATTTGAAATATTACGTGGACTCTATTTTTCAAATTTCGGGTATACCAAATACGAATGATTCCGCCTTTAACTCAGGAGACCTTAATGCTTCTGCGATAGACCGTAAATTTTATACTATGGCGTTAATGTTAGATGACGTAAGACAAGGAGTAACAACCCTTATCAAGCATAGATGGGGTAACTTTTTCTCTCGTATTAACCTTATCTCACCAACGAAATATAATATAGATGACTTGAACATTTCTATTGGTACAAATCTACCATCAATGACAGACGAAACAATAAATCAACAATTGGCATTAAACGGCATACTATCACAAAAAACTCTATTATCAAATCTTGGCTATGACTACGCTACAGAGAAGAAAAATAAAGAGGAAGAAGCGCTACTATTACCACAAGCTACAGCTACTAACACTGACGCTAACACAACTACAGCTACAACTACAACCACTAATGCAGATAATACCAATACACCATCAAATAAAACGTCTACCGTCTCAACCACTTCGTCACAGACTAATAACCAAATAGAGATGAAAACTCAAAATAAAAATCAAACAGTAAAAGATAAAACTAAAAATATTAAAAAAACCCAGTCAAGAGAGGGTAGACCTAATAAATAAAATCTAATCGTCATTAATTTTTGATACCGGCACGTATGCCGGTGTCGAAAAATAAATATAAAAATTTAAAAATTTAATAGGAGGATGAAAACATGAACGAAGAAGAATTAAATCAACAAAATCAAAACCAAGACGACAACAGTCAACCAACAGGGACTATCAACACACCAACACCTAGTGAGACACAAAACTTAGATGTATTACTTCAAGACCCTAAACTTCAAGCAGAGTTCGATAAAAAATTAGATAAAGCTATAGCTAAAGCACTAAGAACAAAAGAAGAAGAACACCAAAAGCAAACAGCTGCGCTAAAAGCTAGCATAACAGAAGAAAAAGAAAAGATGCGTGAGAATATACTAGAAGAAATTGAACAAAAAAAGAAAGAAGCCGAGGAAATGGCTAAAATGTCAGTAGAAGAAAGATATAAAAAACAAATAGATAACCAAGAATTGAAAATAGCAGAGTACGAAAAAGAGTTATCTCTAATCAGAAGAAGGGATAAAATCGCTGCTACTGTTAAAGATAAAGGTTACGACCCACG
>ERZ1643247.3287-NODE-3287-length-11567-cov-8.624218_pt1 | contig 11567 bp, 16 predicted proteins | sample MGYA00579264_ERZ1643247 | MGnify/ENA primary metagenome ERZ1643247 (study PRJEB29033, sample SAMEA4952262) | chicken gut metagenome | biome: Broiler Chicken; feature: Gastrointestinal Tract; material: Caecum | place: Ireland | collected 2018 | study: Broiler... | reverse complement strand
AAAAACCTCGGTAAAACCGAGGTTTTTGTTGGCAATATCTTTTTTGTTGCCAAATTATGTACAAAAATTACAATAAAGATATTTTTGCCATTTTCAGTAAGTCAATGAACTTAACTCAAATTAAACAAATATCTTTTTTACCTGTTTACCATAATATGTTTCTAAAAATCACACAAGTAATTTTATATAAGTTTCCGTAAATTTCAGTTTCGTTTATATATAAAAGGCAGTAGTTACCACTGCCTTTTTATCGTTACATATTTATATTCGGTCCTAAAGAAATCTCTTCATTATTATTTTCCACGAAAACGTTGAGCCACATTTGCATACTTTCCTGCTCACTTTCAGCAAGCAATTTCGCCATCTTTTCCGTTTTACTTTCGGGACGGGTACTATACTTTTCTTTGTCGCGATACGAACTGATTGCTGCATAATATCGGTCTCTTTCCTCGTAGCGAATATCGACCGGCAACAATCCTAACGAAATCATTTCGTATATTAAAAGCAATCTGCCGGTTCTGCCATTACCATCTATAAACGGATGGATATTTTCAAATTCAATATGGTGTTTTGCGAGCGTATGGAAAAGCGCATACCAATCTATCTTTTCTTCTTTAACTATCCTCTTGTTCTTTTCGAAATCTACTTGAAAGCCCTCTACATACTCTTTCATCTTTTCAGGTACTTTTGACGGAGGACACGGCGTATATACGATTCTGGTCATGTTTCCGACATAATTTTGTATTGATCTGTACTTGCCGGCTTCCTCGTCACCGCGCAGAACAAAGGAATGAATTTTCTTTATCAAATCTTCGGTAACAGGCGTTTTCTCTTTCACTGCTTTATAAAGAAAATCAAAGGCATTTTTATACCCTATGATATCTTCGCTTTCTCTCAACGAGTGGGCGCCAGTCACGATTCCCTTTTCTATCAATAACTTTGTTTCATCAAACGTAAACGTATTGCCTTCGATAGCGTTGGAATTGTGGCTTGCGCTGATTGAAAACTCTTGCAAAAAATAATTCACTTCACTTGACGATAAAGGACGAATTCTTTTTATGCGAGCAAAACTATTATCTATCTGAGCAATAATATCGATATATTTTTGTTGCTCTTCCATTTTCTTAGACATCTGATTGCTCTCCTTTATAGTTTTTCCTTTATCTTCTGTTTTCAAAGTTTATTGACCGCAAGTCCACCGCTGACACTGATGTTTATTTAATCGATGAGAAACTTTTATATTATTATACCATTTTCAAGAATTGTTTTCAAGATATTTGAAAGCAATTCCTGTGGAATTATGTCTTTTTATTGCAACATTAAGTTTGTCAGCCATTGAATATTTTTATTTTGGAGCGTCTGCTCCATTTCCATGCCGTCTCGAAAAATAACTTTGATCTGATCCTTTGACTCTATCACCACACATTCAATGAGTTTTCTTACTACCCCGTCGTTATAGGTCATCGGACAATTTTTTAATCCGTCTATAACCGTATAGATAGAATCGAGGCGATTCTGTGCTGTTTTTTGATTATCTTTTTCTTTATGAATCAGCCTATGTTTTTCTTGCAACTTATTTTTTTCATTAATGAGCTGCTGTACGGTGTTTTGCATTCGCCGCATACAAGCAGTTCCGTCAGGGCATATTTCCCGCAATATTTTCCGAGTTCGGTTTTTGCCCCAACCTGTTTGACTTTCTTTTTGCCGGCTCGTCTTGTCAGTTCCTCTTGTACCTTTGCAAAAGTCGCATCGTCTATGATGGCGGGATGATTGTTTTTGACATAATACTTTTTACGTTCACCATTATTGATCTTTACTTGTTTGCTGATGCAATCGACGACAAACGTTTTATTGATGATCGCATCGCCTTTATATTTTTCATTGGTGAGTATTGAGCGGATCGTCACGGACGACCAATTGTTCTTTCCTGCCGGTGTAAGGATTTTTAAATTATTCAACTTCTTGGCGATTACAGCCATGCTGTCTCCCGCGAGATACCGGTCATAAATAAACCGAATGACCTCTGCCTGCTCAATATCGATAACCGGCTTAACGTCCTCCCCCTTTTTATAACCGAGAAAGTTCTTATAATGAAAGGACACCTTACCTTGTTTTGCGCTTTGCTCTTTGCCCCGCTTTACATTTGCACTGATGTTTTCGGATTCACTCTGCGCAAGACTGCCGTATAGAGTGATATATAATTCTGCTCCGGGTTGCATGCTATGGATTTTTTGCTCTTCGAAATATACGTCCACTCCGTATTTTTTTAAGAGCCTCGTATAGTGCAGACAATCTTCCGTATTCCTTGCAAAGCGTGAAATGGATTTCGTTATGATCATATCGGCTTTCCCTTGTTTGCAGAGTCTGATCATCTTATTAAATACGTCGCGTCTTTTGACGCTTGTACCTGTAATGCCTTTGTCCGCAAAAATTTTTACGAGTGTCCAATCGGGATTTTTGTTTATCATATCGATATAAGCGGCGCGTTGCGTTTCGTAACTGTTAAGCTGCTCCTCCTGTTTTGTCGATACGCGGCAATATGCAACCACACGTTTCTGCCTGAATTCATTTTGGGCTTCTTTTTGCGTGCTGCTTACGGGCGGGATCAAATATACTTGCCGAACCGTCCAGCCATTCGTATTCCGAACCTGCGCGTCTGACTTTCTCGCCCTGCCGTTCCAGCAACGACACGATATCCGTCTGCCTCGCCCGGTCTTTTTGCTCGTCCGTAAAATGAACAAACCCTGCCATTCTTTCCCTCCTGTATTTTATAATTATTGCTTTTTCGTGTAAAATGCCTTTGTTATTACTTGCTTTTTCGTGATATCAGTCGGTTTTAATTGCGTTCTCTTTTCTTTTGTTTGAGAAATATCACACAAACTATTGATTTTTCATCGCCTGTGTGATATACTGATATTAAGGTGAAATAATGTTGATTCAAACTATCATCCAAAACGAGGCTGAGCGCAACAAACGTATGATCCTCGAATATAAAGCATTGATTGACGGACTTCCGAAAGGTTCTTTGATTTGCCGTAAAGAAGAATACTATTACCTGAAATACCGCGAAAACGGTAAACTACACGATAAGTATTTGGGCAAGGACGGTGAGGCCGTCGATACGATTCGCTCTCAAATTGCTCTGCGAAAACACTATTGCCAGATACTTACGGCTTTGGAACAGGAACAGAAAACAATTCAAAAACTTTTGGGAGAACTTTCATGATCCTATATCACGGCAGTACTGTCATTGTTAAAGCGCCTGAAATCCGTAAAGCAGATTATTTTCTGGATTTCGGAACAGGTTTTTACACTACGACATCCTATGAACAAGCTCGGCGCTGGGCGATGATCAAAATGCGGAGGGAAAACAAAAATCAAGGATTTGTTTCCGTCTATGAATTTGATATGCCCACCGCCGAAAATCAATTTCATATTTGCCGTTTTAGCAGCGCGGATATGGATTGGCTGCGATTCGTCACCGACTGCCGCAAAGGTGTTCCCCCGACTGACTCTGCTGATATGCGCATAGGTCCCGTTGCCGACGATAATGTTTACCGTTCTATCCGTCTCTTTGAAACAGGTGTTTTAGATGCCGACGAAACGATTAAGCGTTTAAAGACGGAAGTTTTGCAGGATCAATGGACTTTTCACACTCCTACGGCATTATCGCTTTTAAGATTCATAAGATTCGAAGAAATCTATAAGGAGGACAAATCGTGAGCCAAGAACAATTTGATGCTATCATGCCCTATATTTGCTCCGATCTTCTTAGCATGATCGTAAAAAAAACCGGGGCTTCTGAAAACAAAGCATTATCTATGCTATATGCTTCAAAGCTGTATGCAACATTGGAACAGGAAGATACAAAACTGTGGCAATACAGCACCGATATGCTTTACGCGCTTTTTGAACAAGAACAATCAACCGGGAATATAGAATTTCCGGACGTGTAAGGAGAACTATCTATGAGCAAAGAAATGGAATTTACTGTATTTTGCATTGAAAGTTATAAACGGCATAAATCGTTGACCGGTAAACAGGTTTCCGAGTTATTCCAAAAATATAAGGTTCTTGATTACCTTTTCGAATTTTATGACGTGCTTCATACGACAGGATATCAATATATCAATCAGGATATAGACATCTATTTGAAGGCAAGGAATGCGGACATACCTGCTTAATGGTTTCGGCAGATATAACATTTAACGTTATATCTGCCGATTATTCTATTCTTGTTTCAGTCCCTGCGCCTGCTTTTTCTGCATGATCTCGCGGCGCTGTTTTTTATCGATTCTGCTAAGCCCGCCGTACTCACCCTCGATATTGCTTTGCAGGATTTTCGCTACATGCCCCAGGAGCCAGACGGAGTTTGCCGCCGCATAAAACCGCCGCTCATCCGACATATGCTGCAACAGTTTCTGCGCATAGACATTCCCATGCCCAACGGATAATTTCAGCCACCACACGGCTTGCGTTTCATCTCGGATCCCCGTCTCAAATAAATATAATTTCCCGAGTTGGTATTCCGCATAGCTGTTCCCGTCCGCCGCTGCAATCCGAAAATACCGCAACGCTTTTTCGATATTCTTCTCTCCCTCCGTAAGACAGATCTTTCCCGCGATGTATGCCGCATTCGGGTTTTCCCCCGCGGCAGTTTCGAGATATCGGAGTGCTTCTTTCAGGTCCTGTTCCACTACTTCGCCGTTGCAATACAATTTCCCAAGCACATACTGCGCGGGCATGAAATCTTTTTCAGCCGCCTGTTTCAGATACCGCATCGCCTCGGGTATGTTCTGTTGCAACACATCTCCGTCCAGCAACGCCTTGCCGAGCGTGTATGCGGCATATTTATTTCCGCGGCCAGCCGAACGGCGGAGATACTCTTCCGCTTTGACAATGTCCTGCTCGATATTCTCGCCTTTCAGATACGTCTTTCCGAGAAGATATTCGGCATACTCGTTGTTCTCCTCCGCCGCTTCCGTCAGCCAACGAATCGCGGCGGTCGGATCCTTTTCAATCTCCTCGCCTTGTAGATACATCTTCCCGAGACGATATTTCGCAACGGTATTCCCGCGCTTTGCGCATGCCTCCAAGAGCCACGCCGCTTTGTGCGGTGAATAATTTTCATTATCATAGTCGAGCAAGTCCTTTGCCCAGGAATACAATTCCCATGTCGTTTTATGATCCGCGCGGTACTTTTTCTCGACTTCCGTGTACGTCGGTTCTTCGGATGAAATATCGTCTTTGGCCACCTCTATGCCTGACATAGTACTGCAAACAATACCCATTGCCGCCTGTATAACTGCGTTGCGCACCGATTTGAACGCATCATTCTCGGATAACGGTACGCGCGGCGGAAGTGTCTCCGTATAGGAGCGGATGACCTCTTCCCGCCGTTTATACCATAAGTCGTGCAGTTCGGCAATGCGTTCGTCCTTTTCAAGTTCATCCACGACCGACCGCACGAGCGCCTTCACGTCCGCTTTCAAATACCCGTACACCTTCTTCCCTTTCGTCTTGGAGAGCCTGTCGGCAAGCTGCAAGAGTTTCTCTTCGAGTGCGGGGTTGTCGCATCCGCCTTCCCTGATTTGTCGCAGGAGTTCCGCAATGCGTTCCCCGTTCTCCCGTTTCAACTTATCCCGATACTCCGTCTGCTTTTCATACACGCTGACAAGGTCCTGCGCGAAGATGTCGCGCGCGAATACCGAACGGAGATTCTGCACACCGCGCGCTGTAAGATACCCTTCGTTTTCAAGTTTGGAATACACGATAAGATGGACGTGCGGGTGGTGACTCTCGTTGTGGAATGCGGCGTACCATTTCAGATTCTCCAACGGTATCTTGAAGTTCTCCGCGAGCTCCGGCGCTTCACTGCGCAGCAGTTCCCGCCATCGTTTCCCCTCCCCGAACCCGAGCCGCTCCGCATCCTCTCGGCGGAGCGAGAGTATCACCGTCCAAACATTCCCGTTATACCGATCGAGTTCTTCCGATACCTTATCGAGCTTTACCTCCACTCCGTCATCCGTAAACAGGCCGTGCGTTCCTATTCGCTCCGCGCGCGGGCGTGTGGCGATATAATCCGCGTATGTTTTTCTGCCTGCCGCCGCATGGATATTGTCCTCGATGGCGCGGGAAATGAAGTCCGTGGCGTTCCCCGCATTCGACTTGGCGAGATAGTCGCGGTATTCGTGCATATCCTTTGTGTCCGGAAAATCTTTGACGAGTTTTTGAATGAGCCGAACTTGATTTACGGTTGCAGGCGACAGACGGAATGATTCGTCTATCTTTTCGACGCCCTCTCGTGTGGCGATGTACTTTGCATACCCGCCCTTGCTCTGTTTTCGGTTCGGTTTAAGATATTTGAGCTTAGTGACGAGCCGCGCCATGCTTTATCCCTGCTGCCAATCGAGCGCGTCTTCGAACGAGAAGGAACCGTTCAGCCGTTTGACCTCTTTCACGCACTCGCCGCGCAGACGTTCCAGCGCAGTCCTGTCGATCCCCCTGTCCGCTGCCATGAGGTTCATCATCACCGCCATCTCCACCGCGAGTTTGAACAGGAGCCTGCCCTGCTTGCTGTCGCTCTCCGCGACGATACCTTTGAGCGTGGAGGTGACGACGTTCGGAAGATAACTTTTATTTTCTTTTGCCGACAGGTACCCCGCATAGAACTGTACCGCCTTTTCCATAAACTCGCTCTGCGACGCGCAGTTGTCCTCTTCCATATGCTTTGCCGCCAGCGCCAATACGGACGGTTTGATCCATAGCTGAAACCGCCGCTTGACTTCTTTTCTGTTTGCGCTTTCCGCTTTCCCTTTCAACTTCTCTTAGCACCTCCCCAAGCACCGCATTTTCGCCCCATTATAAAGGGCATACAAAAACGGCGCCGATGCGAGCGTCAAAGCCCCAAACACGGCACCGTATCTCACCTCGGCTCAAAGCCGCGAAATTTGTTCAACAACAAAACGGACGGCGTTGCCGCCCGAAGTGAATCGAGGCGAGTGCCGTTTACGGCACCGCCTCTTTCTCCTGCTTTTCTATCGACCTTGTTTTTCGACCGAAAAATGCCCCTGAATCCTGCACGGCAAACGGCTCGCAAAATCGTCCGAATTTCCCCCGAAGTTGTTTTTCCGTGTGCTTACCCGTCTTTGCTCGTAATATTGGCACACGGGCGGAACACGGGGCGGACATCGGCGCATCTCATGCGGATTAAATAACAAATGCAACCATCGTTGTATCGCTCCTCACAAATGCTGCACGGGTTGCTCCACCATATCCGCCGCATGAATTTCCCTCCCCTGCAAGTAGTCCATGAAAAGTTCTTCCCTCGCCTTTCCTGAAATTTTAGGAACCGATTCGGCACTTTTATATGCCTTTTCCGCATCCTCCATCTCATAGCGGACAAATTGGGTGGCGCCGCGTCCTTTGAACGACATCGTGCAGTCTTTAAAGTTTAACTCCATGACCGCTTGGAGCAATGGATTGTCAGGCGCGCTTGCGATTATATCGAACAGGCGGTCGTCCATAACGTGTGCGTCGATAAAATATTCCAACAACGAATCCACCGTACTGTTCTCCGCTCCCTTCAGCATATCTTTCAACTGCCCCGCCACGCCGTAAAAACTGTTGCTCACGCTCGCTGTAAAACAAACCGTTTCCTCTCCGTCTGTAAGCCTTACCGCGACAAACCGATCCTGTTCCTCTTGTTCTGCCTTGACATCTTCCTGTATCAACCGCTCTATCTTCGTGCGTTCGTTCTTCGGTACTTTATCGGCATACAGTTTGCCGATATACTTTTCGAGCGATTGATCCAAATCTATTCCCTCTTCATAGAGCGCGACTTTCAGCGCGTCGAGTTTATGCTTGTTGAACGGTATCCTGATTTCTTCTTCTGCCATATCATTTTCCCTCCCCGGATGCGCCCACGGCAGAAGCGAGAGAAGGTTTCGCGCGCTTCGGTTTTACTGGCGGCGTTGTTCCCGAACGCAAATCAAGGAATTCGCGCACCCCCGCCGGCACGGATTTGTTGTAGAGCGATGAAAGCGAATTTTCCAACTCCGCCTCTACCGTTTGGTTTTTCTGTTCGAGATACATTTTAAGCGCCGAGAGTTTTTCCTCATCGAATGTTACCGTGATCGTCGTTTTCTTCATTGCCCGCTCCTTTTATAAAAATTGAGCATCTCCGCCAGAGACGCCCTTTTCTTTCTGCTTTATAATTTTAGAATTGTTTCTTCCTCGCTTGATCCGGCTATCGGCAGATCGTACGGATCGTCCTCCGATACTAAAAACTGCAACGCGCGCTTTACGTCACGGAACCTGTCCTCCAAATCGCTAAAGCCTGAATATACCCATCGCTCGTCTCCGCCGAAGATATAGACATAACACTCGTCGATGCCGTTGTTTAGCAATTCATCCAACGTCATTTCTTCTGTATTCCAAAAATCATCATCCAAATCGCGCTTGAATGCGACCGTATATTTCTCGTCCTCTCTGTTTTCGAGTCCTTCCGGAGCAGGTCCAATCTGCTCGCCCAACGATTGGATTCCGCCGAGCGATAGCAAGGCATCCACCTTTTCCGTCGTGTCGTAATGTTCCGCGAGTATTTTCCCTACTTGGGAAAGATATCCGTCGAATTGGCAGAAAATCGCTTTGTATTTATCCGCCCCTGTTTTCTTTGCTATAAAAGCATGAGCGCTCATTCCTTTCCTCCGTATCTATTCTTTTACTGTATATCGGTACCGAGCATGGCAAGCATTACCGCAGCCTGTTCTGCCTCCGTGCAGTCATCCGATGCGCTCGCCACATATAATGCCTGCTGCGCAATATCCTCTTCCGTGATGATTTCGTTTGTTCTCTCTTCTTCTTTCTGCTGTTTATTCTCCTCGGTTTTCATTGTTTCCCCTCCATTTTTCTGCGCATTAATCTCCTCCATGACGTCGAGGAACTCTTCGGGCAATATTGCCGTACCGAATTCTGCATTGACGGCTGCAATCAGCTCCTCGACCGTCTGTCCTTCGGCAAAGCACCCGACAAACCTGTCCGTAAAGTTTTCTTCTCCGCTGAACCGAAAGAGCGAAAAGGAATATAACGTCCGCGCCTCTTCGATACGCTCCTCCGAAAAGCCTGCCTCCGACATTTTTTCTTCCACCTCTTGGAATGCCGATTCAAATTCCGGCTGCCCCTCCTCAATCCAATCGTAAATCGGCTCTGTATCGATGTCGAGTTCGGCATCTCCCGAAAAAAGACCGAGGAGCGCGATGATCGGCATCAAGACGATGAAAATGATTCCCAAGACAATGCCGCACACCGTTTTGAGAACGCTCTTTTTGTTTTAACTCATATCTGTCCAAATCAAAGCACAGATTGATGAGTCGACTCGGCGTGAGCTCCTTTTCCCGCGAAACGACTGCCTGCAACTTGACACGATCCGCAGGAATCAAATTCTCTTCATATCCCGCAAAATAATTGATTTCATCGAGATTTTGCACTTTCCCCGCAAGACCGGCGTATTCCTTCGGCGAGATGATTTCTTTAAGATAGACGATAGGCGGTACCAGTTCGGGAATCCCAATCTTTTCCAAACAATCATACAATTCTTTCTCTCGGCAGGGAAACGTTATTTCTGTTTCCCCGCCGTTCATCAGTATCAGTTTTATCATGATTACTCTTGTCTCCTGCCCTACATTTTCTGTTGTTCGGACATTTTGTTTTCGTGCGGAATACCGAGAAGTTCTTCCAACGTCGTATGGCTATTGATATATACAAACCCGTCCTCTACGAACTTGCCCGCATATTCTTCCTCCATGAGTCTGCCTATCCCGTAGAAATCGATATATTCCTTCAACTCGGATGGGATACCTGCTCTGAATGTGATATCTGCGGCATATTGCCCTACCTCTGTATAATCCGTCGCACCGCCAATATATTCGAAATCATCGATATACTCCGCAAGTTTTGCGATAGTCTTTGCAGAATCGTCGCCCGCATACTTTACTATTCCTTCGAGTTTATCAAAGTCCATATTCGCAACGTTTATCTTTTCGGCCGCCGAGTTGATATCGAATATATTCTCACTTTGCAGCATCCCTTCAAACCGCTCCCGCCATTCTCTGCTATCGGCATTAAAGTCCTCTACCCGATAAGAACAGTCCTCCGGTTTATCCGCTCCGAGCCTGTGCAATGCTTTGGTGATCGACATCGGCTCATCGGGTAAATACAGATATTCCCTTTTCCCTTTATATTCCGCTTCAACGCACAGCAACTCTTCTCCCGTATAATGATAACACGGAAATACCTGCCCGTCGTAGATTTCCTGCGCTTCTGCTTCTTCGTTACGGAATACTGTTCCGTAATCGGTTTGTATCCCTTTGTGAGATGTAAGCAGTTCCCATCCGATTGACTCAAAATCCGTATTCTTTGCCTCGTCTGGTGTCATGCAGCCTTTTATCGAGTACAGATATCTGCGGCCGACGGTCTCTGCATCGTCCGTTGACTGTATAAGCGTATAGCAGCCAAGATTAAAATGCTGATTGATAAGTTCCTTCGGAGTATCATACCCTTCATATGCAACTACGGCGAACAAAGTTTTCCTCTCGGTTGCGTCTTCGCTATCCATAAGTTTGGCGAGGTAATTCACTTCGTCCAGATCGAGGACTTTGCTCTCCAACAGGCAAAACGCGTCCGGTTCCACCACCTCCGTTACATAGGCTTTCTGTGAGGGAGTATTGGCAAGCCCGATCGATGCGAGTGCTTTGCCAAGTTCCTCTTCCGTACAGGGAAAGGCGACGTCTGCATTTTTCTTACCGTTCCATATATTCAGCACGATCTGTTTCATTTTACTCGCCTCGCCCGCTGTCTTTCGTTTCTGTGATGCCGTATCTTCGGATCGCCATCGCCGTTTCGATGATCTTATACAGTTTCGGGGAGACCACTTCCCTGTCGGCAAGGTCGGCCGCCGTGATATGTTCCGTGCCGAGCGTCAGGTCTTTTGCGCAGCAGAGAAGCGTATAACTGCTCTCCGTACCGAATGCCAAACGGATCCTGCCAAGCGGGTATTTCCCGCCGTTGCTTTCCCGCTTTGCCGCGCGCCACAACGCCCGGTCTGCCGTCAGAAGATACAGTTTCGGGTTCTCTGATCGAGCCCATGCATCCGACAATATTTTGGAGAATTCCTCTTTCGACAGAAAGGGCGAGGTATATTTCAGAAAAGTCAAACCGTATGGTTTATTCGTCATCATGTAGATGTGATACGCACACGTCGCGTTTCCGATCTGCTTTTTCATATATTCACGCCAAGCCGCTAAATCGCTTTCGCTGCTGCATATGTTTCCGAGTTGAAACACCCCGTCTCTCGGAAGGACAGTGATCCCCGACGAAGTAAACGGATGTTGCACGACCGCGGGCGAGAACTCCGTTTCGTGAATTTCTGTCATGAGAAGCGCCCTCGCTATCATTTTGACTTTTTCCAAATCCGTCTTTTTCTGCACTCGTTCTCCTCCTTCTTTTGGGCATTAAAAAAGCACACAGGTTTTCCTTGTGTGCTTCTATTTTCTATGTAATTTTCGTTA
>ERZ1643247.3285-NODE-3285-length-11568-cov-4.429254_pt1 | contig 11568 bp, 10 predicted proteins | sample MGYA00579264_ERZ1643247 | MGnify/ENA primary metagenome ERZ1643247 (study PRJEB29033, sample SAMEA4952262) | chicken gut metagenome | biome: Broiler Chicken; feature: Gastrointestinal Tract; material: Caecum | place: Ireland | collected 2018 | study: Broiler... | reverse complement strand
CCATGGTCATTTTGGTCAATCTCGTAGTCGATCTCATCTATCCGCTGGTCGACCCGCGCGTGAGAAAGGGGTGAGCGTATGGAACAAGAAAACAAACAGGGCAGGCGGAGTGAGATCCTGTCCGAGATCGCCCGCATCGCGAGCGACGTCGGCGCATCTGTCTTGCGCGGCTTGAAAAAGGTCTTTTCCAACGGCAAAACGATCACAGGATTTGCCATTCTGATGTTTTTTGTCCTTGTGGCGATCTTCGGGCCGCTCATCTTTCCGTATGATGCGAGTACGGATATGGCGAATACTTATCTCATGCCTTCGCTCGAACATCCCTTCGGCACCGACTGGCTGGGGCGCGACGTCTTCCGCCAGGTCATTGCGGGAACGGGCTCGGTCCTTGCCATCGCGTTCTATTCGGCGATCTTTACCGTCGTCATCGGCACCGTTCTCGGCATCGTCAGCGGGTATTTGGGCGGCTGGGTAGACAGGATCATCATGGCGATCACCAATATTTTCCTCTCTATCCCGTCTTTTCCGATCTACCTGCTGCTGGCGGCGATCGTGACCATCAATACGCCTCTTTCGCTTGCCGTCATTATTTCGATTTGGAGCTGGGCAGGGTTGTGCCGCTCGGTGCGGGTGCAGATCATGAGCCTCAAAGAGCGCGACTTTATCCAGATCTGCGCGGTCATGCACATGAGCAAAGCGCACATCATTTTTAAAGAACTCATGCCCAACGTGTTCTCGTACATCGCCATCAACTTCGTCATGGCGATGCGCAACGCGATCATGGCGAGCGTCGGCATCATGCTCGTGGGACTTGCCGCTTATGACCCGACCAACTGGGGCGCGATCATCAACGCCGCTCGCACGAGAGGGCTGATGAACGTAAAAAATATCTATATTCTCATGTACCCGCTCGTCTGCATCATCATTTTCCAAATCGCGACGCTGGTACTTGCCAACGGGCTGGATGAAACGCTCAATCCCCGCCTGAAGGTACTGTGAGGTGCGAGCTATGCAAAGCAATACAGAAAATATCGCGGAATTCCGCCATATTTCCATAGACTATCCTCTGAAAAAATACACGATCCGCGCCGTCACGGACGTCACGTTCGAACTCAAGCGCGGCAAGATCACGGCGCTCGTCGGCGAGAGCGGGTCGGGCAAAACGACGCTGGCGTCCTCCCTCATCCGCTGTATTTCAGAGCCCGGCAGGGTTGCGGAAGGGGAGATCGTATTTTACGGGAAGGAGGAGGACGGCATTCGGGAGATCCGCGCCGACGCGCTGTCCGACAAGGAGATGCGCAAATTCCGCTGGAATAAGGTCTCCATGGTCTTTCAGGCGGCGCAGAGCGCGCTCAACCCCGTCATGACGGTGCGCCAGCAGTTTTTTGAGACGCTGGATGCGCACGATTCGAAATTGACAAAGGAACAGAAAGAAGAAAAGTGCCGCGGCCTTCTCGAGTATGTCAAGCTGGATGCGGACAGGGTGCTGGCGTCTTATCCGCACGAATTGTCGGGCGGAATGAAACAGCGCGTCATGATCGCATTTTCTCTTTTGCTCGATCCCGAGCTGATCATCCTGGACGAGCCGACGACCGCGCTCGATGTCATCACGCAGAATTATATTTTCAATCTGCTCAAAGAGATCAACAGGGAACGCGGCATCTCGATGCTGCTCATGACGCACGACATCAGCGTCGTCGCAAAATTTGCCGATTATATGGGCGTCATGTACGGCGGCAGACTGATGGAATACGGCACGGTGGCGGAGGTGTTCAAAAACCGGGAGCATCCGTATACGGCGGGCCTGATCGGCGCGACGCCGTCCATCATCGGCGACATTTCGTCCATGCACCCCATCGAGGGAAGTCCTCCGGACCTGATGAATTTGCCGAAAGGCTGCATTTTCTCGCCCCGCTGCCCGAAATGTTGCGATCTATGCCTTACGTCGGAGCCGCCTACGCGTGAATTTGCAGACGGCAGCAAGGGAAAATGTTATTTTTGCAAGGAGGCGGACCATGCAGACGCAGCAGATGCAAACTGAGTCGGCAGCCCCGCTCATGCGGCTGGAAAACATCAACATGGTGTTTAAAAAACCCGGCTCTCTCTTTACCGACAGAAATATTCACGTGCTTAAAGACGTCAGCTTGGACATCTCTGAGGGAGAGATCGTCGCGCTCGTCGGTGAGAGCGGTTGCGGCAAAACGACGCTCGGAAAGATCATCACGGGGTTGTATCGTCCCACTTCGGGAGACGTGTATTTCGAAGGGGAGCGCGTTTCGGGCACTTTCGACAAAAAACTGTCCTCTTACAACCAGGTGCAGTTTATCCAGCAGGATTCGTATGCGGCGCTCAATCCCGTGCGCACCATCTATCAGAGCCTGTATGCGCCCATAAAGACGCATAACAGAAAATGGTCGAAAAAACAGATCGACGGGCGCATCGAAGAGCTGATGGGGCTCATCGGTCTGCAGCCCTCGGCACAATTTTTAACGAAGTACCCGCACCAGCTTTCGGGAGGGCAGCGTCAGCGCATTCTCATGGCGCGCGCCATTTCTCTCGAACCCAAACTCATCGTCGCGGACGAACCGGTCAGCATGATCGACGTGTCGCTGCGCCTGTCCCTTCTCAACCTGATGAAGGAACTGAACGAAAAGCTGAACATGTCCTTCGTCTACATTTCGCACGATCTGTCTACGACCCGCTACATCGCGCGCAACGGCCGCGTCGCGGTCATGTATCTCGGAGAGATCGTAGAAGTCGGAAATATCGGCGACGTTATCGCCAAACCGCGCCATCCGTATACGCGGGCGCTCATTCAGGCGGTGCCGATCCCCGATCCCGAGTACAAAGGAAACGACGAGCTGCCGCTCAGATCCATGCAGTTGGGATCTTTGGAAAATCGGGGCGACGGGTGTGCTTTTTACGAGAGGTGCCTGTATTCGTGCGAAAAATGCAGGGGAAAGATCGGATTTGTAAAGACGGATACGGCGGACGTTTTGTGTTGCAATCTCGAAAACGTACCCCAGGATCCCGTCTACGATAAAAAATAAATAACGGAGGTAAAATGTATGAGCAAATCGCTTGCGAAAAAGCTGACTTGTCTGCTTGCGGCGCTGTGCGCCGTGTGCCTGGCATTCGGCATCCTGTTTTCGTGGAGCGGCCGTCCCGTATCCGCAGACGCGGAGGGCGGCGATGAAAACGTGTTGTACAGCCAGGACTTTTCAAACGCGTTGGAGGGGGATCTGGCGAACAGCATCACCGCCTCGGACGGCGAGGGCACCGTCACGAGCAATGCAATGTTCAATCTTCCCGTCGAGACTATGGCCTCGTCCAACAATTATTCCGTCGAGTTTGATCTCAAATTGACGGGTACGACCGAATTTTATGTTCACTTTGTAGGATTGGACGGCACGCATGACAACAACATCTATCTTCGCGTGACCGACAACTTCGGGCACGACATCTACAACAACACGGGCGATCTTCACGGCGGTCTCGACGCGACGCCCGTCGACCTCAGCGATTTCGCGACCTTTAAATTTATCCATTTTGAAGGGTATATCGAACTGTGGGTGAACGGCACGCGCCGCTGCGTTTCGCACCTTTGCGATTTCGGCAACAACAATTACATGTCCCGTTCCCCGATCGAAGAGGGGACGATCACGGCGATCGCCATGCACGCGCAGAACGCGAACGCGGCCGTCCTCGACAACATCAAAGTGACCGAAGCGGTCGGCGCGTCCACGAGCTATTCCGAGCAAAACGATTCGGACAGCGTCAGCTCTTCTAAGATCTTCCCGCTCTCGGCGGTCAACCTGTACCGTGAAAATTTCATGGTCGAGGGCACTTTCTACGTCGCCGACGGCACGCAGACGGAATACTATCCCTCTATCAACCTTTACGGTCTGAACGCGTCCCTGCTTTCGCATAACGGCAAGGAATATGCGGTCAACGTGCAGACGTATGCGAACGGTACGACCTTCCTGCCGCAGATCATGTGGCAGCCCGAAGACCCCGAAACGGCATGGAACAACAGGACGGGCAGCGAAGTCACGGTAGAACAGGGGCAGACGCTTACCCTGCGCGTCGAGGTATACGGAGACAATTTCGTCCTCTATGTCAACGGAGAGCAATCTGTTTCGACCACCTTTACGGAAATGGGTCTTACCGAGGGCCGCGTGCAGTACATCCGCATCCAGAGCGGCGGCAAGGGCGTATACTGGACGGACTTCCGCTACGAAGGATTTGAGAGCGACAATGCGGCCATGGTGACGACCTCTTCCCCTTCTACGGTTCTTGCGGGGACAGACGTCACGTTCGAGGCAGACCTGTTCGGCACGAAAGAGGGCGATTTTTCTTGGTTCGTGAACGGCGAAGAGCAGTCGGAAACGGGCATGACGCTCACCCTGTCCGACGCCGCGGCGGGTACCTATACCGTGCAGTATAAGAGCGATACGGTCTCCAGTGAAGAAGTGACCGTGACTGTCGTGGACAAAATGGTCACGATCTCGGCGGATAAGACGGAGATCTATCCCACCGAAGAAGTCACCGTTACGGCGGACATGCAGGGCGACTTTACGGGCGAAACGTTTGCGTGGTATGTAAACGGCGCGGCACAGGCCGAAACTGCGTCATCCATCACTCTCTCCGGCCTTGCTGCGGGCACCTATACCGTACAATACAAGAGCGCCGAGACGGAGAGCAACACGATCACCTTTACCGTTTTGGACAGCAAAGTCGAAGTAACGACGGAAAAGAACAATTATCTTGCGGGCGAAACGGCCGAATTTACGGCGGAACTTTCGGGCATGGCGGAAGACACGGCGATCGAATGGTACGTGAACGGCGAAAAGCAGGATGGCGCCTCGAGCGCAACCTTCGAGCTGGATCTGTCCGCGCTGGAAGCGGGCGACTCTGCGACCGTGTATGCGATGGCTGCGGGCGTGCAGAGCAACGAAGTTTCCGTTCGTGTCGCCTTTGACGTAAAAGAGCAGATCGAAGGGGACGAGTACTATAAGACCATTTACGAAGACGTCCTCGAAACGGGCGGAACGTACGGAAATTTCAGCGTGGGCGAAGATGAAGACGGTTCTCTCTATCTTTACAGCGAAGTGCAGAACGCCAGCACTTATTACACGGTCAACGCGACGATGCCTTCAGGCGTCGATTATATGTTCGAATACGACTTGTATATCCCCGGCGATATTTCCACGACCAATTTTGTATACCCGACGCTCGCAGGGCTGAATTCCACTTATCCCGCAGGTCAGGTCGAAATGGCATGGGAAGTGAACGCGGAAGGCGTGCGGCCGTACGTGAAAGATCAGAGCACGAACAGGGAATACTTGCATACCGAATACGGTTTCGGCCTTGACCTTACTTATGAGGGCGGTATCGCCAAGAAGGGAGATTGGAACACGATCACCGTGGCGGTTTCGGGCAGCTACATTTCCATGTATATCAACGACGCATTGGCACTGTTCTTTGAAATGCCTACGGCGACCGTCGCCTCCGGGATCGGCTTCAACCTGTTCCCCGACGGCGGTGCGGGCGTCGTGCCCGTGCGTATCCGCAATATCGTGATCAGCGGCGTTTCGGAACCCGCGCCCGATTTGACGGCAGTCAACGTATCGCTGTCCGGTATCAGCGTCGAGGTCGGCGGCACGATCACGGCGACGGCGTCGCTGACGCCTTTCAACGCGGAGGCGAACGAGATCTCTTGGTACGTGAACGGCGAAAAGGTCGACGGCGCGACTGCCCTTACCTACGCTTATACGGCAGAAACGGCGGGTGAGTACACGATCTATTGCGTGATCGACGGCATTCAGAGCGCGAGCCGTACCTTCACCGTGACCGCCGCGGGCGGCGGAAACGGAGGCGGCGGCAGCAACACGGGGCTGTGGATCGGTCTCGGCATCGGTCTCGGCGTCGTGGTCATCGCGGCGATCGTCGTCATCGTGATCGTCGTGCGCAAGAAAAAGAACGCATGACCTGAGATACAGTACAGAACAAACAGCGGCCGCGCGCAACTTGCGCGCGGCCATACATTTATCGGAAAGGAAACTGTATGAACAAATTATCGGCGGTCCTCGCATTTTTACTGATCGTTTTACAGGGGGTGTTTTTTATGAGCGGATGCGAAAAGAGCGGAAAAGGCGCGGAGGAAACGTTCGATTACGCTGCGCTGTACCGGTCGGAACGGACCGAACCGTATCCCGAAGAGGATCGCCTGACGACCCGCGCCCGTTACGGTTATACCCTCTCGTCCGAGCAGGGCTATAACGGATGGTATTATCTTTTCGGCAGCGAAGGAGAATACGCAGAGATGACTTTTGACGCTTCTTCGGGCGAATGGCGGGGCGGCGGCGCCGCGATGAGCGGCGAAGAGCTGCGGCCCTCGTCCGATGCGGCGGCCGTGCGCATGACGCGCGCCGCAAAGGACGGCAATGCCGTGCTGTACGGCAATTTCAAGTGCGCCGATTCCTCTTCCGCGGCGGCGGAGATCGCCGTGTTGGCGGGCGGGGAAGAGGTCTATTCGGGCGCTTTGCAGGCGGGCGACACGGTCGGGAAATATTTCGAGGTTACCGTTTCGCTGCGAGCGGGCGACGAGGTGTATTTTTCCGTCAAAGGCGAGAGAGCGAGTGTCCTGTTCGATCCCGTCGTGACGTTTGAAAGCGCACAAAACGAGTCGCTCTATCACCTGACGGCAACGGGCAAACAATACGGCGATGTGTTTCCGTATTACGACGAAAACCAGCACCGCCTTTACATGGGCTTTTTGTGGTCGGACAACGCCGCGCTTGCAGACAATTACCACGACGCGCTGGAAATTTCCGACAATATGCTCACGTTTGCCGACGTGCCCGAAGCGGACAATTACGACGTGTGGCAGTATTATAAAGAGAATTACCGTATCAATTTTTTATACGATGTGAATCGCTTTGCCGACAGCGATATTTATACTTTCGGCGTGCGCGACAACATGTTGTATTTCGATGAAGAAAACCAGCGCTATCTCATGATCGCGGGGTGTTACTACCGTTTCGACAGCGCGGCGCAGACATCCGATCTCGTGATCTATGCATCCGACGATCCGATGGCGCTCAGCTGGACAGAGCCCGGGAACGTGGTCGAAGCGGGGTATTCCCGCAACCTGCCCGAATGCCCGTCTCTCATGAAGATCGGCGACAGGTGGTATGTCTTTGTTTCGGTCGCATACAATACGGTGCACCAGGTCGGGCCGCTTCAGTACTGGACGGGCGACGAGGGGGTCGACTGTATGGACGTGGACTGGTCGGACAAAGATTACGCCTTTCTGGACGGAGAGGATCTGTGCGCGGCGCGTCCTACGCAGGTGGGCGATAAAGTGTATATGTGGGGCTGGATTCCGTCGACGTACGACACGATGCCCTGGGCGCCCTGGGCAGGTTATCTGAATCTTCCGCGCGAGGTCGTGGTGCGCGAAGACGGTTCCCTCGGCGGCAGGTTGGACCCGGGGCTTTCCGCGCTTTTGAATTTCGGCAATCTCTATACGCTCGGCGAGGGCAACTTTGCGGCGGAATCGGGCTCGGCGTTTTTTTCGGACGGCGCACTTTTGATGAACGGACAGGAAAATACCGTGCGCCTCGGCGATTTTCATCGCGTATACGTCACTTTCCGCGTCGATATGGGCACGAGCGACAAAATCGGCTATGTCATGCGTCAAGACGGGCGCGAATATCGGGTCGTCATCGAGCGCGAAAACGGCAAGCTGTATATGAAAGTCCTCTCGCCGGACGATCCGTCGCATAAAGTCAACAGCACGATCGAGCTTCCCGCTCAAACGGACGTGTTCGATGTTCAGATCGTAAACGACGGCGAATTCATCGAATTTTTTGTAAACGGGGAATGTGCGCTCACCGCCCACACCGCCATGGCGGGCGATTCGCACACGGCGTACCTTTATTCGGACGGTCAGGCCGTCTTCTCCGATGTCAAAGTCAACAAGCTTCGCCCGTACGGCGACATTTAAGACCTGTTCTTCTCCAAAGTTTTTGACATAAAGGGCGCCCTGCGGCATCGAGCAGCAGGGCGCCCCGCTTGCAATACCCGTAAAAGGGATTGACAGATATTGCCGCGGGCGGTACAATCAATGTCAGGATTTATCATAAAGGGGATGAAAGACATGAATTTTGACGCAAAGCAAATGCAATGGACGTGCCCGCCTGAAAAGTATACCGTGGCGGAGGATAAGGTAGAGATCGTCACCGAGCCGCATACCGATCTTTGGCAGCGCACCTAAATGGAATATGAGGACGAAAAGATACAGCGCCTCGGCGTCGGCGTGACAAATAACGGATATTCCGATTGGAGTTCGGCGGACATCGACGCGTCTATAAAATCTAAATGGTTCCGTTTGAGCAGGCGCGGCAGCGATTTCCGCATCGAAAGTTCTGCCGACGGCGTGCATTTCGGTCAGATGCGTATCTGTCACCTGTTTAACGGTTCCGGCAAGCTCCGTTTCGGTCTCTTTGCGTGCAGTGCGGAAGATTCTTCCTTCAAGGCGGTCTTTACCGACATGGAGTTATCCGAACGCCGCTGGCCCGCGTACGACGGTCAGCCGCCCGACGAGGACTGCTGATATTTTCCTGTAACCGAAAGCCCTCGGGGCGGCGTCGCCGCCCCGAGGGCTTCTGTATTCGGAAAAGCAGTTATTTTTTGCCGCCCTTGTCGGGGCGGCGATCAGAGAATGAATTGAAAGATATTCCGTATCGCATCGGGGCCGAAAGTTTGCACCGCTATGCGGTACATGGCTTTCGCGTGAATCCGATCGTGCCATACAAAGCGCCGCAAGACTTTTCGGAGAGACCATTCTTCCCCGTAGCTCCCTTTGAAGACCTCGTTGGCGAGAAAACCGGCGTGCATTTCCAATTTTTCAAAACCGCGCGCCCTGCAAGAAAATATGTCTCCCTCGTTACTTGCTTCGATACCGATCTCGCCGAAGTAGTAGTTGTTTACATTTTTTGTGTGTTCGTACATTTCAAGGGCCGTGCGCGGCGCCTGTCCATAAAAAGTCCGCCGTGCGGGCAGACAGCTTTCGTTCTTGTTCGGAACACTTTCGTACAGCGCCAGAAAGTCCCGCGCGGATTTCAGCGCCAACTCTTTCAGCATTTCGTATTCCGAAAGGGCGAGAGGAACTTTTTCCGTTTCGAACAGCACGTCAGAATCTGCGTCGCTGATCTGCAATGCGGAAATCTTTTCCTGGACGATTTCGGTCTCGAACGACTCGGGGACGGGCAAACCTCTCCATGTCAGGTAGGACGCGATCTCCGTCGGCATTTTTTTCAATGCGGTTTCGGGCGATTCTCCCCGCGTGAATGCGCCGACGCAGTTTTCCGAAAATAAAAGGGTGTCGTTTCCGTTATGTTCCCATATACAGCGTATTTTCATGGCGGCCTCTCCGTTATCGCCCGTTATCTGCGTTTTTGCCCGCGCCGTATTCGAAGAGCAGATCGGAAAGGTGTGCGAGCGCTTCGGGGGAAAGCGTTTCGCCGCGCGCTTTGTCGGGGATATCCGCGCGGCGGAGAATTTCCGCGGCCTCTTCCCTCGGCAGGGAAAAGGCGTTCATCAGGTTGTTCTCCAAAGTTTTCCTTCTCGATAAAAAGGCGGCGCGCACCGTTTCGCGGTACAGTTTTGCGCTCTTTACGGGGATTCGGTCTTTGATAAATGTCAGCTTTACGACCGCGCTGTCCACGTTGGGAACGGGATAAAACATCTGCCTCGGCACAAATTTTACGGTCTCGGCAGACGCTCTGCGGGCGATAGACGCGGTGATCGCACCGTAATCCGCCGTCCCCGCGGCCGCGCAAAAGCGCTTTGCCACGTCGTCCTGCACCATGATCACGAGTTTTTCCGCCTTCTCGCTCTCCTCGATAAATTTCATCACGAGGGGGGATGTGATATAGTAGGGGAGATTCGCCACGACAAGGTAGGGCGGAAGTTCCGCTTCCAGCGCTTTCAGGTCGGCTTTGAGAAAGTCGCGGAAGACGACTTCCGCGTTTTCCACGCCCGCCAGCGTTTCCGCAAGCACGGGCTGCAATTTCGTATCGATCTCGTAAGCGATCACTTTTTTTGCCTTTGCGGCGATTTCGCGCGTGAGCGTGCCCGCCCCGCAGCCGATTTCCAGTACGGTCGCGCCTTCCGCGTCCGCCGCCGCAACGATGCTCTTTAACAGGTTGGTGTCCGAAATAAAGTTCTGTCCAAACTGTTTTTTGAACGAAAAGCCGTGTTTTGCGAGGATCTGGCGCAGATTTTCCATAATTTAACTCCGTTTCTGAAAGTATAAACAGCCCTTATGCGGGCATACTGCTGTCGTAAACCTTTTCTTATCCGAGCAAGCGGAAGACCTTTACGGATCGGAAGTTATGCCAAGACGGAAAGATCGGGTTGAACAGGACCCGTTTGTTGCGGGGCCTTACAAATGAGAAAGGAAAAGCTGTTTTGAGAAAGACGGATGCAGGTTTTTGCGGATGTGTTTCAAAAAGCGGCTTTTTCTTTTTTGTAGGCGTTTTCGGGTCCGCTTTTTGCCGGGGCGAACGCTCGCGCCGTCTGTCGCGGGAGTTTTGGCGGCAATCCCGAATGCGGGGCGTCACCGGGTGTTTCCGCCCGCATGGCACAAAATCCCGCAGGCGTTTCCGTCAAATTGCGAAAATTATCCGATATACGGCCGTACTTTCAGCGCTACGCCGCAACTTTTTGCGATTTCGCGGCACTTTGCAATTTTTTCTTCGCCGATGACGTCGACCACCGAAAACCAGGTGTCTATGCCGTGCGCGGCGCACTTTTTGGCAAAATCCTGCAAGCCTTCGAACGCCGCCTCGCCGAACGCGGGCCTGCACAGCTTCGCATAGTCCTCGGCTGTCGCCTCGTTCAGGCTCACGTTGATCTTGTCGACCGTCCCCGCAAGCTCGCCCGTCACATCTCTTTTCCAGATCATGTTCGCCTGTCCGTTGGTGTTGATCCGCACAGTGCCGCCGCGCGCTTTGATCTCCTTTGCGACAGTCAGAAGGACGGGCAGTTTGACCGTCGGTTCACCGAATCCGCAGAATACGTATTCGCGGTATTTTTTGATGTCGTCGGGCAGACGCGAGATGACCTCTTCCGCGCCCGGCTCGCGCGAAAGCCAAAGTTTATGCCCGAAATAATCGGACTTTTCGTTGCGCACGCAGAACGTGCAGTCGTTCGGGCATTTGCTCGTCAGGTTGATATACAGGTTTCCGTCCAGTTCGTAAGTAAAATTTTCGTATTTTTCCATAATCATCTCCGTATGCTTCCGCGCGGCTAGCCTTTCAGCTTAAAAAACAGCGCCCGCGCGTTTTTGTGTATCTGCGCCGCTAAAGCGGCGGGCTCTTCGCCCCGCAGTATCGCCAGCTTTTCATACACGCGCACCACGTTTTTCGGGGTGTTGAGGGTGCCGCGCAGCGGTTCGGGCGCAAGGTAGGGGGAGTCGGTTTCCGCTAAAATGCGGTCGGCGGGTACGATCTTTGCGACTTCGTCCAGCCGCCGCGCATTTTTAAAGGTGACGGGCCC
>ERZ1643247.3279-NODE-3279-length-11598-cov-4.724335_pt1 | contig 11598 bp, 9 predicted proteins | sample MGYA00579264_ERZ1643247 | MGnify/ENA primary metagenome ERZ1643247 (study PRJEB29033, sample SAMEA4952262) | chicken gut metagenome | biome: Broiler Chicken; feature: Gastrointestinal Tract; material: Caecum | place: Ireland | collected 2018 | study: Broiler... | reverse complement strand
TTCGGCAATCTGAAGCACTACACCGGCACCGTCCAGCACATGGGCGACAACCTGACCGGCGCCGGCGAGGGCGACGATGAGCAGATCGTGGTGGACCTGTCCCGGGTCCCGGCGGAGTATGACCGCATCGTCCTGGTGGTGAACATCTATCAGGCCGTGCAGCGCCGCCAGCACTTCGGCATGATCAAGAACGCGTTCATCCGCATCGTGGACGCCCGGAACAACCAGGAGCTGTGCCGGTATAACCTCTCCGAGAACTACGACAACATGACCGCCATGATCTTCGGCGAGGTCTACCGCAACAACGGCGAGTGGAAGTTCAACGCCATCGGCCAGGCCACCACGGACCCCGGCCTGGTGGAGCTGGCCCGGCGCTACATGTGAGCGCCGGCCCCAGGAGAAGGACATTTGAAATCTGAACCGCGGGAGGGGCCTGCTGCGGGCAGGCCCCCCTTCCCGCAGCGAATGGGTGTAACATCATGCATTTTAATGGACTGACTGACAAACAAGTTGAAGAATCCCGGAAACAATACGGCTCCAACGTGATCCCGGACTCTGAGCCCACCACCTTCTGGGCGGAGTTCAAGGAGACCTTCAAGGACCCGATGATCCGCATCCTGCTGGCCATCGCGGCGCTGATGCTGATCATGTGCGTCGCAGGCTACGCGGAGATCTACGAGCCCATCGGCACCATCGTGGCGGTGCTGATCGTGGCGTTCGTGACCGCCAAGACCGGCGTGGCCAGCGACACGAAGTACCGCCAGCTGAAGGACAGCACCAAAAAGGACCAGTGCAAGGTCTACCGCAACGGCCTGGTCACCGTCATCGACGTGGACGACGTGGTGGTGGGGGACAAGATCCTGCTCCAGTCCGGCGACAAGATCCCGGCGGACGGCGTGCTGATCCACGGTTCCCTGAAGGTGGACAACTCCGCCCTCAACGGCGAGGCGGAGGAGTGCCCCAAGACGGCGGCGGACGCGTCCTTCGCCCTGCCGGAGGACATCACCGGCGACACCTTCGTGGACGCCCACTCCCTGTTCCGGGGCGCTGTGCTGTTTGACGGCGAGGGCGTGCTGGACGTGCGCAAGGTGGGCCTTTCCACCATGATGGGCAAGATGGCTGAGGAGATGCAGGAGGATGAGCCGGACTCCCCCCTGAAGGTGAAGCTGGGGAAGCTGGCGGACATGATCTCCCGCTTCGGCTACATCGGCGCCGTGGTCATCGCCATCATGTACTTCGGCTACTTCATCCTCTCCGCCGGCGGCTTTGAGGCGTACTTCTCCTCCGGGGCGCCGGTGATCATCCAGGATATCGTGGAGGCCGTGTCCCTGGCGGTGGTCATCATCGTCTGCGCCGTGCCGGAGGGGCTGCCCCTGATGATCTCCCTGGTGCTGATGCAGAACACCAGCAAGATGCTGGACCACAACGTGCTGGTCCGCAAGGCGGAGGGCATCGAGACCGCCGGCTCCCTGAACATCCTGTTCAGCGACAAGACGGGCACCATCACCAAGGGCCACCTGGAGGTGGTGGAGTTCTTCACCGCCGACGGCGTGACCATTCCCCTGGATCAGCTGTCCCAGAGCGGCAAGCTGAAGGGACTGATCGACCTGGCCATCGGCAAGAACACCCAGTCCATGTACGACGGCGAGGGCCGCGTGGTGGGCGGAAACGCCACGGACCAGGCGCTGATGCGCTTTTTGGGACAGGAGACCTTCCGCAAGCTGGATGAGGTGTCCTCCTACGCCGTCACCAGGTCCCAGAGCTTCAACTCCGCCAACAAGTTCAGCCAGGCCTACATCGCCGAGGCGGGGCGCACCTTCTACAAGGGCGCGCCGGAGAAGTTCCTGGCCGCGGCAAAGACGTACCTCAGCCTGGACGGGGACGAGCATCCCCTGGACCTGGAGTCCGTCAACGCCAAGATCGACGAGCTGGCGGGCAAGTCCATGCGGGTGCTGGCCTTCGGCTACTCCCCCAGCGAGATGACGGAGAACGCCATCAATGCCGACACGGTGCTCATCGGCCTGGTGGGCATCCGGGACGATGTGCGGCCCGAGGCCCAGGAGGCCATCGCCGAGGTGCAGAAGGCCGGCATCCAGGTGGTCATGATCACCGGCGACCGGCTGGAGACCGCCGTGGCCATCGCCCGGGAGGCGGGGCTGCTGCGGGCCCGGGACGATGTGGCCCTGACCTCCGCCCAGCTCAACGAGCTGTCTGACGACGAGGTGAAGAAGATCATCCCCCGCATCCGGGTCATCGCCCGGGCCCTGCCCACGGACAAGTCCCGGATGGTGCGCCTGTGCCAGGAGCTGAATCTGGTGGTGGGCATGACCGGCGACGGCGTCAACGACTCCCCGGCCCTGAAGCGGGCGGACGTGGGCTTCGCCATGGGCAGCGGCACCGAGGCCGCCAAGGAGGCCGGCAAGATCGTCATCCTGGACGACAACTTCCGCTCCATCAAGGACGCCATCTGGTACGGCCGGACCATCTACCACAACATCCTGAAGTTCTGCAAGTTCCAGCTGGTGATCAACGTGGCCGCCGTGGTGGTCAGCGCCATCGCCCCCTTCTTCGGCGTGGAGGAGCCCCTGAAGGTCACCCACCTGCTGTTCGTGAACCTGGTGATGGACGGCCTGGGCGCCATCATGCTGGGCAACGAGCCCGCACAGGAGCGGTACATGTCCGAGCCGCCCCGCCGCCGGGACGAGAGCATCGTCAGCAAGCCCATGATGGCCCAGATCGTCACCATGGGCCTGTGGCTGACGGTCCTGAGCTTCGTCTTTTTGAAGCTGCCCGTCTTTGACACCCTCTTTGCGAGCATGGAGCAAAAGCTCTCCGCCTATTTCGTGCTGTTCATCTGGAGCGCCCTGTTCAACGCCTTCAATGTCCGCAGCGACAGCTTCGACATCTTCAAGGACCTGAAGCTGAACCCGGGCTTCATGCAGGTGTTCGTCATCATCGTCCTGGTGCAGGCGTTCATCGTCAACGCGGCCCTGGTCCCGGTGCCGGTGTTTGCCTGGATCAGCAACATGTTCAGCTGCGTGCCCTTCCCGCCCGCCGGATGGGGAGTCGCCATCCTGCTGGCGTTTACCATGATCCCTGTGGACATCCTCCGCAAGGTGGTCGTGGGGCGGAAATAAACCCTGCAGAAAGAGCGGGCATCCTACGGATGCCCGCTCCAGACTGCCGACAGACCCGGGAACTCAGGAAACCGGGAAGGAAGGGTGTGCGCGGGAAACCCGGGAGGGGTGTCCTGCGCCATTCCAATCAACCGTTTTTCAGAACTTTTTGAAGTTCTGAAAAACGTGAGCAGCTTGTCGAAAAATTCTTTTCGACAAGCTGGAGCGGGCATCCCACGGATGCCCGCTCTTTTTCTGCGGCAGGTTACCGCTTTTTCGCCAGAGCGATGCCGAACACCGTGCCGGTGACGCCGCCCACCAGGTGCATGAAGTTGGCCACATTGTCCCGCAGGGCCACCATGGCGTACACCTCCTGCCCCAGGTACAGCACCGCCGCCAGGATCAGGGTCAGGGGGATGCGGCCGTCCTTCATCCCGGCCAGGGAGGCCAGCATGATCAGCATGAACACGATGCCGCTGGCCCCCAGCAGGGCGGAGCCGGGGAAAAACACGCACTGCAGAATGCCGGAGACCCCCGCCGTCAGCAGGATGCCGATCAGCAGCGTCCGGCTGCCGTATTTCTCCTCCAGCGGCGGTCCGATCACCAGGAGCAGCAGCATGTTGCCCAGGAAATGGTCAAAGCCGGCGTGGCCCAGCACATGGCCGAACAGCCGCACGTAGAACAGCGGGTCTGCCATGGAGGAGCGGTAGACGCAGAAGGCGTGCAGGGTGGTCCAGCCGCCGGTGATCCAGTCCAGCACCAGCACCCCCAGGGACAGCAGGAAGAAGGTCAGGATCACAGGGGAGTTGTATTGCAGCTTTTTCATCGCATGCTCCTCTCTGTCCGGCGGCGCCGGGCGTTTTTTCCATCTTATCACAGTTCGCCCGCCGGCGCAATTTGAAATGCCGGAGAGGCGGAAAAGTGGTTTTCTTGCGGCGGGAGCTGTGGTATAATCAAAGCTGGTATCCCGCCTTGCGCGGCCCCGGATCTTATCACGAAGGGAAGAGCACAGGATGCGCCCATACACCGCCGCAGACACCCTGCGGATCGCCAAGCGATACAACAATCCCAAACGCAGCTACCTGCTGGTGAACCCCCTGCAGGCCAAGCACATCCCCGTCAGCCCCACGGCGGCGCTGGAGATGATGTCCGCCCTGGGCGGTCAGGTGGCCGCCCGGTATCCGGAGGCCCGGCTGGTCATCGGCTTCGCCGAGACAGCCACCGCCGTCGGCGCCGCTGTGGCGGCACAGCTGGGGGAGGACTGCGTCTATCTCCACACCACCCGGGAGCCGCTGGACGGCGACTGGATCCTGTTCCAGGAGGAGCACAGCCACGCTGTGGAGCATCAGCTCTCTGCGGAGCATCTGGAGGAGTGGATCGACCGGAGCCCCGCCGTGGTGTTCGTGGATGACGAGTTCTCCACCGGCCGGACCCTCATCAACATGGTCCGCCAGCTGCGGGCGCGGTATCCCCGGCTGGCGGAGCGGCAGCTGGCGGCGGCGTCCCTGCTGAGCCGGGTCTCACAGGAGAACCTGCGGCTGCTGGCGGAGGCCGGCATCGCCTGCGAGTGCCTGGTGCGGCTGGAGGAACAGGACTACGAGGGGATGGTGTCGTCCATCTCTGTGGAGGAAGCCCAGCCCCCGGCGCCGGGGCCGCTGCCGGAGATCCGTATGCTGCGGACGGCGGCGCCGCTGCCGGACCCCCGCAGGGGCGTGACCATGGGGGCGTACCGGGCCTGCTGCGGCGCCGCGGCGGACGAGCTGCTGTCCGCACTGCGGGAGGAGCTGCCCCGGCAGGGCTCTCTGCTGGTGCTGGGGACGGAGGAGTGCATGTACCCCGCCCTGGCGGTGGGCGCCGCGGCGGAGCGGATGGGCCTGGCCGCCAGGGTGCGCTGCCACGCCGCCACCCGCAGCCCCATCGGCGTCTGCCGGGATCCGGGCTACCCCATCCGGAACGGAGTGCGGCTGCCCAGCTTCTACGGCGGAGACCGAAAGACCTATCTCTATGATCTGGAGGCCTGTGACGCCGCCCTGATCGTGACGGATGCCCCAAAGGCGGCGGACAGCGCCGCCCTCCCCCAGCTGGCGGCAGCCCTGGGGCGGATGGGGTGCCGCCGTGTATTTCTGTGTGGGATTTGAGAGGATCAGCATGTTCAGTACCTATCAGAGCCAGGATGTGACCATCCTGCTGAAAGACATCACCGGCCTGGTGACGCCCCTGGGCACCCGGGAGCGGGAGGCCCGGATCCAGAGCGGCGTCCACTACTCAGAGATGCTGCCGCTGGAATACGAGCCGTCCCAGGCCTATCTGGACGCCTATTTCGACGCCCTGCGGCGGTATGCCGGCCTTACGGCGGAGGCCGTGGCCCGGGCGGCGGAGCAGATCTGGGCGGAGAAGGGGGAGCGGTGCGCCCTGGTCTCCCTGGCCCGGGCGGGGACCCCCATCGGCATCCTGATGCGGCGCTATCTCCGGGGCCGGTACGGCGCCGACGTCCCCCACTACACCATCTCCATCATCCGGGGCCGGGGCATCGATCGCAACGCCATGGCCTATCTGCTGGCCCGCCACGCCCCCGGCGATCTCCAGTTCGTGGACGGCTGGACCGGCAAGGGCGCCATCCAGCGGCAGCTGGACGCCGCCATGGCGGACTATCCCGGAGTGGATCCGGGGCTGGCGGTGCTGTCGGATCCGGCCAATGTGGCGGCCGTCTGCGGCACCCATGACGATTTCCTCATCGCCAGCTCCTGCCTGAATTCCACGGTATCCGGCCTGCTGAGCCGGACGTTCCTCCGCAGTGACATCATCGGACCGGAGGACTTCCACGGCGCTGTCTTTTACCGGGAGCTGATGGACCAGGACCTGACCTACCAGTTCATCGATACCATCCAGGCCCATTTTCCCGCCGGGGCGGAGCCTGCGCCGCCGTCCCGCCGCAGCGGGCAGACCGGGCTGGAGGAGGTCCGGCGGATCGGGGCGGACTTCGGCATCCGGGACATCAACCTCATCAAGCCCAGCATCGGGGAGGCCACCCGGGTCCTGCTGCGGCGGGTGCCCTGGAAGATCCTGGTCCACAGCCTCCGGGACGAGGAACACCTGGGCCACATCTACCAGCTGGCACGGGAGAAGGGCGTGGAGCTGGCGGAGTACCCCCTGGAGAACTACCGGGCCTGCGGCCTGATCCGGGACCTGGCGGACACGTAGCCATGGGAAGCATCTTATTTGCCAGCGACCTGGACAACACGCTCCTCTTCTCCCACCGGCACCGGCAGCCCGGGGACCGGTGCGTGGAGCGGTTGAACGGCGCGGAGCAGGGCTTCTTCACCCAGGAGACGGTGGACCTGCTGCCCCAGGTGGTCCAGAGGGTCCAGCTGCTGCCTGTCACCACCCGGTCCGTGGAACAGTACCTGCGCATCCAGTGGCCGGCGGGGACCGCGCCCCGGTGGGCCCTCACCGCCAACGGGGCCGTCCTGCTGCGGGACGGCGGGTTGGACCGGGACTGGTACGCGCAGTCCCGGGAGCTGATCCGGGACTATCAGGGGGAACTCCACCGGATCCTCCGGTCCCTCTCCGCCCGGCCGGAGCCCTCCACGGTCCGGTCCGTGGAGGAGATGTACGTCTACGCCGCCTGTCCCGACCCGGCGGCGGCGGAGCGGTGCGCCGGGGACTGGGACCCCGGCTCCCCCATCCGGGCTGTGGTCTCCGGGCGGAAGGTCTACTTCTTCCCGCCGGGAGTGGACAAGGGCACCGCCATCCGCCGGGCGGCGGAGCGGTTCGGCCCGGAGCGGATCATCGTCGCCGGGGACAGCGTCATCGACGTGCCCATGCTCCGCCGGGCGGACCTGGCCCTGCTCCCCGGGCCGGAGCTGCTGCCCCAGCTGCCCGGGGCCCGGGTCTGCGGCCCGGGCCAGCGGTTCCCGGACTTTGTGCTGTCGTCCGTGCTGCGGGACACCGCCGGCCCGGCGCGCACTTGATTTTTCCGTCAAAAGCTCCTATACTGGACCTATCAACGAAAGGGGAGGATCTGTTCATGAGCGAGTATTCCGGCAACATCCGGGACCTGCCGGTGGTCACCGGCGGCCACTTTATCGAAAATTCCACCAAGAAGATCGTTTTCGGGCCTGACGGCCGGTTCTGGGACGACTATGTGATGCGCCTCTTCACCCTGGAGCCGGAGGCGGAGAGCAGCATCCACTCCCATCCCTGGCCCCATTGGTTCCTCTGCATCCAGGGGGAGGGCTACTTCCTCATCGACAAGGAGCGGGTGCCCCTGGAGTTCGGCACCTGGGTCCATGTGCCCGGCGGCGTGCGCCACAACTTCGGCAACACCGGCAAGGGCCAGCTGATGGCCCTGTGCATCGTGCCCCCGGAGGGGGACGTAAATCCCCTGAACGGGTGCTGAGCCCCTTCCATGCAAAAAGACCGGACAGGATTTTCCTGTCCGGTCTCTTTTTATCGGTCCAGCGGTTTTGCAGGAAAGCCGTCAGACGGTGTCGAAGGCCCAGGCCTTCTCGAAGCCGTCCCGGGTGGCGCCGGCGATGCGGCCCGGCGTCTCGGCGCTGCCCACCAGGACGGCGTTCAGGCCGGCGTCCCGGAAGGCGGCCGCCAGGGCCTCCTGGCTGTGGGTGCCCATGGCCAGCACCACGGTGTCCGCGGCGATGGTCTTGGTCTCGCCGGTGGCGGTGTCCTCCACCGTCACGCCGCTGTCGGTGACGGCGGTGAGCTTGTGGCCGGTGTAGACCTCCGGGTCATAGGGCTTGATGCGGCTGTAGATGTCGTTGAACACCACGTTGTAGATGCCCTGGCCCACGGTGGGGTTCATCTCCACCATGGCAAGGCCGTGGCCCTGCTCCAGGACCATCTCCGCGCACTCCAGGCCCGTCAGGCCGGTGCCCACCAGGACCACCTTGCCGGTGCAGGGGGCCTTGCCCAGGATCACGTCCTCCGCCAGCACGGCTTTCTCGATGCCGGGGATGGACTTGGGCACCACCGGCGGCGCGCCGGCGGCCAGGAACACCCCCACGGGGTGCAATGCCGCCACGGTCTCCGGCGTTGCCTCGGTGTTCAGCCGGATGGTGACGCCCAGCTCCCGGGCCTCCTGGGCCAGCACGTCGGTGACCCCCTGGAGGGTGGCCTTGTGGGGCGGCAGCTTGGCGATGTTCAACGTGCCGCCCAGGGCGTCTCCCTTCTCCAGCAGCGTCACGGCGAAGCCCCGCTTGGCCAGGATGATGGCGCACTCCAGGCCGCCGGGGCCGCCGCCCACGACCACCACCGGGCGGCCGTTGCCATTCTTCTGGAGATCCTGCCAGCGGTAGCGGTACTCCCTACCCAGCCGGGGGTTCAGGGAGCACTCCACCGGCATGGCATTGCCCAGCAGCCGCTCCCGGCAGTACATGCAGCCGATGCACTTGCGGATAGTCTCCGGCCTGCCGGCCTTGGCCTTGTTCATGAACTCCGGGTCTGCGAACTGGCTGCGGCCCAGGGCCACGAAGTCGCTGACGCCCTCCTCCAGCAGCGACTCGGCGAAGTCCGGGTCCTTGATGGTGTTGGTGGCGATGACGGGGATGGACAGTGCCTCCTTGAAGGCCTTGGCCACGTGCTTCTTCCAGCCGGGGGTGTAGGAGAAGGGCTCGCAGTTGGCGTTGCCGTTCCAGGAGCTGCCGTTGGAGATGTTGATGCAGTCGATGCCCTGGGCCTCCAGGTGGCGGCCGATCTCCAGGCCGTCCTCCAGCGTCAGGAAGCCGGGCTCGTCGGTCATCTCGTCGCCGCAGATGCGGACGGAGATGGGATACCGGCCCAGCTTGGCCCGGATGCCGGCGATGATCTCGTCGATGAAGCGGCAGCGGTTCTCCAGGGAGCCGCCGTATGCGTCAGTGCGATGGTTGTAATATTTGCTGAAGAACTGTGCGATCAGGTAGGAGTGAGCGCCGTGGAGCTCCACGCCGTCATAGCCCGCCTTCTTGCAGCGGACGGCGGCGGCGATGAACTTCTCCTGCACCCGCTTGATGTCCTCCAGGGTCATCTCCCGGGGCACCTCGCCGCCGGGGGCCATGGGGACGCCGCTGGGGCTCAGGTTCTGCCGGCCGGTGAAGGCGCTCTTGGAGGTGGCGCCGCCGTGGTGGAGCTGGGCGAAGATCTTGGCGCCGTAGGCATGGACGGAACGGGTCAGCTCCTCCGCCTCCTGGACGTTGTAGTCCTGAGCCATCCGCAGGTTGTGCTGGGTGGGGATGGAGTCCACGTCGTCCACGCCGGTGTACTCGTTGATGATGAGGCCGATGCCGCCCTTGGCCCGCTCGGTGTAATAGGCGATCAGGCGGGGGGTGGCGTTGCCCCGGATGTCCGCCAGGTCCGTGCCCATGGGGGACATGACGGCCCGGTTCCGGATGGTGAGGCCGCCGATGCGGCCGGGTTCAAAGAGCTTTTCGTATGCCATGTGATCTCCGCCTCAGTCCTTGTCGAAATTGCGGTTGTGGCTGAAGTGGCCGGGGTTGGCCACCGGGGCGATGGTGGAGACCCAGCGGTTGGTGTAGTTGAAGAAGCCGGCCACATAGGCGGCCTCCAGGATCTCGTGGTCGTTGAAGCCCACCTTGCGCAGGTTCTCGATCTGGGTCTCGTCGATCTCGTCGGCGTGCTTGGTGACATACCAGGCGTACTCGCACAGGGCATACTGCTTCTCCGTCAGAAGGTCCTTGGCGGAGCGGAAGTTGTAGCTGAGCTTGTCCACCAGCATGGGGTTCTTGGTGTAGCCCCGCAGCGCGTCGCCGTGAGTGGTCAGGCAGTAGGAGCAGCAGTTGACGGAGGAGACCACCACGCCGATCATCTCCTTATCAGCGTTGGTGAGATAGCAGGTGTCCGGATTGAACAGGGACCCCTTGAAGTCCAGGAAGCCGATGTACTGGGAGGCATTCAGCGGCAGGATCTTGAACAGGTTGTTGATGAACCCCCAGTTCTTCTCCATGGTCTCCACATTCTCGTTGAAGACGGCGTACTCTTTGTTGGTCATCTCATTGCGGTCGGGCTTTTCCAGCCGGGACAGCTTTTCATCAAATTCCAGTGCCATAGTGTGATCCTCCTGTTAATAAAAGTAAGCTTATTCTACCACGTCCGAAGCCGTGTGTAAAGGCACACAGGCGCGGCAGAAAACCCTCTGCCGCGCCTGTCGGGTTGCACTCAGTCCACCGGGCAGATGGCAAAGCATCTGGTGGGGAAGCCGGTGCCGTCCTTCAGCTTGGGGAAGCCGATGACGATGATGCTGCCCACCGGGGGCACCTGGTCCAGGTTCCGCATGACCTCGATCTGGATGCGGTCCACCTCCAGGATGTACTGCTCGCCGGGATAGGGATAGGCCCCCTCCTTGGTGGTGACGGTGGCGGGGTCGGTGTCCGCCGGCTCATGGCCGATGGCGCCGATGTTCCGCTCCTCCACCAGCCACTGGATGGCTGCCTTGTCCCAGCCGGGATAGTGGGGCTGGCCGTTCTCGTCGGGGTTGTCCAGGTTGGACTTCTTGTACCAGTCGGACCGGAAGGCCACGAAGGCGCCCTCGGGGATCTTACCGTACTGGGCCTCCCAGGCCTTCAGGTCGTCCACCGTCAGCATGAAGTCGGGGTTGGCGGCGCACTCGGCGGACTTGTCGATGACCACCAGGGGATACATCAGCTCCTGGACGGTGATCGCGCTCATATCCCGGCCATTGCCCCAGAAATGACGGGGCACATCGGTGTGGGTGCCGTACTGGCTGGCCACGCTGTACTGGATGCAGCGCATGGGAGCCATCATGTCGTCGGGCGTGCCCTCCGCATAGTCGAACAGCAGGTCCGCCTGCAGGGGCTTGAAGCCAAACCAGTGGGGGGTCTCGGGGCTCAGCTCGTGCGTCAGGTCCACCCACTTGTACTTGGGGGACTTCAGCTCCTTTACGGTATCCCACAGTTTCAAATTCGCCATAATGTGTATCCTCCTTTTCATGTGACGGGTTGCTTGTCTCCAAACGCGGTATGCGTCTCGATAGAAGCAGTATACAGGGAAATGAGAGAATTTGCAATTCGCGAAGTGTAAAAAAATGGCTGTCCGCTCATGGCGGTCATTTGTCTTTTTTGTTTTTTGCGCCATTTTTCCCCGCAAGGCCGGCCTCCCTCTGTTCATCGGCGCGGTTCCGGGACCTGGATGCCTGATAACAGCGCGCAAAAGGGACGCGGCCCAATGAGCCGCGTCCCTCCTTTTCTCATTCCTCCGGCGGCACCGCCAGCTGAAAGGTCTCCCAGGTGTGCTCCGCCGCCTCCACCTGGGCCCAGGTGTATCCGGCATCCTCGCACTCCTGCCAGGTGAGGTAGCGGAAGTAGAACTCCACCCCCAGGTGGCAGGGCAGGATGTCCAGGATGATCCTCTGGATCTGGCCAAAGCCCTCCGGCTCCCCCGCCACCTCCGGGAAGATCACCCGCAGCTGCCCGTCCCCCAGCTCCATGGCCCGGGCCCTGATGCCGCAGCCCCG
>ERZ1643247.3278-NODE-3278-length-11602-cov-8.922491_pt1 | contig 11602 bp, 11 predicted proteins | sample MGYA00579264_ERZ1643247 | MGnify/ENA primary metagenome ERZ1643247 (study PRJEB29033, sample SAMEA4952262) | chicken gut metagenome | biome: Broiler Chicken; feature: Gastrointestinal Tract; material: Caecum | place: Ireland | collected 2018 | study: Broiler... | reverse complement strand
CCTTTCCGGAGCAGAAAGGATCTTTGAGATGATGGAGGAAGAACCGGAGCCGGACCAGGGACAGGTGACTCTGTGCAATGTACAGGACCATCAGGGAGAGCTGGAAGAGACTAAAGGATATACAGGAAAGTTTGCCTGGAAGATGCCCGGATCCGGGAAACTGGTGCCTCTGAAAGGAGATGTGCGCTTCCAGGATGTGGTCTTTGGCTATGTGCCGGAGAAAAAGATCCTTAATGGGATTTCCCTTTATGCAAAACCGGGACAGAAGATCGCCTTTGTAGGGTCTACAGGAGCCGGAAAGACTACTATCATCAATCTGATCAACCGCTTTTATGAGATCCAATCAGGAAAGATTACCTATGACGGCATTGATATCCGGGATATTAAAAAGGATGACCTCCGCCGTTCCCTGGCTATGGTCATTCAGGACACCCATCTGTTTACAGGGACCATCGCAGATAATATCCGGTACGGAAATCTGAACGCCTCTATGGAAGAAGTGAAAGAGGCTGCCAGGATCGCCAACGCAGACTCCTTCATACGGAGACTGCCTCAGGGTTATGACACTATTCTTTACAGTGACGGAAGCAACCTTTCCCAGGGACAGCGGCAGCTCCTGGCTGTTGCAAGAGCGGCGGTGGCAAAGCCCCCGGTGCTGATCCTGGACGAGGCTACCAGCTCTGTGGATACCAGGACAGAGCGGCTTATTGAAAAAGGAATGGACGCCATTATGGAGGGCAGGACGGTATTTGTTATTGCCCACAGACTTTCCACAGTGCGGAATTCCAAGGCCATTATGGTTCTGGAAAAAGGAGAGATCATTGAGAGAGGAAGTCATGAGGAACTGCTGGAACAGAAAGGGCGGTATTATCAGTTATATACCGGCCAATTTGAATTGGAGTGAATAAAATGGAAAAAAATGATATCAGGAAGATCCTTCACCGCCTGGACCTGGAGCGGCGGCAGCTTATGCGGCCCAGGTTTCTGGAGATGGGGCTCACTGTGGGAGAAGGCCAGCCCAGGATCCTGAACTGTCTTATGGAGCAGGGGGAAATGAGCCAGAGAGAACTGGCAGACGCCTGTATGTTTGATGTGACCACCCTTTCCAGGACCCTGGATAAGATGGAAAAAGCAGGGCTGGTGACACGAAAGGTAAATCCTGCCAGCAGAAGAGCCCATCTGATCGCTCTGACCCCTGAGGGAAAGGAAAAAGCCGGGCGGGTACAGGAACAGTTTGCCTGGCTGGATCAGGTCCTTTGGGGAGACATAGAAGAAAAAGAGATGGAGAGCCTGTACAGGACTCTTGAAAAAATAGAAGAGAATGTGAAAAAAGAAAAATGATCATTTCATATAAAAGCCAGTCTGAACCAGGAGCATATAACTGCTCCGGGACAGACTGGCTTTTATATGATCAATTATTTTACTTTCTGGTATATTTTCGGCTTTTTCGTTCTCCGCTCTCCATTAATAAGCCGGTTTCAACCATGTGTTTTAAAAAGCGTTTGGTAGTGGAATCGGCTAATCCTAAAATCTCGCGGGCTTCTTTGTTGATGATAAAGCCGTGTTTATCAATATAGTCTAAAATAAGCTGTTCTCTCTGTTGAATTTTATCGGCTTTTTTATCGGCTTTTTTATCGGCTTTTTTATCGGCTTTTTTATCGGCTTTTTTATCGGCTTTTTTAAATAGATTAACCCGAAAGGTATCTCCGATTTCCATAAACTGAGGCTCCGGAAGACCATATTCTTTTGCACGGTTTAGGATTCTTCGAATTCCAGTACCCCATTCTTCTATGATCTCCATACGGCTGAATATATCGGCAATGATCCGATTCCGTATTTTTGAACGGCCATTGACTGCTTCTTCCAACGTTAATCCTCCGTAAAGCATGCCGGGAGAAGTAACTTCTACCCGATCATCGTAGACCGCAACCTGTATACAGGAGTTGTCCATATAATTACGGTGACATACAGCGTTGACGATCATTTCACGAATCGCAGTTACAGGAAGCTCATATCTATCCTTCCGGATGAGTCCATTGATCTCAGCGCCCAGATTGATATGACGAAGAACAAACTGGTAAGCATTTTCTATCTGCTCATATAAAGGTCCGGTATATTCTTTCTTATCTATGAAAATATCCCTTTCTGTACTTTTAAACAATGCACATTGTATTTTTGCAAAGGGAAAATAATCTCCGGTCAGCAAAACAAAAGCATTGGTGGCCAAAAGTTCTGAACCGCTTTTCTTTAAAACTTTCCAGTTTATTAGCTGATCAGAAGAAACATCCTGAATAGAACTTATTTCTTCCGGGCCGGCTGCTTCCCGGCGGTATTTCGTAATGTCTCTGCATAGCTTATTCACAGCGTCTTCCGTCACAGGATATCCTATACAAGCTAGTTCATCCCAGGACATATTATTTCCTTCAATCTCTAATTCCCGGATTTTAGTGCTGTCCGCAGGACGGGAAGTCCCGCCAAGCCGGATATAAGTTCCCTGTTGTTTCCCTTGCTTCTTCAGGTAATAGGGGCGGTTCATTCCCGGATAAATAGTAACGATTACAATACATTTCTCTTTAATAGTCTGAAAAGCAATATCAGGTATGATCTGCGGCTCGCAGCCATCAGCTACAGCATTGGCTATACTGTCCATAATCTGAAAAACAGATTTTTCGTCGACACCAATAATTTTTCCGCTTTCATCATCAATGCCTATGATCAGGCTGCCGCCGCTGGTATTGGCAAAAGCAATGACAGACTTTAGGTATTTTTCACTTTTCTTTGGAAGTTCAACTTTATATTCAATATTTTTTGATTCTCCATGCAAAATCTCATTTAAGTTCATATGGCTGATACCTTCCTCATTTATAATACTATCAGTATAACACAGAGCAGGAAAAAAGAAGACAGAAATAAAATAAAAGCAGAAGATTATATTGTTATATCGTTTACAATATAAACATTCTGCTTTTATTCTAGTGAGCAACGAGCCAAGCAGGCATACTTGCCATATCCATTTGACTCATGATATCAGATCAGAAATCTACTTCAGTTCCATAATAGGTACAGGTGAGCAGTTTTTCCATCTGGGCGGGAGTGATCTCTCTTGGGTTGGAACCTGTGCAGGCGTCTCCTACAGCCAGTTCGGCGATCTTTGGAAGTTTTTCTTTAAATTCCTCTTCCTGGATACCGAAGTCTTTCAGAGTAAGAGGGATGTTCATCTGTTTGTTGAAATCCTGGATCTTTTTCCGCAGACTGTTGATCAGCGCCTGTCTGGAATTACCGTCCAGTCCCATTCTCCTGGCTATTTCCGCATATCTTTCCGCAGCTTCCGGATTCTTCGCGTTGTACTGGATCACATAAGGCAGATAGATGGCATTTGCACATCCGTGAGGAATATGGCCTGTGGAGAAGGCAGCTCCTGTTTTATGAGCCATAGAATGGACAATGCCCAGAAGAGCGTTGGAGAATGCCATTCCTGCCAGACACTGTGCATAGTGCATCTGCTCTCTTGCGTCCATACTCATGTTGTAGGATGCAGGCAGGTAGTCCAGGACCATTTCGATGGCCTGAAGAGCCAGGGGATCTGTGAAAGGACCATGCAAGGTAGATACATAAGCCTCAATGGCATGGGTCAGGGCATCCATTCCGGTGTAAGCTACCTGCTTTACAGGAAGGCCGGATACAAGATCCGGATCTACGATAGCAACGTCCGGAGTAATATTAAAATCCGCCAGTGGGTATTTTACACCTGTATGATAATCGGTAATAACGGCGAAAGCAGTTACTTCTGTTGCAGTTCCGGAAGTAGAAGGAATTGCTGCGAACTTTGCTTTCTGTCTTAATTCAGGGAAGTTAAAAGGTTTACATAAATCTTCAAATGTGACTTCCGGATACTCATAGAAGGCCCACATGGCTTTTGCGGCATCAATGGGAGAACCGCCGCCCATAGCCACGATCCAGTCCGGCTGGAAGGCTCTCATAGCTTCGGCGCCTTTCATAACAGTTTCTACAGAAGGATCCGGTTCTACTCCTTCAAATACCTGAACTTCCATTTTCGATTCTTTTAAGTAGTTCACGGCCTTATCCAGGAAGCCCTGGCGTTTCATAGAGCCGCCGCCAACAACCAGCATAGCTTTGGTGCCCTTTAAATTCTTCAGCTCTTCCAGACAGCCCTTTCCGTGATAAATATCTCTTGGTAAACAAAATCTGCTCATATCAGTCACTCCTTTAAGTTTTAGATTTATGTTATGTTTTTCTTGACGACTCGATTATACCACTGTTATTTTTTTAACACAATACTTTTTTGAATAAAATTTAAACAAAAAAGCTCTAGTTTAAATGAAGAGGAAATTTATGTAAAATCTGTATAAACATCTAAATATAGCGGTCAGAAAAGCAAATAGTGGAGAAAGATTATGTTAAATTAATAACAGAAAAAACAGCCCTTGACACATTAATTATGAAGTGTTATATTACAAGTAGAACAAAAGAAACAGTCTGTCAGAGAGGCTTTTCCTAACAAAGACATTAAAACGGTGCGCCTCCCTTGGAACGTCAGGTTCCAGATGGAGGCGTTTCATATAGCAGGTTTTATAGCAGAGGGTGGTTATAATGGATAAAAAAAGAGATTATTATGAAGTTCTGGGCGTTGACAGAAACGCAGATGCCAATGCCATAAAGAAAGCTTACAGGAAACTGGCAAAGAAATATCATCCCGATACCAATGCCGGCGATCCTAAGGCTGAGGAAAAATTTAAGGAAGTTACAGAAGCTTACAATGTTTTGAGTGATGATAAAAAGAGAAAGCTTTATGATCAGTTTGGTCATGCGGCCTTCGACGGGGGCGCCCAAGAAGGAGGCCCCGGCGGTTCCGGCACATACAGCTATAGTTATGGCGGACCGGGCAGCGGATACCGGGAATATCATTTCCAGGGGAATCCGGGAGATATGGATGATATCTTTAAAGATATTTTCGGGGATATGTTCCATGGACAAAGCGGCAGCAGCGGTTTCTCGGGAAGTGGTTTTGGCGGCAACAGCGGTTTTGGAGGCGGCTTCGGAGGCAGCGGCTTTGGCGGAGACTTCGGAGGCAGCCGGAGGAGAAGCTATGGTAATGGCTTTGGAGGATTCGGCTCTCAAAAGGGCGCGGATATGACTGCTTCTGTGATCATCAGTCTGGAGGAAGCGGCTTTTGGCTGCAAGAAAGTCCTGAGCCTGAAGGATCCTGCTACAGGCACGGTCCAGTCTCTGGAAGTCCGGATCCCGGCAGGTATTGAGACAGGAAAAAGTATCCGTCTGAGAGGAAAAGGTATGCCAGGAGCAAACGGCGGCCAGGCAGGGGATCTTCTTCTTCAGGTAACGGTAGAAGAGAAACCCGGATATGAAAGAAAGGGACAGGATCTTTATACTACAGTAAAAATACCTTTTACCACAGCAGTGATGGGAGGAGAAGCAGTAGTACCTACCCTTTACGGAAACGTGGTGTGCAAGATAAAGGAAGGCACCCAGTCAGGAACCAAGATCCGGCTTAGAGGAAAGGGAATTGTTTCCATGAAAGATCCTTCTGTGAAAGGTGACCAGTACGCCCGGATCGAGATCCAGGTTCCCCAGCATGTAAGCCGTGAGGCAAAAGAAAAACTGAAAGAATTCGACCGGGCCTGCGGAAGGCGGAGTTCCGGGAGAGGGAGCGCAGCGTAAATGATAAGAGGTGTGGCGGATTATCCGATTTAAAACGTCGGAAATATTGAACAAGAAAAAGTGGTGTGGTATTATTATAGCAATATAAAAATCTGAGTAGGAAAATCCGAATATCTGTTTATGATATGTACAAATTAGGGAGATTAACATGGAATTATCGAAGGTAAGAATAAAAAATTTCCGTAGCATAGCAGACCAGGAAATTGTACTGAAACCGGGATTTAATTTAATCAAAGGTGAAAACGGCAAAGGAAAATCTTCTATTCTTGAAGCAATAGCTGTAGGGCTTGGAGGATTTCTTGCAGGGCTGAACGGCGTTTCCACCAGACATTTTACCTTAGATGAGGTTCGGACAGATTTTATCCAAGTAGGAGATGGCTCCTATGGGAAAAAACACCATGTACCGGTAGAAGTTATATTAACAGCAGATTTGTATGGAGAAACCTACGAATGGACACGCAGCAAGCATAGCATCAGATCTTCCAGAAGTACTACACAACCAAGAGATATTTGCAGAAAAGCTGAGCAGATGGCAGAAGAACCAGATACAGAACTGCCGGTTCTTGTTTACCTGGGAGCAGGAAGAGTCTGGTCTCAGAAACGGGAAAAATCAGAAAATGTTTTTCGAAAACAATATTTTAGAACAGTAGGATATACAGACTGCTTAGTGGAAGCTTCAAATATAAAGCTGTTACTGAATTGGTGCGTCAAAATGGAGCAGATTGCATGGCAGAAGGAAAAAAAGATAGCAGAATATGAAGCTGTGAAGACAGCAGTGGGGAAATTTATGGACTGTATGGAAAAATGCAGTGGCCACCAGGTGTTTTATGATAGGCAGGAAGAGCAATTGATGTATAAATTTGACGAAAAGATTCTTCCGATTGCACAATTAAGCGCAGGATATCAGTCTCTAATATGGACGGTATTCGATATTGCTTATCGTATGGCAGTTTTGAACCCGGATAAAAGGGCAGAGATTGCACAGACAAAGGGGATTGTGCTGATCGATGAACTGGATATACATCTGCATCCAAGATGGCAGTGGAATGTGATTGAAGCTTTGAGAGAGATTTTTCCAAATGTGCAGTTCATTGCAGCTACACATGCGCCAGTTCTGTTTGCATCTGCTCCGAATGTATGGCTGATCAATGTGGATAACGACAAAATCGACTACGGATATTCTCATTATGGCATTGATGTAAATACGTCTATGTCTGTGTATCAGGGAACACAGGAAATTCCGGAGGCGGTAAAAAAACTTGTTGATGAATTTTGTGAAATGATGGATCGGGAAGATTATGAGAAAGCCGGAAAGATTTTGAATCAGCTGGAAAGAGATACAGCGCCTGCACACCCATTACTGATTGAGCTTAGGACAAGGTATGATTTTGAAAAATCAGACTGACAGGAGAAAATGATGATCTATATCAAGAAAGGAAAAGAGCCGGCATCTTTGACCGCATATAAGAAACAAAAATATGTATATTTTGACGGGTACGATAAAAAAGATGATATCAGGGAACAATTACTGAAAGACCAGGGATATTTATGCGCTTATTGTATGCGAAGAATTGATATTAAACATATGAAAATAGAACACTGGTATCCGGAAAATCTTCTGACAGATCTGGAAACGTTGGACTATAAAAATATGCTGGGATGTTGTGAGGGACATATAGACGGAACAAGAGGAAGTGATGATACTTGTGATACCCGGAAAGGCTATCAGAAGATACAAGTAAATCCTCTTGACAGGAGTACTTTGGAGTCTATCCAGTACAGATCAGCAACCGGTGAAATTTATTCTGAAAATGAAGAAATCGAGAAGGATATTAACGATACGCTGAATTTAAATTCAGAAGCTCACATGCTGAAACTAAACCGAAAGCATCTTCTGTCTCAGGTTATCATGAACCTGAGCAGTCAGCAGAAAAATGGAATATGGAAGAAATCAGTTCTTGAAAAGGCGAAAGCGATATATGAGGGTAAAGATGCCGCTGGTATGAAGAGAGAATATGCGGGTATCGCACTTTGGTATATTGATAAAAAATTGAAAACTGTGAAAAAGTAAAGACATGTCTGGAAAAGGATAAGAGGACTGCCACATAGATGCATTGAAAATTTGCATGGATGCGGCAGTCCCCTTTTATTTTTAAATTGATTCTCTCATAGAAAGAAGTTAAACTATAGGTTAGAAGATTTAATACGAGGTGATGGGAGAATGACAGACAAAGTGAGAGATTTAAGAAGCGCTCTGAAACGGCTGGAAAATATGCCGGGACAGCTGATCACCACCAATGTGGAAGTAGATCCTATGGCAGAGCTGGCCGGTGTATACCGCCATGTAGGCGCGGGAGGAACGGTTATGCGGCCCACTAAAGAAGGACCTGCCATGATATTCGAGAATGTCAAGGGGCACCCGGGGGCAAAGGTAGCCATCGGACTTCTGGCCAGCAGGAAAAGGGTAGCTGCCCTTCTTGATACAGAACCGGAAGATCTGGGTAAACTTCTGTGCAGATGTGCGGAAAATCCCGTACAGCCTGTAGTGACAGACAAGAAGCCCCCCTGTCAGGAGGTGGTCCATCTGGCGGAAGATCCTGAGTTTGACCTGAACAAGCTGGTGCCTGCCCCAACCAATACGCCGGACGATGCCGGTCCCTACATAACTCTGGGCATGTGCTATGCTTCCCATCCGGATACAGGCTTAAGCGATGTGACCATTCACCGCCTCTGCATCCAGGGAAAAGATGAGCTGTCTATTTTCTTTACTCCCGGAGCCAGACATATCGGCGCTATGGCAGAGCGGGCGGAGGAATTAGGACAGAAGCTGCCGATTTCCATCAGTATCGGCGTGGATCCGGCGATTGAGATCGGCTTCTGCTTTGAGCCGCCTACAACTCCTCTGGGATATAATGAGCTTTCTATTGCCGGAGCTTTAAGAGGAGAACCTGTGGAGCTGGCCCCCTGCCTTACAGTGAAGGAAAATTGTATTGCCAATGCAGAATATGTTATCGAAGGGGAAGTGATCCCGGGCGTAAGAGTCCAGGAGGACCAGAACAGCCATACCGGCTATGCCATGCCAGAATTTCCCGGATACACAGGACCTGCCAGCAGCCAGTGCTGGCTTATAAAAGTAAAAGCAGTGACCCATAGAAAAAATCCTATTATGCAGACCTGTATCGGCCCCAGCGAGGAACATGTTTCTATGGCGGGGATCCCTACAGAAGCCAGCATTTACGGCATGGTGGAAAAGGCTATGCCGGGAAGACTCCAGAATGTGTACTGCGCTTCCCCGGGAGGAGGAAAATACATGGCAGTGCTCCAGTTTAAAAAGTCTTCCCCTTCTGACGAGGGACGGCACAGATAGGCTGCCCTTTTGGCATTTTCCGCTTTCAGCGAGCTGAAACATGTATTTCTGGTCGATGAGGATGTAGACTGCTTTGACCTGAAGGACGTGATCTGGGCTATGAACACCAGAATGCAGGGGGATGCGGATATCATAACCATTCCCGGGGTACGGTGCCACCCACTGGATCCTTCTAATGATCCTTCCTGCTCCCCAAGTATTCGGGACCATGGGATCGCCTGCAAGACTATCTTTGATTGTACAGTACCCTATGACCAGAAGGAGCGGTTTAAAAGAGCAAGGTTCATGGAGGTGGATCCGGAAAAATGGCTTTAGATCGCAGACAGGAAAACAAGGAGAATACAGAGGGTGAAAGAAAACGGATCCTGGTAGGGATTTCCGGAGCTTCAGGGATCCCGGTGGCTCTGGAAGTGCTGAAAGGTCTTGGGGAAGCAGGAGTGGAAAGCCATCTGATGATCAGCCGGGGCGGAGAGCTGACGGCCGGGCAGGAAGCACCCGGTTCCCTGGAAGAGATCAGGGCTTTGGCAGATGTGATCTATGACAACCGGAACATCGGAGCAGCGCCTGCCAGCGGCAGTTTTCGGAATATGGGAATGATCATTGTACCCTGCAACATGAAAACCCTGGCTGGAATACACAGCGGCTATAGCGACAGTCTTCTCCTTCGGGCGGCAGATGTTGCCTTAAAAGAGCGGAGAAAACTGGTCCTGGCCGTGCGGGAGTGCCCTTTCAGCACTATCCACCTTCGGAATATGTATGAACTTTCTTCCATGGGAGCTGTGATACTTCCTCTGGTGCTCAGTTATTACAATAAACCGGAGAATCTCCAGGATGCCGCCCGGCACCTGGCAGGAAAGATCCTGGATCAGTTTGGCGTGGAATACAGACCCTTTAAGAGATGGGAGGGTATGGAAACAGATGGAATCTTACAGAGAGATTGAAAAAAGCCTCCTGGGAAGAAAGATCACCGCAAGGCTTCAGTTTCTGGATGAGGGGCTGAATGTCCTTCTCACAGGAGGAGAAAAATCTCATATCGGCGCAGTCAGCGGAAGAGTTCCGGGACAGGAGCCGGTGGACATAGAGCTTCCCGGACATAGGGAAGGAAATCTGGCGGTACAATGGGCCGAAGAACTATACCGGACATGGGAAATGCCTGTATGGGTGGAATGCGGCATTCATTATGAAAATCTGAGCAAAGAAGGGATCCGCCAGGTACTGGATGTCTGCCGGGAGATGCTGGAAGAGATACTGGCAGAGCGACTCGAAAATAATTAAAGCGAATGGCCGGGAGCGGATTTATGACAGTTGTCTGAATACATCAGGAGAACTGGATACAGAGGAGCAGGAGAGGATCATGGAGGATAAAGAAAAATTTCAGAAAAATGTAGAAGTAGTCTCGAAAGCCCTGAAGGAGCAGGCTGGGGTGAGAGAACCTGAGGAAGAGGCCAAAAGCCTCTATAAAAAATTTACCCAGACCAGGCAGGAACCGGTGCGGCTGGCGGTGGCTCTTCGGGGGTTTTTTCTTCCCCAGACCGGGGAGGAGGAAAAAGAAGCCTACGGCAGGTATTTAAAAAGCCGGATCCGCCCGGCGGTGGAGGCTCTCATCGATGAAGACCAGGTGGAAAAGCTGGAGATCATAGAATCTCTTGGCTGGCTGGAAGGAAAAAATATAGATGTGTTTATCCGGATCGCCAGACAGGGACAGAAAAATGCCGCTCTGGTGTGGCTCCTCCACCTGAAAAAAGAAAAATATGGATTTAAAGACCGGGATTTTTCCCTGTAAAGGCAGGTGAACGAGATGGAAGACAAACAAAAACACCGGGAAGAACTGGGAATCCGGATCCTGCAGAACAGTCGGAATGAACTGTACTCCTATTTTCCCTATCTGGACGGAGCTTTTGCAGGGCTTCGATACCGTCCTCAGGAGAAAACAAAAACCATAGGGACTGACGGAGAATTCCTGTATTTTTCACCGGTATTTCTGATCAGAGCATATCAAGAAAATCCCCGGCTTGTCCGGAGAGGATACCTCCATATACTTCTTCATTGTCTGTATCTTCATCCTTTTTATGGAGAATCTTTTTTCACAGAGGGGAAGAAGGAAAAAGATCTGTGGGATCTGGCCTGCGATATGTGGGTGGAGGAGATCATAGAAAGAGAGCAGATACCGGGACTTTCCCCGGGAAGGGATCCGGTCCGGGAACAGTGTTTCTGGATCATGAGGGATCAGTCCCTTTCAGCAGAAAAGATTTATTATATGCTGACAGGAGGCAGATTTCCCTATACCAGAGAGGTATTGAAAAAGGCATTTGCCTTTGATGACCACAGGTTCTGGGAAAAAATAAAACAGGAGAAACGGGGCGCAGGGACACGGAAGAAATGGGAAGAACTCCGTTCTCTTACAGGACAGAAAAAACAACAGAAAAAGAAACGGGCGGGAACCCACCGGGGAAGTTCTGAAGAAGATATGGAAGCCCGGCCCCGGGGAAAATTTGATTACCGGAAATTTCTCAAAAGGTTTGCGGTGCCCAGAGAAGA
>ERZ1643247.3277-NODE-3277-length-11609-cov-7.222174_pt1 | contig 11609 bp, 4 predicted proteins | sample MGYA00579264_ERZ1643247 | MGnify/ENA primary metagenome ERZ1643247 (study PRJEB29033, sample SAMEA4952262) | chicken gut metagenome | biome: Broiler Chicken; feature: Gastrointestinal Tract; material: Caecum | place: Ireland | collected 2018 | study: Broiler... | reverse complement strand
TGATGCGGATGACGTCCGTTTGGTATTCCCTGCCCACATCGGTCGGATCGATGGGAAGATAGGGTACATTCCAATGGGGCATGTTGTGATCTTTGCGCCACTGCATGCCTTTGGCGATCGCATCTTGATGGGAGCCGGAGAACGCCGCGAACACGAGCGCGCCGGCATACGGCTGGCGGGGGGAAACTTCCATCTGCGTATATTCGGTATATTTGGCACAGATCTCGGGCATGAAGGAGAAGTCGAGCTGCGGGTCGACGCCCTGCGAATACATGTTCATGCCGAGGGTGACGATATCGACGTTGCCCGTGCGCTCGCCGTTGCCGAAGAGGGTGCCCTCCACCCTGTCCGCGCCCGCCAGAAGCCCCATCTCCGCCGTGGCGACGGCGCAGCCGCGGTCGTTGTGCGGGTGCAGGCTCAGCAGCACGTTTTCGCGGTATTTGAGGTTCTTGGACATATATTCGCACTGCTGCGCAAAGACGTGCGGCATCGCGTTTTCGACCGTCGTCGGGATATTGATGACCGCCTTCCTGTCTGCCGTGGGCTGCCACACGTCGAGCACGGCGTTGCACACTTCCAGCGCATACTCAGGTTCTGTGCCCGAAAAACTTTCGGGGCTGTATTCAAAACGGTAATTTGCGCCCGCTTCGTCGGTGAGCTGTTTCAAGAGCTTTGCGCCGTCTACGGCGATCTTTTTGATCGCCGCCTTATCCTTTTTGAACACCTGCTCGCGCTGGGCGACGGACGTCGAATTGTAGACGTGCACGATGACGTTCTTCGCGCCTTTGATCGCTTCAAACGTCTTGCGGATGATATGTTCGCGCGCCTGCGTCAGCACCTGCACGGTCACGTCGTCGGGAATAAGATCCTCTTCGATGAGGGTGCGCAGGAAATTGTACTCGGTATCGCTCGCCGCAGGGAAGCCGACTTCGATCTCTTTGAAACCGACCTTCAGAAGGAGCTTGAAATACTCCACTTTCTGCCGCAGCGTCATCGGGCGGATAAGCGCCTGGTTGCCGTCGCGCAGATCCACGCTGCACCAAACGGGCGCATGGTCGATCGCGTCCTTTTCCGCCCAGTCCATGCACCGCACGGGGGGCAGATAATACTGCTTGGTATACTTCTGATAATTTTTCATGGAAACAGCCCTCCTGTTCGATCCTGAATTTAAAAATAAAAATCCCGTTTCCGTCTCGCAAGAGACGGAAACGGGTTCCGCGGTACCACTCTTCTTCGCGCATAAACCTGCGCGCACTCGTAAGATACTTGCCTTTGCCGGCGCATATCCCTCTCTTTTAACGGCGAGTTCCCGTTCTGCTTCTACTTGGCTTTCCCCGTTCGGGCAGACCGCTCGGCGGCGAGTTCGCCCGACCGCATCGGCCGCCTCACACCAAACGACGGCTCTCTGATGCCCGCGAAATCGGGGTACTGTTCCGCTTCACAGCGTTTAACATATATTATGTTATGATTATCATAACACACATCGCTGAATTTGTAAAGCGTTTTTTGAAAAGTTTTTCCGACAAAAATTTCCGTCGGCGGGCGATCCGCCGGCGGAATCCTTGCTTACGATACGATATACTGCGGCACGCCGCCCGTCAGGGTGTACGAATACGTCTGCCCCACATTGTCTGCCGTGCTGCCGAAGAGCGTGTAGTACGGATCTTCGTTTGCCCAATAGCGCTGACCGGAAGCGACGGCATCCGTATAATTGCCGAAGAAGACGGCATAGCCCGTATCGGGCACCGCCGCGCCCGCCGACGAAACAGTATCCATGATCTGTTTGCAGTACTCTTCCGCCCGCGACGTTTCCCCTTCCGCCATAATATGGTTGGTAATGCCGCCGTCCTTTGTTTTGACCGTGATAACGGAGGCAAGCGTCATCTCCAGCGAAGCCGAAGTGAGGTCGTACTTCCCGTCCGCGCGCTGCGTGCGGGTGATGTTCAGGCTTACGGCGCCCAGCATATCCTCCATGAGGATCTTGCCGAGGTCGAGCGTGACGGAATACCCGCTCTCATTTCCCGAATAGCTGTTGACCATGTCGTTTATATCGTCGGTGCGGGTGACCGTGCCGCCGCTCTCGCCTTCCGCGGGGATCATATCCATGATGAAGGTCGCGAGCTTGCTGTCGATATTGACCGCCCAGATGAGCTGATCCATGATATCCGCAAAGAAGCTGTCAGACGTCATCGCGCGGTATTCTGTGTAATAGCTGCGCGTCGTGACGTCGTAGTAGTTATAGGTACGCTTGCTGAACCAGTAATCTTCCTGTTGCTGTTTATTGAACTTGACGCTGACGGTCTCGCTCTTGACGCTGTCTGCCGTCGTACGCGCGATATATACGTCGCCGTCGTACACAACGATCTCCGTCGTCGTATCGCAGGGAATGACGGTGGAGCTCCACAGATTCGGGATGAGCGCCAACAGCCCGTTGCTGTATTCCGCCGCCGTCAGGCAGATGTAGATGTACGGAACATTCTGCTCGTCGAAACCGATGCGCAGTTCAAAGCCGATCGTAAGATCGAGTTCAATGCCGATAATATCGATGCCGAGCGACCCGCTCAGGTAATACCCCCTGCCGTCCTCGTAATAATCGTAGGCGGTCAGAACGTCCTGCATGAGCTGCGAGATCCACGAAATATCGGTATAGGCGCCGTCCGTCGGGGCAGAGAGCGCGTTCTCCGCATTGTAGTACGCCGAACCCGCCGCAATGTCGATCGCAACGCCGTTCATCGAAACGCTGAGCTTCAGCTCGCCAAGATCGAAGGCGATCTCCGCCGCCTGCGAAGCGCCTGCATCCTGTGCGGAAGTTTCCGCTCCGCTGCCCGTGTGCTCGTCGATGATGCCGAGCACGAGCTCCAGCCACTCCTGCGTGTTCATGACGCTGAAAATATCGCTGTTGATGGTCGTATATGCGCCGCCGAGGATCTCGTAAACGAAATCGAAGTAGTAAGCGGCGGAATCTTCCAGCCCCAGAAGAGGCGTGACGATGGGCAGAACGGTCTGCGCGGCGTCAAAGAGCGCGGACACGGACAGGCTCACGCGGAGCGGATCGAGGTTCGCGTCGTCCGTCGGCGTGAAATAATGACTCTCGGCAAAGCCGATCATCGAATAGTACAGATAGACGGTATCGCGGTAGACCGTAATGCCGATGTAATGGTTTTCGTTGTTCGCGTCGGTGAACACAGCGTCGAACGCCATATTCAGCGTAACGGTCGAATCCCCTTCTTCGGCGCTCTTTTCAAACTGCACCGCCCCCGCAAGCGTCGCCGTGAACGGGCTCGTGAGCGTGACGGTCATCGTCATGTACTCCGACCCGGTGAATTCGCTGTACGCATTGAGGATAAAGGCGAACACGTTTTTGCAGTCCGTACCCGCAAGCTGCGGCAGGGCGTTTTCCGCCGTCCGGACAGAAGCGCCGAACGAGTTTACCGTTACCCCGAAGAGCGTAATGCCGCCGTTCAATTCGATGCTGAGCGAACTTGCATCCGCGCCGAGCGAAACGGAGAGCGGCGTGCTTTCCTGCGCACCGATAAGGCTTGCAATGTCCGCCGCAAAGCGCAGCCCGCCTTCTTCCGCGGCAAGTTCTACGCTTTCGATCAGCGCCTGCAGATCGAGTTCGGACAGGAGCGACATGAACGCGCTTGCATCCGCATCGGCGACCTCGCCCGCCACATTGCCGAGCAGTTTTCCGATCTCGTTTCTGAACAGTTCCAGATCGGATGCGGGAACACGCATTTTGTACCCCGCATAGGCGATCTGCACTTCATCATTATTATAATAGATCTGAATGGTTTCGTCCGCATAGGTGAAGGCGAGCCACAGATAAACGCCCTCATCCGCGAGCCACACTTCGCCCTGCAAACCAAACTGCAGTTCCTGCCCTCCCACCGTCACAGTGAGGTCGGAAAGCTCGAACGCAATGTCTTTCGCATCCGCGATCGCCCCGATCGCATCCACGAAAGGCAGGATCTCCGAGAGCGTGACGTACGCGTCCGCATCCTCGGGCGGCAAAATCGCAGTCATATCGGCAGAGGCGGCAAACCCGAGTTCTGCGCCGAGCGCTTCAAACGAGAAGCCCTTGCCCATCGTATAGCAAGCGGACAGCTCGCCGAGCGTAACGTCGCTGCCGAGCAGCGCCGAAAGCAGCGCATCCGCATTCACGGTGAGCGAAAGTTCACTATCCGTCAGCGTGAGCGAGCCGAGCAGTTCGTTGTAATTGACCGAAAGCAGTTTCGCCACCAGCGAGGCGACGTCGATGCCGATCCCGGCTTCCCCTTCGGCAGGGAGCTGTACGCCCGCAAGCTGCGCGATCTTTTCGACCGCCGCCGCGATCTCGTCAAAATTCGCGGAAAGCCTGATCTTATACAGCGACAGATAGACCGTTCCGTCCGCAACGGTAACGGACAGCGGCAGCTCCACGCCTGCGACCGCAACGTAGACCGAACCCTGCAGGGCAAAGCCTTCCGCCGTACGGATGCGCAGATCGACATCGACGAGAAGCCCGTTCGCAGGATCCGAATAATCGGCGGTCAGGCTGTATTCCCCGCCCGCGATCAGCGCGTATATTTCATCGATATAGCCGGCGGCGTTCACCGCGCCGTCCGTCGAAAAGGCAGCTTCGCCGTCGCCCGCCGCAAGCTGCGCGTGCGCATCGGACAACGCAACGCCCGCAAGCGACGTATCGCCGAGCGTAAGCACCACGGCGCCGTCTCTGACCTCCGCCGTAAGTCCGATATTGCCGAACTGTTCGCCGAGCAGCACGGAGAGGTCGAAGGACGCAGCCAACGCGTCATTCTCGTTCACAAACAACGTGAACGCCTGCAAAATTTCATTGAAATCGATGGAAGAGACGAGCGACGCGAGCGCGTTCGCCGTATCCGCTTCCTCGCCCGAGAACAGCGCCGCGAAGCGGCTCAGATCGTCCGCCGTTACGTACGCCGCAGCATTGCCGAACAACACATACAGCTTTTCGTCCGCATAGGCGAGGCGCAGCGTGATCAGTTCGCCGGGCACCCCGTCCGCGCCGTACGCCTTGGCTTGCAGCGTGAGGTAGAGCTGCATGCCGTCCGCAAAATTGACTTTGCCGTCGGCGGCGAGGTTAAGTTTGACCCCTTCGACCGTCACGTCCGCGGCGAGCGTGAACCCGACGGACTGCGCGCCGATGATCTCCGCAACGGGATCGACGAACGCAAGCAGTTTGGAAAGCGGCACATAGCTGTCCTTATCGGCGGGCGGCACGACCGCGCCCTCCGCGTCCGAAGCGGCAAAGCCGATCTTTGCACCGAGCGCTTCAAGCGAGAAGCCCTCTCCCATCGTATAGCCCGCGGACAGATCGCCGAGCGCTACGTTACTGCCGAGCAGCGCCGAAAGCAGTTCGTCCGCATTCACGGTGAGCGAAAGTTCGCTGCCCGTCAAAGAAAGTTCTTTAATGAGCGAATCATAATCGATGCGCAGAAGCTGCGCGACGAGCGCCGCGACGTCGGCCTCCGTATTCCCGAGATCGGGTAGTTCGACGCCCGCGAGCGCAACGATCTTTGCGACAGCCTCTTCCAATTCATCGAACGTCGCCGAGATCTTCATGCCGTACAGGGACAGCCAGACCGTATCTTCCGCAAGCGTGACGGAGAGCGGGAGGCTGACCGAACCGACGGTCACATTCAGCGTGCCCGTAAGCGCGATGCCGTCCGCAAGCGCGAGTCGCAGATCGGCATCCAGCGACAGGCCGTCCGCCGCATAGCCGAGCGTGAGCGCATAGTCCTTCCCCGCGATCAGCGCCTGTATGTCGCGGACATACGCCGCGAGGTCGACGGCTTTATCCGTGTCGATCTCCGCGAAATTGCCGTCCGACTCCGCCGCGGGCGTTACGTTCAGCACGATCTCCATGCCCGCCGCTTCCAGAGAAACGTCTATGTACGACCATGCCACCTGCTTGCCGCTCTCCGTTTCGGTCACGTCGAACCCGAATTCCACGGGGATCTGCAGCGAACCGAGCGGAAGCGTGCTCGTCAGCGTGGCGGACGTATCCGTTTCGGTAAGTTCGCCGCCAAGCAGCGCGCCGAGCAGTTCGTCTGCGTTCAGCCCGCCGCCCTCTTCGGAGCCGCTCTCCGCGCCGCCGAGGAGCCCGCCGAGAAGCGAAGTGATGTCGCTTACGGCAAGTTTTCCGGTGAGGTCTTTGTACTGTACATAGAGCGCGTCGCCCTCATAGGCGAGCGCAAGCCCGCCGAGCTGCACTTTCAGCTCGTTGATCGCGATGCTGTCGCCCATTTCCATATCGAGAAGAATGAATCCGGTGACAGGCTCTCCCGCGACCGTCGCATCTACTTTGAACACGGACCTGCCCGAAAGCACGGACGAAAACCCGTTGAGGAAATAATCCTGCGCGGTCATCCCCTGCTCTTCGCCGCCCATCGGAGCGGCGTTGGCATACTTGCTGAAATACTCTTCATAGTCCGAAACGTCAACGTCCGCCTCGTCGTAGGAGAAGTTCACCTCAGTAACGCCCTTCGTCGTCGCCGTAATGGCAAGCGACATGCTGACGCTGTACTCTTCGACGATCTCCATCGAAACGACCGACCAGTCCTCCAAAAAACGGAAAGTGATCGAAACGTTGGTAAATTCGGGGTTCGTGGGCAGGTTGCCCATCGTGCGCATGTTGTTCACATAATACGCCACAGAGGTGAGCGTATCCAGCCCGACGGTGAGCGAATACAGCTGCGTTTCCGCATCGTATGCGATCTCCGACTCGCTGACGATGGTCTCTTCGTTTATGATAAAATCCGAGATCTCCGTTGCGGGGAGCCCGTACACCTGCAAATATTCTTCGTTCGTATAAATGGCGCTGGGTTCGCCCGCGTTCCATTCGGTATCCCTGCCGTTCCAGTCCGCCGAATTGCCGGACGCGGCGTTGCGCACGACGACGCTGTTTTCGCCGAAAAATTTCTGCAGCGCTTTGGACGGAGCAAACGCGCTGTAGCTGATGCTCAGCTGCGAGGTGATCATCACCCCGTCTTTGAAATCTTTGGTGCCGAGAATGGTCTGCCGCACATCCATGCCCAGCGAGTTGGAACTCACATCCGCTTCGCTGTCGGTATGATAAAACGTGCGCTGGCTAAGCCTGCCGATGATATAACCGACATTGTCCGTCACCGAATGATCTTCGGGGAGCGAACCGTCGTCGGGCGGCGTAAGGCAGATGTTGACCGTATTTTCCGGAAGCGTAGACTCCGTTGTGCCCTGTGCGCCAACGGAAAAGAGGATCGCCACGGTTGCTACGATGACGACCACTACGCAGAGGATCGAAAAGATGACCTTTTTCTTACGGGACATCTTGCGATGCTTTTTTTCTTTTACGGCTGAACTCATATCAAATCTCTCTCTGTCACTGTTTTTTATGACATTGACAGCCTTATTATATAAGCACCTTTCTTTTTTGTCAACCGTATCACGGGTTTTTATGACAAAATCAATAAAACAATTTTTCGTAAAACGCCAAAATGAACAAACAGCACGATTCTTTTTGCTTCTCAACAGAAACCTTGCGCCGTTCTTGCGAAAAGGGCGCTACGCGCCGAACGAAAAACGCGCCCCGCGGCATGCCGCGGGGCGCGTTCGTATGCATTTAAAGGCACGTTCCGTTCTCCTCCGCTCATTCGCGGGGCACGGAGTCCGACGGTTCGGGAATGCTCTCCCCTTCTTCCTTTACGGGCTGTTCCGCATCGGATGCGGCTTCCGTTTCCGCCACGGGAGCGCCCGCCGCAGCGGCGGCCGCCTCTTCCTCGCGGCGGAGCGCAAAGGGCGCAAACAGCGGTTCGAGCGTCTTTTCGGGCGGCTTTTTCGTAAACAGCGACACGACGGGCACGATGATAAAGCCGATGAGCATCGTCCACGTGCCGACGTAGATGGAGGAACCGAAGAAATACTTATAGATGAACGACTGCGTAAACGTATCCGGCAGCATGCCCGAAGAGTTGAGCACCGAGATGATGAACGCCGCGATGCTCATGGCGACGCCGAACGCAAAGCATGCCCAGCAGGACGCTTTGGTCGTCCGCTTCCAATACAGGCTGAACAGGTACGGCGCAAGGAACGCACCCGCAAGCGCGCCCCAACTCACGCCCATCATCTGCGCGATGAAGGAAACTTTGAACTCCTCGTAGATAATGGCGATGACCGAGCTGATCACGATAAAGACCGCGATGAAAATGCGGATCATGAGCATCTGGCTGCGGCCCGACGGCTCTTTTTTGCGCACGCCCTTGATGAGGTCGAGCGTGATGGTCGAACTCGAACTCATGACGAGCGAGGCGAGCGTGCTCATGGACGCCGCGACGACGAGCACAAGCACGAGCGCGATGAGCACGGGGCTCAGATCGGAGATGAGTGCGGGGATGATCGCGTCGTAGTTGCCCGAATAGTCGCCGCCGAGAAGCCTGCCGAACCCGCCGAGGAAATAGCAGCCGCCCGCCACGATGAGCGCGAACAGCGTGCTGATGATCATCCCCTTCTTGATAGAGCCTTCGTCCTTGATGGCATAGTACTTCTGCACCATCTGCGGCAGACCCCAGGTGCCGAGGCTGGTGAGGATGACGACCATGATCAGCCCGTACAGATCGGGCCCGAAGAAGGAGACGTACGCGCCGTCAATGCCGTTGGCGGTCGTATGCGAAAGATCCCCGAGCGCGGCGGACAATCCGCCGAAGTTCAGCACGACCGCTACGACGACCGCAACGATGCCGAAGAGCATGATGATGCCCTGGATAAAGTCGTTCCACGCCGTCGCCATGTACCCGCCGACGATGACATATACGCCGGTGATGACCGCCATGATGATGATGCAGACCCAATAATCGATGCCGAACGCCATTTCAAACAGCGTGCCGAGCCCTTTGTAGAGGGACGCCGTATACGGGATGAGGAACACGAACACGATGACGGACGCGGCAAGTTTGAGTCTGTTGTCCGCAAAACGCTTGCCGAAGAAGTCGGGCATGGTCGCCGAATCCAGCCGCTGCGTCATGACGCGCGTGCGGCGGCCGAGGACCGCCCAAGCAAGCAGGGAACCCAAAAGCGCATTGCCGATCCCGATCCAGGTCGCGGCGATGCCGAAGTTCCAGCCGAACTGCCCCGCGTAGCCGATGAAGATGACCGCCGAAAAATAGGATGTGCCGTATGCGAACGCCGAAAGCCACGGGCCGACTGAACGGCTGCCGAGCACAAACCCCTGCACCGAACGCGCCGTACGGCGGCTTCGCACGCCGATCAGGATCATCACAGCAAAATAGACGAGCAGGACCGCGACATAGAAAAAAATCGTCCAGTTCAATTTTTCCTCTCTCCGAACGGAAGTTTATCCGTTCTTTTTGAATAGCTTTACCGCAAAGGGCGGCAGATAAATATCGTTGAGGTTGCGCACTTCGCCGGTCAGAAGGTCGGTGCCTTCGCACTCCTCTACCCGTACGGTGACGTCGCCGTCCGAGATGTTGAAGGCGCAATAGATGCGCTCGCCCGCGTGCTCGCGCTTGAAACACATGTATTTGTTGCTGAGCACGCACCGCTCGAAACTTCCGTACGCAAGCGCGCGTTCGGAGCGGCGCACCTCGTTCAGCTTTCTGATGAGAGCCGTGAGCGCGGGGCACTTGTTTTCGTCAATGTTTCCGATATACGGGCGCAGGTCGAGGTCAAAATTCCCCTTGTTCCCCTCGGCGCCGTACTCCGAGCCGTAATAGACGCAGGGGATGCCGGGCATGGAATACAGGATCGCGTACAGAGTGGGAAGTTTGCGCTTGTCGGCGACCGCCGTATACGCGCGCGGCACGTCGTGGTTGTCCGCAAACGAAAAAAGATTTTTGCCCGTATACAGGCACCAAGGCTGCGAACCGAACAGCCGCTCGAGCGAATGGCAGATCTCAAACAGGTTGTCCGAATTGAGCGCGGAGGTCAGCCCTTTATAACACTCGTAATTTGTGATGGAATCCAGCCGTTCGGGCGTGAGGTTCTTTGCAAAATTCTGCCCGTGGATAACTTCGCCCATCAGGAAAAAGTCCTCCCGCTTCTGCCGCACGGTGCGGCGCAGAAATTCAAAGAACCATTCGGGCAAAAGGTATGCTACGTCCAGACGCAGCCCGTCGATGCCGAATTCGTCGATCCAGAATCCGACGGCGCGGGCAAGGTAATCGGTCACCTCGCCGCAATGCAGGTTGAGTTTGACAAGCTCGTTATGCCCTTCCCAACCTTCGTACCAGAACCCGTCGTTATACTCCGTGTTCCCGCCGAACCCGATGTGGAACCAATCTTTTTTATCGGACTGTTCGCGCCGCCGGCGCACGTCCTCAAAGGCAAAAAAGCGCCTGCCTACGTGGTTGAACACGCCGTCCAGCACGACGCGGATGCCCGCCTCGTGGAATTTTTCCACAAGCGCTTTGAAGTCCGCATTGTCGCCGAGGCGCCTGTCCACATTGAAAAAGTCGACGGTATCGTAGCCGTGACGTTCGCTTTCGAACAGCGGGTTGAACAGCACGGCGTCAAATCCCTCTTCCTTTATCTGCGGGATGCGCTTTTCGATCTCGCCGAGGCGGTGACGCACCGCGCCGAAGTCGTTTTCACGCTCACAGCCGCAGTAGCCGAGCGGATAGATCTGGTAAAAAACACTCTCGTCAAACCACATACAAGCCTCTTTTGTTCCCGCTCTGAAGCGGGGCGGATTTTTACAGTATCTTTTCGGAAAGCAGTTTTATGCCCTTCTTTTCCAAAAGCGCCACGGCGCGCTCCGTATCGTTGACGCGCATGAGGATCTTCGCCGAATTGTGGTTTGTGAGCACGAACGAATACAGGTATTCGATGTTGATGCTGCCCTCCTCCATCAGCGAAACCACTTCCGCAAGCGCATTGGGGCGGTCGGCGACTTCCACGCCGATCAGCTCCGTGATGCCCACCGTAAAGCCCTCTTTTTTGAGGATCTCGTACGCGCGTTCGTTGTCGCGCGCGATAAAGCGCACGATGCCGAAATCTTTGGTATCGGCGATGGAGAGGGTGACGAAGTCGATCCCCTCCTTGCCGAGCGCGTGCGTGAGCTTATACAGCCTGCCGGGTCTGTTCTCCATAAAGACGGATAACTGTTTGACTAACATTGCGGTAACCCCCTATCGGAAAATTCAGAATTTTGGATCGTTTCAATTTTTGGCGGAACATGCCGCGCGCTTTATTCGCGCCTGTCGATGACGCGCACCGCCTTGCCCTCGCTGCGCCGGATACTGCCGCTTTCGCACAGCTTGATCTTCGCGCTGACGCCGATGTACGAATTGACTTCGGACTCCACTTTCTTTTTGATGGATTCGATGTCCGAAACCTTGTCGGGCGCAAGGTCGCCCGCAAGTTCGATGTCGATCTCCATCACGTCGAGGTTGTTGATGCGGTCGACGTAGATCATATAGTGCGGCGAAACGCCCGAAACGTTCATGATCGCCGCCTCGATCTGCGACGGGAACACGTTCACGCCGCGGATGATGAGCATATCGTCCGAACGCCCTTTGACCTTGCTCATTTTGACCGTCGTCCTGCCGCAGGCGCACTTGCCCGCCGTGAGCGTGCACAGATCGCGCGTGCGGTAG